>Ga0302271_10002800_pt1 | contig 15371 bp, 9 predicted proteins | sample III_Bog_N1_1_FD_198767 | JGI IMG/M metagenome (GOLD analysis project Ga0302271, IMG submission 198767) | Peat permafrost microbial communities from Stordalen Mire near Abisko, Sweden - III_Bog_N1_1 | ecosystem: Environmental > Terrestrial > Soil > Wetlands > Peat | place: Sweden: Abisko... | reverse complement strand
TTAGATTTTGTAAAACTACCCACTTGAAGTACCTTTAAAAAACTTCTTCAAGGTTGAAATTTCATATAATTATTAAAGAAGCTGGGAGATAGAAACCAAATCATTTGTAAAAGAAGAGGTATTTATGGGAAAATTGAGTTAAAAAAAATAAAAAAATAATATTGATTCCCTTTTTGTATTCCCAGCAAATGATTGCGAAGATGATTGCTAATAATTCTAAGATATCCAAAAAGTCTCAAACATTTAAGGATTGAAGGGTTACCATATCGGCTTAAGTTAATTTTGCTTACAACAAGAAGATTTTGATTATTTAACACTAATCCAAAGTTGGAGAACCAAATAAAAAAAATATATTATTTTTCAGATATTATCCCATTTACACTAGGAAGGAGTGAAAATATACATGATCAACAATATGGCTTAAGTGATAAATTCAGTTTTATTATTGTAGTAATGTGTGACATTGCTGGTTTTTTTCTTTCTTGGAAAATTAAAAATCATCAAAAAAGTTAGAAAAAAAGTGAAATTGAATGAATTTATCTTAAAAAACATATTTAATAATGATTTTCCATTCTTTTTTTAGTTTAAAATGACATGATAAACATCTAAAATTATCAACTCATAAAATCTCCTAAAATATTCTGTGGTTTCTTTCTTTCAAAGTTATACCTCACTTGATCCTCATCGTCATCTTACAAATAATTCTACATCGTCTATTGCAAAGCTTGCTATGCATCTGCTTTTGCTTAAGTTTGACTCAAATTTCAAATGAAGCTAACTTTCTGAATGAGGAATATTGATTTCAACAGGTACTCCAAAATGAGGGTCAGGAGATGAACCACCGCAAATGTTCTCATGATTTTCATTTGTTTGAACTGTTTTCGACCATACTTATGTGCCATCAATCATCATAAAGAGCGTTTCTCCCTCCCATTTATCGAAGAAATGAACTCTCGCTTGAATCTTAACATGCTTGTGTCTAGGTAACTCAATGAATGTCTTTTAGAGTGTTAGATCTGAGCTTCCAACACAATGTCCACCTAAGAAATAGTCCTATTCTTGATCTGCTTTTCCAAGCTAAGACGTTGAAAGCTAATTTCTTTCTTCTTTATCTGCAGATTGTTATTTCTAGCACACCTACAATACACTTAGATTCCATCCAGCTGTACTTTTATTATCAAAATGATCATGATAAGCTAAACTCCAAGTGTTCTTCACTGAAGTATTCCCTGGAATTTCCGTTGAACCAGTGACTTCCAGTGATTCAATTGTGATATCTCCATGCAATTCGAGCACTCCATCTGGGCTTGTAGACACAATTCTATTTAGTTCTATCTCCTCTGCATAGATTTCCTCTGAAAAAATATTTTGAGCATAGCAAGGAGAGTTTGCAGCGTTCAGATCAGAAACAATAACTCCTCCTGTTAGTAATCTATTCGTTGATATGGATTTAGTAGTAACAACACTGCCATTCACAGTCATATCGCCTTGCTTGCATAAAGCTACTTAGAAGATACTAAGAAACAATAAGAAGGTTTAAGCAATCATAGTTATTTTTTGAGAGGTCTTTCTGAACAAAACAAGATTATTGTTTTTCATCAATAAAAAGCGTTTTTCAATATTTTTATTTATCAGACAAAAACAACAACAACAACGTATGTATTGCCTTTGCTGCTACTTGATAATCAAATTAAGCAGTCTCAATCTACCCCTATGGAAGAACGAATTCAAAACATAATAACATTTTGTTAATTTTGTGATTTGCTTGAAAAAAACATCTGATTTAGTGGATAAAAAATCTTCCATGAATTATCAATTGCAGTGACCGAATACTTGAAAAATATGTGAAAGAAATGAGGAATACACAACATAAACAAGATCGAATTAAGAAGGAGAGAAAGGGAGAGAGAGAAAGAAGGTTTTAAAAAAATATTAATTTCTTTTTAATGCCAAACAGCATTTATTTTAGGGGGAGGGAGGGAATGGGAGTGATTTTCAAGCTTTTTGTTGTTCTGATTAATTACTTGTTTCAGAAAATATATGTCAGTTTTGTTATTATTAAGTAGTATTGCTATTCATGCGATCTTGGATGGATTCTGATTCTTAAAATATCTGTGATGTCAATTATCCTTCTGTTTTTATTAACTATTTCTATTATTTTTACTATTAGATTTGCATTTGCGCAGCTTAAGGTTGTTTCTGAACTAACTATGCTTCTGGATGATCTTGTTGTAATGAAGATTCTGACTGTGCTTGTTAGGTTTATTGTCCAGAGGTTGATGCTGAGGAAGATGTTGTCTTTTTAAGGGAACTATTATTGTTGTTATGGTGATGATTTTTATGTCTTTTTGATGGTTGAGGAGCAGAAATCGAAGGATTTAAGGATAAATCAGCTAAATTATTGCTGCTACTATTATGACTATGTGAATTGACTGCATCTTTAAAGAACTGTTTGTCTGAATCTGCATTAGTAAGGTGACTATTTTTGCTGCTTTTGGTGCTTTCCACATTCTAAATAATATATTAAATTTGATTTCCACTCAATATTACATCTAATTCCTGCATTTGCTCATTAAAATCTAGTTTTTCGAGTCTTTCTAGTTGACTAAACGTATATTTCTCAAGAAACTTATCGATCACTCTCTGGAGTTCATTGAGTTTGTAGTAGAATCCATTGAATTCTTTGAGAATCTCATCGATCAAGTAAGTGTTTTGCGTCATAATCTTCCCAGTCAATGGATCTACTACTTGTAATTTAGACTGAGTTCCGTTGCGAGTAGTCAAAAAGAAAGGACTAGAGGTGAAAATGCAAAAGAAAATTAAGCACAAAAGAAAAAGACCAAAAAGGGTGATTTATTCCGTCAAGAATAATAAATTAAGATATGACTTTTTGTATTTTATTCTATTTAATTTTTACTTGCCGTTTGATAAGGAAATGCCAGTATTTTCTGGATTGAATGATGTCCCATAGAGTTTAAGGAAACTTTACAGAATATTTGAGTAATCTTCACTTTAAGCTATGTTTTGATTGTCACGGAAGAAGGCTATGATCATAATAAGAAGGCAATACGAACTGATTCCACCTGAATTTTTGAAAGAATTCATCAACAACAAAAATAATTAATTTGAGAAAATAATCTCATCGAAAACAACAACAAAACAACACGATTGTAGAATCATTTAGGTACCTTTGAAGTTTGTGTTGAGATTCCTTGCATGAAGGAAGCATTTCATGACAATCGTCATAGGCTACAATCTAACATAGTATGACATCCATCGCATCACAAAATCAGTCGATAAAAATCCCATATGATTGAGAATCTCAGAATTAGCACTTTACAATTAGCATTCCACAGTAATATCGACTTTTAACAATGAGCTACCTTATAAATTCCTAGATTCGTCTTCTGACTTCAAATTCAGCAGCGTTTAATCAGCAGGCAATACCTCTTCACAAGCACCAAAATCCACACAAGGATCCACTTCCTTTTTTATTCAGGAAATCACAAAAATAATAAATCAAAATCCCCACAATCTACCAAAAAACCAAAAATAACCATCTCCATCAATCCCAAAGTTGCTTCTTTCTACTGCTTACCATTTTGATGATCGGAATATTAGCTGTGAAAATTCTCTCAATCGATTTCACCCAAGGCAGTTTCTCTAAGACATTAGCTAGATTTATTAAGACGTAAATCAGATCAGTTCTAGGATGTGCCTCAAATCCAGTAATCCCCAAGTCAATATCGCTTGTAGGTAAGGATAACCCCGTCGCACAAGAACCAAAGATTCTCAGATCAACTTGCTCCTCATCTACCAGTAAAATAAAATAATAAGTTCTCAAACAAAAAGTGGAAAATATCCAGAATTCAAAAGGAAAAAGATAAGAAAAACAAGTGACTGTTGTCTTATTCTTTCTAATTTCTCCCTTTTTCTCTTCTTTTCTTACATTTTGCATAAATTTTTTAGAGAACGTGCTATATTCTAAGGAAGATGATGTATCTGCTTGGCTGATATTTAAACGATTCATTGTTGATTTAATCAGAAAATGCAATGATATCTGTAGTGATTTTCTTCCTGAATATTTTCTTTGCAACGCGAGATCTTGCTTTGTTTGTCTAGGAAATCGTAGGGATTACAGCTTAACCACTAGATGGTAAACTTTGGTTATTAGGAACACCTGAGATAGCAGATGTACCCACAGGAGTTGTGATATTATTATTCATATTCGTAGTATTTGTTGTTTCATCTCTCCACTGATTAATCTCTCCTTGATTACTACCATTTCTTGACTGCTTCCTTTGATTTTCAGGTAAAACAGCATTACTCTTTTTTCTTCCACTACCATTGTTATTTCCTTTTGAAGACTTGATCTATTGCTACTATTATTGCTGCTGTTGTTGTTGTTGTGTGAATTATTGCAAATCCTTCTATTCCAACTAAACTTAACTCAACGCATTATCACTATTAATCTACTGACTGGTATTGTTATTTGATTCCATATTATTGAAAGGTATGATATTATACTGAAAGCTTCTGCATTCAGAATCATCTGAAACATTACTTTTCTGTGATTAAACACCAAGTGGAGATTGTTTTAGTAATCTTTATTTAAGTTTCTTGACAGGTGTCATTTTCAAATCAGATTCTTTAGGAGTTGCTAACACTGCATCAATCTACGATTGCATCTGCTAAGGAGGAGTCTTAGGAGATGATTATTATTCCAATATATTAGTATTATTGTTATTATCACAAGATTCTCTTTGATTCTAATTCACAAGAGGTTGATGGATATTTGAAGCCATAGTATTTTCTGTAGAATGCTTGTTCTCAGCTTATTTTTGCTGATAAGTTATTGGAGTAACACCAACAACACCTATTGACCCTGTTAGATTGCTTTATTTCGTTACTGAATCGCTCTTTTTATCATTTTAAATTCCCTTCTTCAGAGTTTCCTCAGGTTCCTTAGAACCAACAACCATATCTATTGTATTAATTGCAGGAAACGATTCAGATATTCTTTGCTTGGTTAGACTCACGCAAGATGAAGACGCAGATGTTGAAGCACTCTCTTTGTTCTTCAAGCCAAGAAGGGAAGTTTGTTCTTCTTTCTTAACTTGGAGTGTTGTTGTTACTGCTGCAGCTGCTGTTGTTTTTGGTGCAGCTATTATTGATCCAGATGATTAACAAGGTTGCTACTATTATTACTACACTGAACTGCTGTTTTTCTTAAGTTTTAGCTCAGATTCAATAATTTGATCTTTCAGCAATACCTAAGGCTTAGTAACTTTAGAATCATTTGTAGTTTTTGTTATTGTAGTTTGCTTATTATTATTACTATTATTATTGGCTGTATTTTTCTTATTTTACTATTTATTCTGCTATTATTGCTGTGTTTAATTTGCAGCTATTTCCCCAGTATTTGAGGTATTAATGCTCGTTTTTTAATTATTTCTGCTCCTCTTGCTGTTAGTATTATTCTGCTTATTAGATTTATCTGAATTTTTAATGATTTCTTTTTTCTTTTTGCCTCCAACTTGGATGAAATCATCGTGATCATTGCTTGTAGAGGTCATACTATTATGGGTTTCAACCTTGATAAGATCATCTAAAATTGCAGTTTTACCCTTGAATGACTACTAATCAGATACGGCTACTTTAATGCTATCTATAGTCATTGTCTTTAACCCCATTCTAGCTTATGGATTATTCTGCTCTTCATCTGAAAATGCAGGTGGAGTCTACGCATTCTTTTTTGTTGTGTAGTAATCACATGAGCACTCCCCTGGATTTCCCCTGAAGAAATCAAGTGCATGCTTCTTTTTGTGAAGCTTATCTTTCTTATTCTATGTGTTGCGATTGTCATCCGAAGAATCGGAGGATTCTTTTATCACAGTAACTTCATCAGTTTCCTCACCGCAACTCACCTCGCATGCATTGCTACTGCGATTACTGCTGCGGATTCCATGTGAATCTAGGCATGATAGGGTGTTATTTGTTGTGTTTTCTAAAAGAGCAGATTACTACTACAGCTGCTGTTGTTATGACAATTTTTATGATGATTCTTTTTTGCTTTTCTTTTTCTTTGGTTATTTGTCAGATTGCTTCGAAGACAACTAAATACTAGAGGATATTGAGTGCTCTTCGATGACTTTATCTTCACTTTCGCTGAAATGATCCTCCAGACCTTGAATGCAATTTAAAATAAGCCTGGCAGCTATTGATTTAGACATTTCTAGCATCTCACATTTGCTCGACATGCAGCAGGTCTCAACTAAATCTTGCTTTATTGTTGTTAAAGGTTTTTTATCTAAACAATCACTGCTGCTGGTTGTGCTTTCACTCTAAAGCTACTCACCACATATGCTCTTAGTTTAACTGTCTTCACTCCCATGATTACTTTCATTCTTTCCTTGTTTATTTTTTTGATTCCCAGAAATCTTCATTTCCTAATTAGTCTTTTATTTTTCGTCTATGCTATTACCATCCTCCTAAACTGCATTTTCTTTAACTGAAGTAGAACTCAATGGAGGATGTATTACAACTACAGCAGGTCGAGTTGATGAATTTTATGCTTTTTTCTTCTTGAATTAGCTAATACTGCTGCTATTAGTTGTTTTTTGATTCTTTTTCTTTTTGCTATTTTTTTCTAATTAGTCATTCAGAATCAGATCAGCTTTGATTTGTTCAGAATACATTTCATTAATCGTATCGTGCATCTTTTTCAATATCACAGTCAAGACGTTTGTGGTGTCTTCTAAAGTTGTGAAGCACATCGTTTCCATGAACCGACTGGCTTATGTTTCGTCACTGAATTAAGCGAAATATTATTGAATTTCTTCGTCATTCGGTAGCTTACATTTGCTGTAAAATGTTTCCCTCTTTTTCTTGTACCATTCTAATTATCTGTCGTGCTTTTCAGCACCTTCGAGTTAGCAGTTCTAAACTAGCTTTCGATGCATCTCAACGCTTTTGTTCAATATCTAAAAGTTCAAAAGAAATAAACTATTAAGAATGTTCAACATCTCAAAGGGTAAAATTTTATCCGAACTGTGTGAATTTACCTTTCTTTTCTTGGAAGCATTCAGACTCGCCCAATATGCTAAGATATTCTAAAAATGGCTGAGATTCTCTTGTGTATATTAATTTTCTCTTTTGAAGTGAAATCATAACACAAAACAAAATAAGCCACTGGCATATTAAAACTGTTTTTTTACTCTTTGGAATCTAAAACTTCTCCTGCTTTACTGATGTTGCTACCAGCCAAACTGCGTGGACTAGAACCCTTAGTTGGAATAATACTACCTGCAGAATTTTAATTATTAATACTCCCTTCATTCATAGTTTAATCACTTCCTGTTTTAGTTGAATTTGACTTTGTTTCTTGTCCATTAGAATTTGAGCTTTAACTTGCATCTAAAGCTAGTAATTTGCTTTATTTGTGGTTAAACTTATGCCTATCTTCAAGGAATCTAAATTAGATTATTCTCTCAAATTAGCTCACAATCCATGAAGCAATTGTTTGAAATGAATTCTAATTAAACCAACTCCACTGCTGGAAATGAGGCGTAGCGAATACATTGCTATCAGAAATTAAATCGAAGATTTCCACTACATGATCTATATCCTCAATGAATTTCCTGTCAAAGACAAGACAATCATAGATATCAGCTGTGTCAAGTATCCTAAGGACTCTAATTAGCTCCTATTCCCCTTCTCTTCGGATAGCGTTACTCAAAGAATCATGCTCTACACATTTCCTGCAGTAAAACTGCTAGTCTAAATCTACTATTCTCCCATTATTTCTGTTCGAAAAATGATCCAAAATGAGTTTTAAATCATTGTTTGTCTGTTGCTTTTTTTTCTCAAACAATCCAGCAAAACATCCCAATCTTTCTGGTAATCTTGCCAAGTTAAATTGATTTTTCAATTTCAAATTAATTCTCAAAAAAACTTATTATTTTTTCCTTTTTCACCCATAAATCTCCCTTTCTTTCTTTCATCCTTTTGGTAAAATAATCCTAATTTGTCGTGTCGAAATTTACCTTTCTTTTTTATCTTCTTCCGAATACAATGCAAACGCTGAATCTCCTGCTGTCTTTTACTTCCAGAACATCTTAATGATTGTCTACGCAAACCATTTTTCCCTGATCATAAATACTTCGAACCGCTCATCGCCTTCGAGAGATTTCAACCTTTAGTATTTTTATTATTCATTTCATAAACAGACAAATTATTTTTGAAATAATAGCAAAAATAATCAATTTAGAATTAAGTTTTAGAAGATTCTTTTCTTTCTTTCTATTTGATCCTGTGTTTGTTAATCACTTTGATGCTGCTAATCTAATTGATTTTTTTTTGGATCCTTACCATTGAATTATCTGTGACTTGTAAACTTCCGATTCTTTATTGCTTTCTTGTCTCTCTAAGCCATTAGTGTATGATGAGGAACCTACTAAAGAATTAGGAGCGCCATTTCCGATTGCCTATAGTGCAGTAGCTTCTTTTGATTTCCTCTACACTTGCTTAGGAATTCCTACTTAATTTTAAGGTGGAGAGACAGCTGAACTAAACAAAAACCAAAAACAAACAGACAATCAATTTCGATTCATGCTCTTCGCAAACTACTTACGGATGACCAAAAGCGGCAGCAGCACCATATCCATATTTCGGCATGTAATTATTGAAGTAATAATACTGCTAGTAATATGGGAAATCAGAATAGTACATATTCGGTGAAAAACTATTTGAAAAATAAGCCGCGAGTGTAGAAAAGCTTGTGCGTGTAGTATTGTTCTGCTGGAGACAAATAGGATTTGAAGGAGATAAGGTGGAAATCTCCGTGGAAAAATCTGGGTTCAGCAAAAGTATCTAAGTTGTATCTAAAACCAAGATTGTGAAAAAATACTAATGTGTGTGATTGTATCTATCTAGCTAAAACAAAAAGCCTTGGGGGCGAATGCACTGCCTTGATCCACACTATTTGTTTGTTTTGTTTTGGATTTTATTTAATTATCTCTCTCATTATTCTCTTCAAAGTATCTAATTCCCCTCAAAGAATTTCTCCCAAACGTTCCTTTCTCTTTCATTCTCTAGTATGGAAAAGAATATGTATTTGTCGCTACGTTCACTGTAAAAAATATCATTGTGTAGATATGTTAAAGCATCTTCTTACAATAAATGTCAAGGGATAAAAATAGGTATGTTAAAAGAATTCCAAGAAAAAGAAGAAAAAAAAAGTATCCTATTATGGTACTTGAAAAAAATGAACTTCAACTCTAGTTTTAGTACAACAATGTTTATAATTTGGAATAGCAAAATCACTCTTTTCTCTTTGATTAAAACGCAGGTTCATCTGCCATTTAGAGTCTTCGAGAAGGTAAATATACAAAATCTAATCTATATTCACCTTAATTAAATTATTCACTTCAAACAAGGCACTTATTTCTTTGGAAATTACCTTTGAATTATCTTGTACTATTTCCCTTGTTCTTGTATCTGTTCCAAGTTACAAACCAGCCCTTTATCCTTATGTAAAAATTGTACAGTAATGAAATAGCACTCCAGAAATGATTAATCTTGTGTATTCTAGCTCTCTGAAATAGGAATTTTCTATTTTTTTCTGTTTTCAAATCGCTAAAGCTCTTAGATTTTTGAGAAATAACAATGTTTGTAGGGTTTTTATTAACAAATATTGCATATTAGAGAGTAAAATTGATAATAATTTGATTATTTTTTATCTTGCAATTTCAACAGACGTTAGTTTTTTCAGCTTTTGAAACACAAATCTATTTTCCATATTTCTTTCTTTTTGCACAGACATGATTATTTCTAGCTGTTTTGATCTATTTTCTTCAAATTTTTTATGCCAAAGCTAACAATCTCGTCAAGGTAAAAACTACAAAGACTTTTAACTTTCGTACAAACTTTTTTCAGTGCATACTAGACTAATATTACATCTCTCTTTGCTTTCGTTGGTTCTATAATTATTTCTTGGTGAAATGGTAAAAATACAAATACATTATCTTGATTGTTTCTTCTGTTTCCCCCACCAACGAAGATAATATCCAATCTAACTTAGAGACTAGTAAAAAATTTCTTGATCCTGATCAACTATTGTTCATTTAAATCTCCATCAAAAAGTACAAACATTTGAGATTGATAAAAATCATTTACAGATTAAATTTCTTGAAAAATTGTTGTTTGCACTGGTACTCAAACTGCCTAGTATTCATAGATTTAACTAATAAAAGAAATGAAAGCACAAAGAGGGTCATAATTTTACAAGCTATCATCAAATAATGCGCATTATCAGATAGGTTATCTCTGACGTAGTAATTTCGTTGTTTGTTATATCAAAATCAGACTTCAACTAGAAGTTCATTCATATTCTTCTCAAATTTATCATTCTCAAGAGATTTCTCCTCCCCAGGAATAATTTTTTTTTTCATTTAAAATCTCTTGTATCATCAAATATTTTTAGTTCTGTGGATTTTTAGCCAAACTCCGTCACATTTAATCGCTAGAGGGAAGAAATTGATAGGCTATATGCTTCAACATGATACAGATTATTCCAGAAAATAAACTAACATTTTCAAAATAAAATCACACTTTATGGGAATTCTGTAAAGTTAGTTAATTGTTTTTTATTCTTAATTTAAATATGGTAAAAATGATGAGATATCAAGAAACAGAGAAACGAAGCCTCTTTTTTAAAAATAAACTCTCATGTATCAGCAAAAACTTAAGTTTAGTAATTTAGCAATTATTTACTGCATTTTTACATTTAAGCAAATAATATTATGAGTCCCGAATATCTTTAAGTGTAGTTTAATCCTTAAATTCTTATTTGAATGAACTCCTACTTTTTTTTGGTTGCTTTTATTGAACTTATTTGAAAATCGCAAGTGATAGAAATATCATCAAAAGAATATGGTTTTCTAATCGCTAGTCGGTAATCTTTGGAGAAACTAAATTCAGAATGTCTAACATTTTTGAGATTGCTGTGGAGTTAAAAATGAAAATCAAATTATCTTTTTCTAGCTTCCTTTAAGATATTGAGAGTATTGTAATGTTCTTCTTCATTTTTTAAATCTAAAAAATAATCGCTATTTTCCAAGAGCATAATCATCCTCTCAGAATATCGTTTGCTTGAGGTTTGGTTTAATTCTTACAATTAATTTGTTTACTGTTAAAGTAATAGTTTATTGAGAGTTTTATCTAAGATATAAAAATGCCTCCGAGAAAGTAATTTTCTTGAATGAAAAAACACCCTTTTCTAATTGTAGTTTTACTCTTTTTTCATAATAATTGAGTTATTTTAAGAAAGAAATTTACTTTATTAGTAGTAAATCTGTCAGATTTTATTTGGGCATGATAAATTGATCAATAGAGTTAGTCAAACCTTTCTGCAAGTTTGATGGAGCATGTAAAAATAAATTGAATTTTATTTGAAAGATGCTTTTGAATTTTCATTTTTATTAGCAATTTTTTGGTAAAAAGTTAAGAAATGTATGAATAAAGCTATTCCATAATTTTCAAGAGTTTACATTTCTTTGGCTTTTTGTTTTAAAGAGAAGAAAAATTCTTTAATGTTGATCTTCCTTTGATTTAGATAAACTGGTTTAAGAGATGTATGAGAAAGTGAAAGAAATTCCATGAAATTTGATGGAAATAAAAATAAAGAGATGCCGAATTCACAAAGAAATTATGCTAAGCTAAAAGAGAGGATCGGGGATAGGTCAAAAAGAGAGTGACAAAGTTAAAAATAAAGAAACTTAGAGTTATTAAAAAAGAAATAAAATAAGGAAAATGTCTGAAGAGAAAGGATTCGCTACTAAGGCTAAGCTGTTCGGTACTTGGGATTACGAGGAGGTCAAGATTCAAGACCCTTGCTTCCAAAACTACATTGCCTGCACTACCACTAAGTCTCAGGTCTTTGTGCCCCACACTGCTGGCAGATATCAAGTCAAAAAATTCAGAAAGGCCCAATGCCCTATTGTCGAAAGACTCATCGGAACTCTCATGTTCCACGGCAGAAACGCTGGTAAGAAAGCCCTCTGCATCAAGGTTGTCAAGAATGCCTTCGAAATCATCCATCTCGTTACTGGCAGAAACCCTCTTGATGTCTTCATCGGAGCTGTCCAAAACGCTGGTCCCAGAGAAGACTCCACCAGAATTGGAACTGCTGGTGTTGTTAGAAAGCAAGCCGTCGACGTTGCCCCCATGCGTAGAGTCAATCTCGCTATCTACTTCATCGTTAAGGGATGCAGAGAAAGCGCTTTCAAGTCAATGAAGTCCATTGCTGAAACCCTCGCTGATGAGGTCATCAACGCTGAGAAGAACAACACTCAATCATCTTGGGCTATCAGAAAGAAAGACGAAATCGAGAAGGTCGCCAAGGGTAACAGATGAAGACAGCAAGTTTTTTTAGATGAAATTTATTGCAGAAAACAAAGGAGATAAAAATGTCTTACTGAATCAAAGCGGTTAGCTTTAGTCATCTCTAATAGAAAATTGTACTGCATTCATCAACTTTACGTTTCATAGAAAGTACACTGTGATATTTAAATTTGGAATTGCTTTGTTTTGAAAGTTCATTTGTTTACATCGACAAAAAAGAAAAACAAAAAGAGATAGCGAGAAAATGATTAATAGGCATGATTAGTAAAAACGAATATTTTAACCAATATCTGAAGATTTAAGCAAGATACTAATGGTTGAAAGCTAATAATTATTGGGCAACTGATCAATGAAAGAAGGTCGATATTATGATCCTTCTTGATTTTTATTTGTCCTGATCGGAAATCTTGCCACTGCAAAATTTACAAGCTGCACAAACTTACATAAAAAAAATCTTTTTCAGCTTCATCTTTAAACTAGTCTAAAGGATATTTCACTTATTTTTCCATTTTAGCAATAAAAAAGATAACATTTGAAAAAATATTATTGCTGTTTTCTATTTTTCTAAAGCTCAAACAAAGTACCAATGAAACCAGCGGAAATCTACCTAATGAAAATTAATGACAACACATATTTTACAATTTTTTTGACAAATCAAAAAGAAAAAGAAAATCATTAACTAAATGAGTATCAAACATCTAAATAATCTAATTATTTTGATCTCCCAAGGAATTAGCTGCGCAACAATCCCCTGATTTTAGTAAATCAATATTTTTTTTCCACAAATAAATAAACAAATCAAACTTGGTCCCTGAAAAAGAAAATGTAATGAAACTACAACGAATAATAACCAAAATCACACAGCAGCAAAGAGAAAAGAAGTAAATTTTAGTTTTTAGAGTCTCTTACTCACCTTTCATCACTCTCATTAACCCGAAATAAGAATGTTTTTAGCATAAAAATCTCAATTTACAACTACATTTGCTGTCACTAACCAAATATATGTTAAAAGTTCAATGATGCTGCTATTCTATGTGTGCTAAGTATTTCTTTGGAGGAGTAGCTTAAGAAATTTTTGAAAATGTAGTTTTTTATTCTCAGTTTTTAAGGATAAATAAGTTTTTTAAAACCTTTGCTAACTTTAACAATCCCACATTCATCACTTTCATCTGCAACCCTTGCAGTCTCCTGAAAACTTGAGCACTCTACCAAGATCATCTCAGCTTTTGAGCTTTGATCTTAGCACTCATAAAGCGTTTTGAACAGCATGTTTATGTTATTTATGTGTCAAAAAGACAGAAAGATAAAGAGAGATTGAATGAAATATTGAAAAGTAAAAAAAACTCACATTAAATAAAAAAATTTAAATTGAACAATAAAAATACAATCTTGGGGGGATGGGAGGGAAAGAGGAAAAGGAGGGAGAGGGGGGGAAGTTGAAAAATAAATTCTCAAAAATGATTTTTCTTAAGATAAATCAATCTATTTAGCTACTTGTTTTTAAAAAAAAAGAAAAAAGTGCGTTAAATGACTCATGGTCTACCAGCAAGGTACTCTTATCAATAATTCATTCTTTTTTAAGAAAAAATAATATCTATGCTTACTTGGTTTGTTAGTCTTCTTGAGATTGCTTTAAAAAACAATCAAAGAATTCAAAATTTGATTTGATTTTTTTAATTAAATTCAATTCAATTTCCTAAGGATATTTAGACAAAGATTAACGGTGGTAATATGCAGAATAAGAGGGGAGAGGAGGAGAGAGAATTAATTCATTTGAATTAACTAATCAAATTTAATTAACTTTTCTTTATTTATTTTGAATTATTTCAATCAATGTCATCACTGCATACCTTGATTAATTGGGGGAAGATCCTATCCTGTTAAATTGAAAAAATTATTAGAATCTTTGAATCTTTATTTATCCAAGGAGAACACCATTAACTGAAGAGAGGATATTCTAGCTTTGAAACACTGGAGTATTCACAACCTACAACACATTTTTTAAGCCCCTCTCTCTATTAAATAGAACTGTCAACGATATCACCCTGCTAGTTTTTAATCATGTATCCTCTTGAAATTCATGGTCAATTCTCATAACCATCCATGAAAGGAGCTCATTAGCTATGAAGAAACGAAACACTTTGCAGAAGAATCATCATTGTAAGTAAATCCAAAAACTAATGCTCAAATGCGAGCATTAAATAAAAGAATTTTTGAAAACTTTCTCTTTTTAATCTATGTAAAATATCATTAATTGTCAACATTTAATATCTTTAACTATGGAATCATCCCTTGTCATGGCGAATAATTCTTGGCAGATTTACTAGTTGTTGTTAAATCACAACTGTCTCTGTCTCTCTCTCTCTCTCTTTAATAAAATTAACACTTTTCTTGTATTTGTGCTGTCTTTTTATGTGATCATTCAAAAAAAATAAAAACAAAAAATCAAATAAAAAACAAATAACAAATTTAAATCCAATAAAATGATAAAGTGGAGTTGCATTAATGCCCACACACAAATACATTTACTAATGAAATGAAAGAGAATTCTAAAATCTAATTGATAATCGCTGAATTAACTTCTAATCATATGATAATGTACTCGCTTTAAGAAAGAAATCAAACAATCCACAAAAAAAGCTTAAGGTTCTGCTTATTGATAATGGCATTTGGAAAAGTACCTAGCTAATTACTTCTTATTTTAGCTTGTTAAAGAGTGAATAGAATATTTCTTTTTAAATTGTTAAATTAAAGAAAAAGGGTCTTGCTCCAAGATAAGATTAATCACATTATTTTGAATGAATGTCATAAAAACAGAGAATGTAAAATATTAAGAAAATTTAATTAAAATAACAAAATAAATCCACACATTATGTTACATTTCTACATTTATTCCAATAAAACAATTATGGGGTTGGGGTTGGGGTTGGGGTTGGGGTTGGGGTTGGGGTTGGGGTTGGGGTTGGGGT
>Ga0302271_10002799_pt1 | contig 15372 bp, 10 predicted proteins | sample III_Bog_N1_1_FD_198767 | JGI IMG/M metagenome (GOLD analysis project Ga0302271, IMG submission 198767) | Peat permafrost microbial communities from Stordalen Mire near Abisko, Sweden - III_Bog_N1_1 | ecosystem: Environmental > Terrestrial > Soil > Wetlands > Peat | place: Sweden: Abisko... | reverse complement strand
GCCAGCAACTTCATTCAAGCAATCTTGTGTGCTCTTAAACAAGTTAGCCAGCTTAATCATATTTAATTTGTGAGCTTGTTTTGCTTTTTCTGTTTTATCTTGGATGCATCGAGCCAGGTTACAAAAGCATAGATCAGCTTTATCCTTGATGGAATCGACTATCTCAGAGTCAGAGCTGATAGTCGTAAGCAGTTCAGGGTTATTTAAGACTGGGTAAGTCATCGACTAGTTATTGCTGAAAGGTTGAAGGACATCTTTGATTTGTAGTAAGCGGAGAATTGAGATATTCTGTTCTTAAGCGCAAGTTAAGCATATTCTAGCATTCTGAGCGTTTGAAACCAAATGGATAAGCTCAGCATTTCTCCGAGGATGCGTTTTGCATTTTTTAATAAGTGCTTTTCAATAGCACTTTGTTAGGTTGTATCCTTGGAGCCTGCAGCTCTTTAGCCATCGTAATCTAAGGAGTTCATTATCAGTCTTCTCTAAAGATGTTTATTGTTGAGTTGTTACCTCAAAGTTTCTTTCAATTAATCTTCTTCTTTTGTTTATCTGTTTGTTTTCCTATTGGGGATACTATTTCAATTATTATGCACTAATTGATGAATCTTTCCTTGTGAAAGGTGATAATATTCTAAATTTTCAAAACACCTCTCTTGAACTCACTGTTTTAATTAGCCAACCATGCAAGCCTGTTGGGGAATCAATCATAATGTACAGACACATTAGGTATTGTCATTATGAACAAGCATTTTCTGATCCAATTCTAATTACTGCACAAATATCCATTTATGAGAATCTAATAGTCTCGTTTTACACAAAACTTTCAGCTATTTTAAAACAATTTACTTACTCAGAGCTTTTCTTGAAAATACAAAAGCCTTTGTAAGTAATCGTGACTAATAGGAAACCAGATGAAGTAAAAAGACATTTCAAAATATCACAACCCTTTAAAATCAGGAAATAGAAACAATTAATATTCCGCGAAACAGAGAGAGAGAAAAAAAGAGAGTTGGAAGTAAGAATTTCATTAATAACCTAATCATATTATTTGAAAAAATATCTAAACGATTTGACAGCATCTCTTGCGAAAATATGATCAATCTGCATGGGGAAAATGCTCTTAAATGGGAGAACTATTCAAATGATTGTATTTCTTCTTCATTTTTGAAGATAATTGGGTTAGATTAGAATTGATGCATTTGAATGATTTCGGCGATATGGATGAAGATCTGCTCAGTAGTATCATCAGTGCCAACATCCATCTAGGCTAATAACTCTTAGGTCGATAAGAATCTAATCAATTCACTAACGCCATTGGATAAATGAAACAACTTACTAATTTTGAGTTGATTTTTAGAGATGTTAGATTTGCAGAAGAGAATATGGATGCGATAGATCTATGCTCGATGATTGGTGCCTTAAAAGCTTTGAGATAATTAAATCTAGTCCTTCACAGCTGTCTAAACGGGTACTGGTAGATATAGTGGTCATGAAGGGAAGTTTTAACCACTATATCTTCCACCTCATTTTTTAGTGAATAAAATGAAAATAATATTTGAAAATAATAAAAATCAAGATATATAATAATAAAATTAATAGAATGAATAGATTATTACCTTCCACTAAAATGGAAATTCCCTTCAAGACCACCATATCTACCAGTACCCCCTGGATCTCAGCAATGATATGTTCGAAGATTTAGATGCTAAGTAGCTTTCATAGGCGTTCAGTAAGTTATTATTCCTTCAAAAAATTGAATTGTTATTATCAAACAACAAACTAAGCGAGAACGGTTTGAAGTATCTCTGCGATGGAATTAGTTCCCTTGCCAACCTTGAAGCTCTCAAACTAGATCTGACTAGCAATCAGATATTAGACTTTCAGCCTTTAGATTGCTTAAAACAATGAGCTTCTTTGAGATCTCTCAGGCTGATTTTACAGAACTTAGATTTGAAAACGAATATCCAGTAGATCTCATCAGCTTTGAAGAACCTGCATCATCTCAAACTCTTGTTGATTGACCTTTCACTCCTTGTCTTTTCCGAAGCTGTCAAAGGATTAACCCATCTCTCCCATCTCTAAATTAAGATTCCTTTCAATTATTATCTTGAAACCTGCTGAAATCAACTACTTAACAACAAGTTTAGTGAGCTTACAATCTCTCTGCTTGCTTCAGCTCAATCTGGAAGACAGCTTCATTGGAAATGTTAGTATTCAAAACATTTCTTCAGCTATTCGTCAACTTCCTTAGCTTATTCAGCTAGGACTCAATATTGGATATAACCAATTTGATAATCAAGGGATGGAGTATCTCACTTCTAGCATTGCTAAGCTCACCATGAAAGTAGTTTTTAATAACACCAAAATTAAGGAGTAGGGTATTGTGTAACTTAATAAGATGATCGAGAGCAATCTCCATAAACTCTCTAGTTTATGCTTAACTGTAAGCAATCTAGATGTTTCTTAGAAACATAAGGAATCAATGAGAATACGATTGCTTAGAAGAAGCAAATATCTTTCTTACTTCAACTATTTTTGAGGTTGATTAAAAAAATTTTTTAGGTAGCAATTTTGTCAAAACAGTGATCATTTTTGTTTACTGCTAACTTTTTTTTGGTCGCAGCAAAATTAATTTTTTTGAGATAATAATCCTATTTTAAAGTAAATTTGCATTATCCTAATTAAAATATATTGTCCTTATTTTCTACACATACCCCTTCAATTCCAAAAAAAACACAATAACTGTAAAATCAAAACTATTCATAAAAAATTCAAAAACATATGAAAAGCACCTCCTCTCAAGCAATGAAAACAGAAATGACTACACAGATCAAAGCACTCATTTTACCACTTGCTCTTATGCTCCAACTAATTGCAGTAAAACCACATGTAGAGCTATCCAAAGAAAATTAGCAAGTTTCATCTATTTCAACAGAAGCAGGCTCATCTAGAGGGCATGAAAAAGTGATTTTATCTGTTTCAGGAAAAGAATTGTCTACTACTTAAGTTAAATCATTATCATAATGATAGCATAAATACAAACCAAAAAGCTAGTTCTTTGTAAAAATAGCACGAAGGCCTAATCCTTTAACAGATAGATTTCCTTCTCCTCTCAAATCAATGTTTTCTACTACAACAACTGGGAATTTCTTGCAGCTAGCTTTCTTGCAATGAGGGTTATTTTTAAAGATGAAAAGGAGGATTCCACTCGAGTCAGAATCAGTGTTACTATTGCTTGTTTCAGTTAAATCAAGGGGCAAATTTTTCAAGATGCTCTCAATAATAAAAGACTTTTAAATACTTCTCCCTTTATCTATTAACTGTAGACATACTAGTGCGTTGCTACTGCTACCAACACAGTGAACATTGTATTTCACAGATGAGAGATTGTCGTTCAAGAGAGCAGAGAAGAATTGTTTAGCTAATTCTTTGAACGTTTAGAGTAGCTCTGAAGGCTCAGGAGGTTAAGAGATATATTAAGTGCTCATAAAGTCAGTCATGCCGACCTTAGCTTATTCGAAGTCCTCGACAGTCTTCCCACTATCAAGATACAATACAAAGGTTTCTATGGTTTCCCCGAATGAGATGGATTCTTTACACCCTTCAATTTACTTATTTTCTTTGAAAGTAATGAAATATTTCTCAGAAGGCTTACAATCCTCACATTAATAAGATAAAGAAGAAAGAGATAATTGCCTCTTTATTTGTTTTGGTAAACATGAATGCACGCATCTCCTTCCATCTGAAGATTCTAGCTAACATGAGTGTCCATGATCTGCTTTGTTTTTACACTCGATTGGATCTGCAGTTTCATCGATAATCTCATTATCTCCGGAGCATTCATTCATCATAATACATTTCCCTTCTTTAAGAATCTTTGGGTATTTACAGTTGGCATCACAACTTCTCCCATCGGCAGACATAATGTAGTTTTTACAATCATCAAGATTCATAGTGCATGTCTTCAATGGGATTATTGCAAAATAGTTGTCATCACATTAGTACTTGCAACTGTTGTATGCTCCATCTTTTCCTTCAGTAAAGTAATCCTAACAGACTTTACACTGACGTATTTCCTATGAAATAGACGATATAAACTAATAAATTGGAAACTCTTTTTTCTGCGAATCACATTTTCTAATACATTAAGTGCTATCAGATGAAAGGAAACCTAAGCAATCTTTTGCACTTTTATAGCACAGCTTCTTCTCTGTGTCTGTAATCTGATTTTCAGAGCAACTTTTTTGGCAGGTGTTTTTCTCTTTCGAATAATAATCAGTACATGCTGTGCATTTTTTAAATACAATCACCTCTCTATTGTATAAATTGCACGATCTGATACAGTTTTTTTCATCTGCTGACCCTGCAATCGCACATCCGTTAATATCTGCATGACACTTATTTTACCAATCAAGCTTATCTGTAACCATATTTTCAGGGCATTCTCTCATGCAATATTATTTGCCATCTATTTCATATTAATATTCAAAGTTATAGCATTTAGTTTTGCATAGCATGAAATTGCCTACACTTGACTTTTGAAGATATTCATTTTCTTGACATGATTTAACACAGTTATACTCGTCAGATGAGATTACATCTTCACATTCTTCTTTATTTTCATAGCATCTCTGCTTTTACTTGTCTTTAACATAAAATGGCGGGCATTATTCACTACAATACTTCATGCCAAACTATTCATATTCAAATTCAGAGCAGCCTGACTAGCATTACTCATATTTACCTGGTTTAATAAACTCATTGTCTCCACATGAAGATACACAGAATTGTTCATCCATTGATATTTTTTTTAAACAATCTTCTTTTTTGGAATGGCATTACTTTAAAGTTTCGTCTATTATTGTTTTTTCGGGGCATTTATCATAACAATACTTCTAATTATCGTTTATTTAATATTTAAATTAAGAGCAGGAATCTGAGCATAACTAATATTATGGGTTATCACTATTGCCCATGATATAACCTTTACATTTTTCCTAGCACATCTATGAATCTAAATCGATAAATCCGGTGCATGAGGAACGTAGAATACATGAATAATTAAGATCATAAATCTCAGTTTCGTTGCATCGTTTAATACAGGTAATATAATAATCTTTTACTAAGTGTTAGTGAGTGATTTTATTACAGTCAGCGCATTATCGATAATCTTTGTGTTCAATTATCATCTGATATCTATTACAACTTTCTCGACATTCAGATCCATATCTGGATATCACACCAGTTGTGCATTCTGAAAATTTGTTCAAGCAGGAAATATGAGTTTTAGTTTTATCTTTTATAGGGCAATTATCCTAACAATGTATTAGATCTGAACCTAAATGTTTTGAGCACTTTTCTACACATAGGTAATAATTCCCTTTAGATTCTATGAATTCATTTTCATTACAGTTTTTAAAACAGATTACCTTATCTTTTGAAATCACATTTGGAGGTAGACATTTCTCACATTTACCATTGACAAGAACTTCACCATCAGGACAGGTACTTTCGCAATTTATGTATTTGCATGCCAGCCATATCAGCAGAAAGTAGATTATACCTTTTGACATTGTTTCTTTTTTTTTGTTTTCGTTATTTATTATGAAAAATATTAAATTTTTTTCAAGGAACTCTTCCCATAGCTGAGAGACATTAAGGATACATTTTAAGCACTTTTTCTTTAAACAATTAGCACTATTTTCTTTTTTAAGGTTAGCACTTGAACAAAAAAAGTAGAACCAAATTAAGGATATTTTCTCCCTTTTTTTTGTATTTTTTCTCTAACAAAAAAAAGCAATTTCAAAGTAAAATATACTGATTGTTATTGCAACAACATTTTAAATCTTTATTTTGCAAATAAAGTCAAAATAACTATGAGTAGTTCTTAAAAATTCATCAAGAAAGAGTTTTAAAAATAGCTAACCTGAGAGTTTTAATATGTTAAAGTTGTTATGAGTCGCGATCAGCTGAAATTACTCTAAGACCCTCTTAATTGGTTCTAATGTGTGGGCTCAAATAGCAAAACTCTTCTCACAAAACTGTGATGAAAAGGAAATAAAATTAATTCATCTTTCTTCAAATAAAAACAATTCTTTAGATTATTTAAAGTGTGATTTTCATTGTCTTTTCGATCATCAAGCAACGACGCTGGAGGTTGGTAGTACAATTAAAACCTATTGATTTTCAAATAGGAATTTTGTTAAGAAAGCAATCATCCCTCAATTTTTTTAAAAAGAATGCTACTCGAACGCAGATAAATGAATTTACGAATAGTAGAACCTCCCCTTTGATACAGCAAATTCGTTAAGGAATTTTTTTGTTAAAGAAGTGGCAAAAAAAATGATTTTAATCTTTTAATAAACAAATCAATTCTTTTAGACAAATCAAATAATCAAGGTAAGGTGTTATCTTTATCATTAATTATTTTTTGGAAGACATGAAGATGGCTACATTTGAGTTCCATCAAAGATTCTTTATTCTTTGCTTATCGGGAATTTAAGATTTGGCAGAGAATATTTTTATTTCAGTTTTATTTTCAAAAAGTAATACTATTATTGTAATTTAGAACATTATCTATTTATTAATAATTCCAGAATTATAATAAAAATAGCAAGTTAAATAGCATGTTTCTCGAAAAAGAAAGAAGGAGAAAAATATAAAAAGATTGGTCTTTTACTTATTAAAATAATAAATAATTATTAATCTATTGAGACAAAAGGTTGATTCTTTGATAAAATGCAATACAATAAGCCTAGAATGAAAACAAGCAACTTCAGTAGCTCAAGTCAATTTGAATTTCAAAATAGATGTTATTATATTTTTAATTCCCAATTAATTTTACAGTAACTCCTAAATATGAGTAATGTACTCTTTTAATATTTTTGTCGCATACATCTCTCTCTATCCAAGAATTGCTGCGAAGTAAGGATATTAAATATTTACTTTTATTTATCAAAAGTTAAGAATATTTATTTAAGGCAATCTCCTATGAATTTAAAAGCCCATTTGAGTTCTCATCAGTATCTGTAAATGAAATAAAATGTCTTAATAATATTATGTATTCATGATGTATTACTGATTAAAACAAATAGAGGATGTATCATTAATGATTTAAATTGATAAAGAGTAAATTGGGATGTTCCTTATTAATTATTCTGATGTTCATATATTTTTTGTTGGGTATTGCGATAGAAACAATAAATATTCCGCGAAACAGAGAAAGAGAAAAAGAGAGTTGGAAGTAAGAATTCCATTAATAACCCAATCATATTATTTGAAAAAATATCTAAACAATTTGACAGCATCTCTTGCGAAAATATGATCTATCTGCATGGGGAAAATGCTCTTAAATGGAAGAAGTATTCAAACGATTGTGTTTCTTCTTCGTTTTCGAAGATAATTGGGTTAGATTAGATGTAGAATCCAAGAATCATGCGATTGATGCATTTGAATGATTTCGGCCATTTGGATGAAGATTTGCTCAGTAGTATCATCAGTGTCAACATCCATCTAGGCTAATAACTCTTAGGTAGAACAGAATCTAATCAATTCATTAAAGCCATTGGGCAAATGAAACAACTTACTAATCTTGAGTTGAATTTTAAAGATGTTAAATTTGCAGAAGAGGATATGGATGCGATAGATCTATGCTCAAGGGTTGGTGACTTAAAAGCATTGAGATAATTAAATCTAGGCCTTCACAGCTGTCTAAGCAAATCTAACAGAGTCTAGCAGGTCACTGATAACAACGCACTCTCTGAACTAAATCAGCTAGAATATCTCCATCTGGATCTCAGCAATGATATGTTCGAAGATTTAGATGCTAAGTAGATTTCATAGGTGTTCAGTAAGTTCTTGTTCCTTCAAAAAATTGAATTATTATTATCAAACAACAGACTAAGCAAGAGCGGTTTGAAGTATCTCTGCGATGGAATTAGTTCCCTTGCCAACATAGAAGCTCTTAAACTAGATCTGACTAGCAATCCGATACAAGACTTTCAGCCTTTGGAGTGCTTCGAGCAATTAGCTTCTTTGAGATCTCTCGGGCTGATTTTACAGAACTTAGATTTGAAAACGAATATCCAGTAGATCTCATCAACTTTGAAGAACCTGCATCATCTCAAATTCTTGCTGCTTGACTTTCAAAGCACTAGGCTCACCAAGGACTCACTCCTTGTCTTTTCCGAAGCTGTCAAAGGATTAACTCATCTCTCCCATCTCTAAATTAAGATCCCTTTTAATTATTATCTTGAAACTGCTGGAATCAACTACTTAACAACAAGTTTAGTGAGCTTACAATATCTCTGCTCGCTTCAACTCAATGTGGAAGGCAGCTGCATTGGAAATGTTAGTATTCAAGACATTTCTTCAGCTATTCGTCAACTTCCTTAGCTTATCCAGCTAGTACTCGATATTGGATATAATCAATTTGATAATCAAGGGATGGAGTTTCTCATTTCTAGCATTGCTAAGCTCACTAATCTCCATTTCTTAAAAGTAGTTCTGAATAACACCAAAATCAATGATTAGGTTGTTTAGTAACTTACTAATATTATCGTGGGCAATCTCCTTAAACTCTCGAGTTTAAACTTAACTGTAAGTAATCTGGATATTTCTTGGAAATGTAAGAAATTAATGAGAACAAGATTGCTTAGAAGAAGTAAGTATCTTACTTATTTCAATTATTAGTGAAGGATGATCAAATATTATTTTAAGTTAGAATATCAAAACAGCGATAATTGTTGTTTACAGCTTTTTTTGTTTTCATCACAGCAAAATAATTTTATTTTCGATATTCTGTCGTTACTTTTTATCATGAAATTCCCCCAAAGTTAACTACTTAAGATCATCAGGGATAATAAAAATAATTTAAAGTAGTTTTTTTAAACAAACACAAAACCATTTAACTACTAACAAATAAGCATACATTCACCTTTTAGGCATGCTGTTCCCCTTCATAGAGTAAGGTAAAATCTGGCATTATTTTCACATTTTTCAGCCTCATAAAGTGAAGAATCGTGGGGCACTATTGAGGTTTCAATATACTTTGCTCCAAGATTTTAAATTGTCTTTATGGAAGCTTTATTATTTGGGTCTGCTGACAAATAAATTCTAGTCATATCGCATTACTTAGCGAATAGAATAGCAACACGAGATGCCTTGAGAGCATATTTATGTCCTCTAAACTTTGGCCAAATCGTGAATCCTAAATTCCCCCATAATTACTCTTCTTCGTAGGTTGTCTTTGTTCGGAGAGACAAATGACCAACCTTTTGAGCAGCCTCCTTTGAGTAGATGTAGAAACTATAGCGTGGAACCCTATTTTCAGTGATAATTGCATCTTCTAAGATCAGTTCTATCTCGTCATCTTCAAGGACACCAGAAGAAATTAGTTCAAACATTTCCCAAAGCAATTTAGTTTAGTTTACAGGAGCATTTTGAATTTTATTAAAGATTACTAGTGCATTATTTATCTATTAACTGCCATTAATTAAATTTTATGAAGATATGAAAGAAGATTCTGGTCTAGAAGGTTTTGCCATGGAATTAATCTGTCCATCAGAGGAAGAATTACTGATTTTTTCAAAGCTACTTTGAGGTTAGATCTCAGGTTTCTCACCATAACTAGGACTAAGTGTTGTGGGCATAAGCACAAGCCCAAAGTTCGTCTAGAAGTTTTTTCTTTCTTCAGCGATTTTTAGCGCTTTATCGACCATCTGCTATTTCTAAATAGCTTTCTACTCAGACAAGGATAGTTGCCCTTCAGTGAAAGTAGAAGGATGAAAGTTTGTAGATGGTTTGAGCTTTTTAATTGGGATACTCCCTGAGATGGTGCTATCATTCAATGCAGCTTTGACTGGAATAGAGACTTGCGAAGAAGCAGAAGAAGTAGCTAAACCACCATCAGAATGAGTCAGCTGTTAAGCAGTTAGTGATTGAGATGGAAGAGCTGTTGGCGGGGATCTTTTGATTTTCTTCTTGATTTAGATGTCATTCTCTCCAGCTGCAGCAACAAGAAGTGATGATTAACTAACTGAAGTATTGGAAATTACACTTGCAGTTTACTATTTTGTCGGAGTGTCTCTTAGAGTAGACCCAGGTTTCAAGGTACTTGAACTCTGAGTGGTTGATAAGCTGTCATCAGATAATTCAACAGAAGCATTGGAATAAATGGGAATGCTATTTCTTTCAATATTTGATTTCTTTCGTTCATCTGAAGTGTCAACTGCTGTGGCTGATTTAGAAGAGGACATCATTTTCTACCTAAAAATGTTGAAAAGAAATAGAAATTTTTTATAACTCTGCTTTTCTCTCACAATCTGAAAAAATTATAATTTGATTGTCTATCTTCTAAATTTCTTTCTCTTCCTCCCACTCTATTCAACATTAAATAATAACAAGTTTAACATTGCTAATACATCTCCCAATTCTATTTTGATAATATTTTTTACTGAAAAAATCTGTTATATCAATATTCCTTTATTGAATCCCCAAAACTTTGTTGCTACAGGGCTGTCAATTTTTTTTTATATCATTATTCAAAATAATCAATGAATGTTTCTTTGTATTTCTCGAGAAAAATTTTTTTAACGTATTTTTTAAGAAATTTCTTCTTTTTCTCAATAAAAATCACTTAGTTACTAATTGTGATGCTCATTTTCAGAGAGTTCCCTCAAGACTTACTCCCTAAATATAGTACTTTCAGATTCAGGTTTGAGCTTCAGCAATTAAGCTAATTTTTACTCGATTCTTATGAAATAAGTATTTACTTTTTTATCATAAACTGCTATCGCTTTCAGTTTTTCGATACTTTTCTTTTATTAGGCAATTTGTTCTTCATTTTTTCTCTGAAGTTCTTCTTGCTTGGTTCGAGCTTCTATTTCTTCACTTGTTGGTTTTGGATCATAGATTGCTTCCATCTTTCTTTAATTGTCCTCAATTTCATAAGTATCCTTTGTGACTTGATATTTCATGAGTGTCCAATGAAGTTTTCTAGATTTTAGGATCTAATCTTTTCATGGTTGTTCTGACTATCCAGGAGTAGTTTCTTTTAGCTCAATGCTAATCGAAAACTTTTGCTTTTCTTGAAATTCTTTGTTGTAGTTTCGATCCACAAACTCTTTTTATTTCTTGATCTTTTCTTTTCTTCTTTTTACTTTTGAGCTTAACTAGGCTTGCCTTCTGCTGGATCTTTCATCTGTGGTTAGTGGAGAATAAAAAGAGGGAATGATAAGACAAATTCCATAAATTATCATCCTTTCTAATGATAAAGCCTATTAATTGTAGTTTATGTGGTGAAAGATTGAAGATATCAGCATTTGATCAAGCAGATTGAAATTTCTCTAGATACTTTAATCAAACTCTATGATGCTTTTCAGATGTAACCTTTAGAGCTCTGGAACTTTCCTTTTTTATTATTCACTTTTCTAAAAGTTACAAATTCTTCTTCATCCTTTCATTTTTTAAGGGTATTCCTTTTTCTAAACTGGCTTCAACCTCTCTTGCTGGTTTTCTGAACAGTAAACTCTTCTTTGAAGATGCTCTTGGTTTAGTGAACTTGTCTGATTTGACTGAGATTTCTTTTCTTAGCTTCAGACTTAGCGAGTTTCTCAAAGCCAGCTGCGCTTTAGGAGGAAAGATACAATTTAAAGTTTTTCTTATTTTAATTATCTATCAACAATAAGGGATGATGTGATGAATTATTTTCTGGTAAAATCTGAATCAAATTCAAAGGAATCTTCACAAATAGTGGAATCATTTTTAATAAAAAATGTCGATGAAATGCCTTCCAATTCTAACACCTAAACAAAGAATTAAATCCTGAAATAGCTTTCATTCCTGTTTTTTTCGAGAAGAAAAAATGAACATAGCTTGGTATCTCATTTCATAATCCAATCTAAAAAGTGAAATGAAAAAGAATTTTGAAATTATTTAAATCTTTGAGAAGCTGTGTAAGAAAATAAAATGAAAAGAAACTAAAAAATATCCAAATTAACTTGACAAACTTCACTAATAACAACAAATAGTATCTTCCTTATTTTATCAAGTTATTATTTTAACAAATAAAAAGTTTTTCTAATAAAACTTATTGGTATTTTGTTGAGAAATTTTAAGGCAACACAAAAATAATTACCAACCTATCAGATTTCTAATTAAATAATTTCTTATGTCTTTAGACTCGTCATCAAGAAATTAAACTAATTGGAAGCCTTAATGGTTAAATTAAGCAATTCAGCCAGATTTGTTGTTTTGCTATAATTCTAGCTTATGATCCTCCACTTTCCTAATTTTGTTGTTCTTCCAAATAGCTTATTGCATTGCAACTTTTGTAATGTTCGTCATTTATTATCGTACTTTTAAGCATATTGAATCAGTAGTACCAACACCAATCAAATCAATTGATTCTTATATTTTTTACAAATCAAATCTAGACTAAAAATAAAATAGTAACATTAAGCTTAATTTTTTCTTTTAAATTAAAAGAAGTCAGTAACTTTCTAATTCTCCTCTCATAAAACAGAAAGCAACAGCAAATACAAAATAACATTCAAAATGGCTTAAACTACCAAATTCAACTAAAACTAAAGTAAATTTTTCATGTCAAGAAAGGCAACTGAATATCACTTAACAAATGGTAGCCAGCTAAAAAAATTAACTTAAAAAAAAGAAAAGTCATTTCTAAATGATGATGTTTTTGTTTGGTGATATCGTCTAAAAAGCTAACATGAAGTAAAGAGTATTCTGTTTCAATTTCCAGATTTTAAACTCCTACTAGGACAGAAATGTTCAATGATTACTCAACAAATAAATAGACTAAAAAGTGAAGTTTAAAATAGTCCCTTGAATTACCCAAAAAAAATAATCCTTCAAATTAACCAAACAAGTAAAACCTAAACTATTTTCAACAATGAAAGAATTTTCCCAAAGAACTCTTGTCATACTCCTTCTAATTCCTTTGACGTTTGTTTCTGCTCAATCTTTAAGCAGAACCTATGATTAAAAATGCAAAGAATTTGATAAATATGAGACTGAATACTGCCGAGAATGCAATCCGTAATTCTATTTCCTAGCTGGGTCTTGTTATCCTTGCCCTCAAAATTGCTTGTACTGCTTAAAAGAAGGCATTTGTGAAAGTTGCATGGCTAAATATCATATCCATGAAAATAAATGCGAACCTTGCTTAGAAAACTGTCTTTAATGCTCAGGATAAAATACCTGCGATTTCTGCATTTCTGGATACTTTGTATCGAATGATGTTTGTGCTCCCTGCCCGGAACACTGTGCTTCCTGCACATAAGATAAGCGTTGCATTTCTTGCAAAAATGGAACTTATCTTACATAATCTTTCTGCCTTCCTTGCACAGCTAATTGCTTCCTTTGCTCTGAATTCGGAGTGTGTCTCCAATGCAAAACACAATATTTCTTAAATGGATTGACATGTGAAGCTTGTCCAAGTGATTGTCTTGTCTGCTTAGATAGGATCCAATGCATTACTTGCAATCCAGGGAAATTTAAAATCGAGAATGAGTGCTTATCTTGCCCTGAAAACTGCACTTTCTGCATGAACCGTAACTATTGCATTACTTGCAATGTCGGATATTTCTTAGGAAACAATTTACAATGCGAATAATGCCAAAGGGGTTGTTTGGTTTGCTCAGATGCGAAGACTTGTGAGGATTGTGACTCTGGATATTACTTAAAGTAAGGATTCTGTGTCAAAATATATTACCCTTTAAATTGAAGATAGCATTATTCTTATTGATAATTTTTGTAAGTAATGTCTGTTTCTAAGATAAAATTATTTGTTACATACCTAGATTTGAATATCTTTATGAAATAACACCTCCCAAAACATGATCCCCCCAAATCAACTCCCAAAAACATCATCCTCAAAATCAATTAACATGGTGGTCTATTTCATTTTTTCTTCAGTGAAAACATGAAGGTTAAGATCAATTGCAAATTCAACCCCAAAAATATTATGATTTAGAATAACTAAAATCATCCAGAATAATATTATCTCTTTTTCACACACACTTAAAAGTGAATTCGATGACTGATCAAGACAACATATTTTTAATGAAATTATTAGCCAAGAAGAATACAAATTGTGATATTTCGAAATGTCTTCATTCTTCATCTGCTTTTAATATTAACCACGATTGCTTACAAAGGCTTTTGTATTTTCAAGGATAATTCTGAGTAAGTAAATTGTTTTAAATTAACTTTTAGTTTTGTGTAAAACTAGACTATTAGATTTTTATAAATTGATATTTGTGCAATAATTAGAATTGAATCCGAAAGTGCTGATTACTTCACAATGACAATAACCAATGTGTCTGTACATTATGTTTGATTCCCCCAACAGGCTTGCATGGTTGGCAATAGAAACAGTGGATTCAAGAGGGGTGTTTGGGAAATTTAGAATGTTATCACCAAATACAAGGAAAGATTCATCAATTTCTGCATAATAATCGAAATATTATTCCCAATAGGAAAACAAATAGATAAACAAAAGAAAAAGATTAATTGAAAGAAACTTAGAGATAACAACTCAACAATAAACATCTTTAGAGAAGACTGAAAATGAACTCCTTAGATTAAGAGAGCTAAAGAGCTACAGACTCTAAGGAAACAGCCTAACAAAGTGTAATGGATGACCCTGCGCAGAAATCTAATAAGGCTATTGAGAAAACACTTACTAAGAAATGCAAAACGCATCCTCGAAGAAATGCTGATCTTATCCATTTGGTTTCAAACGCTCAGAATGTTAGAATATGCTTAACTTGCGCTTAAGAACAGAATATCCCCATTCTCAGCTTACTACAAATCAAAGATGTTCTTCAACCTTCCAGCAATAATTAGTTAATGACTTACCCAGTCTTAAATGACCCTGAACTGCTTACGACTATCAACTCTGACTCTGAGATAGTCGATTCCATCAAGGATAAAGCTGATCTATGCTTTAGTAACCTGGCTCGATGCATCCAAGATAAAACAGAAAAAGCAAAACAAGCTCACAAATTAAATATGATTAAGCTGGCTAACTTGTTTAAGAGCACACAAGATTGCTTGAATGAAGTTGCTGGCTTGGAAGACCTGCGACGCATTCTCTTAGAAGAAGAGGACAATGAGGAGAAATTAGCTGAATTTATCAGTAATCATCTGATGCACTCAGAGACCAACACATAAAAACTCAAACAACTCTGCGAACAGTTCGAAGCCATGAAGGAATCCTTTTTTGTCCAATAGCCTAGCGAAATAACTGATTTGGTTTCCTCTCTTCTAGAAGAAATCAACTTTTTTGATGGCCCTCACCCTTCTCCTCTTAGAGCTGTTTAGCAAGTAAACCAGAGTTTTAGTTTCGTT
>Ga0302271_10002798_pt1 | contig 15377 bp, 12 predicted proteins | sample III_Bog_N1_1_FD_198767 | JGI IMG/M metagenome (GOLD analysis project Ga0302271, IMG submission 198767) | Peat permafrost microbial communities from Stordalen Mire near Abisko, Sweden - III_Bog_N1_1 | ecosystem: Environmental > Terrestrial > Soil > Wetlands > Peat | place: Sweden: Abisko... | reverse complement strand
GATCAAAAAAATAGAAAAATTTCAAAAAGAAATATTTTTTTATTTTGATGACACAAAGAAAGGATTCAACAGTAACTAAAGTGATAGGAGTTCTAGTGCTCCTAGGGCTTCTTTCAACAGCAGCTGGTCTCTTTGAAAGCACTCATTTGGTAGGGAAAATAACCGAATTCGAAGCCTACGAAGCAATAAAAAATGGAAGCAATGATCAGCTCGCGATTGTATTTTTCTGGCATGAAGATAGTCCATTATCTCCAAAATATGAAGAAATAGCGAATGAGGTTGCTTTGACTAACGACTAACTCTTCGCTATCTATTAATTAGATTGTGAATTCTTCTCCGAAGATGAGATCTCAATTTGCGGTGGAGAAAATGCAGTGAGCAGGTTACCAATAGTGAAAATGTACATCCCATCAAAGGACAAAATAAATGAAGTCACTAACAAACCCAACCCTGCTAAAGAGATCTAATACACTGGAGCTGTAGATGCCAAAGAGATGTCCATGTTCGCAAAAAAGCACATGCCCAATTTCGCAATTCTCCGACCTACATGGAAGGAAATCTAATCTAAGATATTACCTGATTTATCTCTTGCCAGTGCGCTCCTCTTCACTAATAAATAAGAAACAGCTCCTCTCTTCAAGTCATTATCTTCGATTTATCGTGACAGACTTCGATGCATTGAGGTTCATTCCAGCTAAACAGAAGTCGCCAAAAACTTTTAAGTTGAGAAATTTCCTATGCTTGTTGTTGCAAGAGTCAATCAAGATGGTCAAGTTGAAGTCGTTTAATATAAAGATTAGCTTAAAATGACGAAGATCAGAGAATTCTTAAATAAATTTGCTCTTAATGATAAGGTACAAAGTCAAGGTAGTTCGTAGGACTAATAAGAGAAACCTAAATTCTAAAGTGCTTTCGGGAATGAAGAAGAAGACGAAAAGTAGAAACTCAAAAGAGCTCAAATCTCACCATTAGATTATGTGAAATATGCTAAGAAAACCCAGAAAGAAGAAGGAATCGTACTCATTCATGTTGTGGAAAATAAAGAACTCGTGCATCCTGCATTTGAAACGTTATTTGGTAAACTCGCGTAGCTTTCCAAATACTTTGAACTCGTTGTAGATTCCGATGAAACTCGCTAGTTTGCTAAAACAGTCTTAGGTGTGACTACCTTCCCATCGATTAAGTTGCTGCCATTCGGAGTGACTAAAAAAAGTGCTTAACCAGCTAATGCACTTGTGTTCAAAGAAAAAGACACTGCAGAAAGTATCATTGAAGAGATTGACGAATTCACACCTGATACAACGCAGACTATCTCAGACGCAAATATGCTTCAACTAGCGATTAGTCAAGCATTGCAAGAATCTAGCAATGTTCAAATTTACTTCCACAATAAGCCACGTGTTCCTCTAACATACAGAGTTATCTCGAAAGAAGAAAAATATGCTAAGGCTGGAGTTAAGTTCTTTACTTTCAGAGACCCATCGAAGACTGTTCTAGATTAATTCTAAATTAGTTCTTTACCGAAAGTAGCGATTCTCTTTAAGCCTCAGCAGTAAGAAAAAACTGATAAACCAGAAGAAGAAGGAGGTGTTTAAGCATCCACTTATAATGGGAAAATGATTTACAAAGACTACTCTTAGTTCTTAGAGATCTTCACTAGGAATTACGATGAAGCATCTGATTCTCAGAAGAATAAGAAAAAAGTTCTTGAAATACAATCACAAGAAGATTTAATCACTGCTTGCAAGAAAACAACAAGACTTTGTTTCATCGCATTGCTAAATGGACATCCATCGCTCAGACCAGCGACTCACACTGATGATGAAGAAGAGTATGACTTTGAAGACTACGATGAAACCAAAGCAACTAAACTCGAACAGCAAGTGAAAACTCTCCATGATGTGAAAAATAAACTAGCACATAAACCAGTGAATTTCGCATGGGTTGATGCACTCTGCCATGGAAATCTCCTTGAGGCGTTAGAGATTCAAGAAGACACCCTGCCAAACTACATCATGTACAACCCTTCCACGAAATAGTTCTCTTCGCTAGTTGGTAGATATGAATTTACAAATCTCGAAGATTTCTCGCAAAAAGCAATTCAAGGCAAAACACGTCTTCAAACTCTGCCAAAGGAACTCAAAGTTACCCAAACAAATTGCGTTGCCTAACATGAGAAACTTCAAAAACAAAGAGAAGAATACGAGAGGCAATCTGCTGAGGTGAATGATTTAGATGAGGAAATCAAGCGAGAAATTCTCGAAGAAGAAAGAATCAGAAAAGAAAGGATTCAAGCAGAATTGAAAGCAGAACGTCCAAAAAAGAAAGGAAAATCAAAAGGAAATAAGAAAAAATAAGATCTTTGAAAGAGTTTGGCATTGTATTCGTTATGTTTTTATAAAAATCATCTTTTTCTTTCATTTCATTTCAAATTTATTTCCACTTTTTTATGAGCTTATCGATCTAAATTTTTGAGGTAAATGTAAACAAAAATACCATGCAATTATTTCAATCATATGTGACGGTTAAATCTATCTTCGCAGCAACTAGAGCGTTCTTGATCCATTGAGGAATTTCTTTAGGAATTGAGTAGTAGTCTTTAAAGAACGAACTGTTGTTTGTTAGAAAAATTAGAACAATCAAAACATGTTTATCTTCAAAACAATCAATTATTTTGAGAAAAAAAGTTATTTTTACTTGATGAACGATTCTAGTTTTTCATCTAGAACTGCTTGTCTGAATCTTTTCATAAGTGTCAACAGATAGTGGATGTTGTGCTGTGAAATCAGATGACATGCAGTCTCTTCCTTAGTAATCGTGTAATGGAGATAAGAACGAGTGAATCGCTTACATGTCTGTCAAAATTAGAGGTGCAAAATAAATGATTATTTTAGAATATTTCTGAGAAACATTTTTCATTTTTTTTTTTGAATTGTAAATAATCTTACAGGGCATTCGCAATCTTCTTCAATTGGATTCATGTCAAACTATTTATCTGCATTCTTTAGCTTTAAGAACCCATTTTTCGTAAAAGCTGTACCAAATCTAGCTGTGCGAGTAGCAAAAACACAGTCGAATTAATCAACTCCAAGACACGCACACACAATTAAATCTTCAGGATATCCAACTCCCATGAGATATCTAGGTTTATCTGTTGGCAGATGGTCCGTGCAGAAACTTACGATCTTCCAAAAATCATCTTTAGCTTCACCACCAGATAATCCACCAATTGCATATCCTGGTGCATCCCTTTTGATTAATTCGTCTACGCAGTATTTTCGAAGCTCAAAATTAAGGCCTCCTTGAACGATTGGATACAAATTCTGCTCTGTTTTCCTAGTATGTGCACTGATGTTTCTGTCAATCCATCGGACAGTTCTCTCACAAGCAATTTTCATCCTCTCCCCGACTGTTGTAGTCATCACAACATCATCTAGAGCCATCATGATATCAGCTCCAATTTAATTTTATGTTTTTATGGATGCCTCAGGAGGGAGATTCATCATAGAACCATCAACAGGTGACTCAAATCTCACCCCTTCTTCGGTGATTTCGCAGAGTTTAGATAGGGAAACCATTTAGAATCCACCTGAATCTGTTAATATGTTATATTTCCAGTTCATGAATTTATGAAGACCACCATGTTTTTCTAAGTAATCTCCACCAGGCTGATAAGCTAAATGATATGTGTTTGATAGCAGCAATCTACAGCCTAGATTTTCCATTTCTTAGGATGTTAAACCTTTAATTGTTCCTTTTGTACCGACTGGCATGTAAACGGGAGTGAGTACCTCTCCATGTGGAAGAGTGAGAATCGAGGCTCTGTAAAAGTTTCAAATCAAAGTAAGTACTATTAGTACTAAAAGCATAGTTAATTTACTAATTGTTACCTTGCTTTGTGGAAGGTCTTCAGGACTTTAAAGCTCAAAGCTTTGTTCTTGCTTAATGACTATTCCTGAAAGATTTATAAATGTAAAATGAAAATGAAACCAAAAGAACGTTGAAATAAGCATTGAATCAGCTAAAGCAATGCTGGGTTTTCATTTCAAATGAATCATTACTTCAGTTTTGAGTTTTTTAGAGGGTGCTTCTCCAAATGTCTCTTAACCCAACTCATTAAATTGTTCTTGATCTTATTCAGCCATTGATTTTAGTTTTGGCGCAGTGTATCTTTATCTCTCTATCTTTCTAAAATTGTTTATAATATTTACTATCCACTATTAGCTAATTTACTGCTAGTTTCTTGACAAAAATAGCATTATCCCCAGCTATCTACATAATTTTATAATTCATTTTAATCTCATAACATCAAATTCCAGAAAAAATATGCAAATATTCATGATAATTGTTGTAATCTCTTCATTTTAATTGTACATACGTAAAAATGTCACTTGGTAATACACAATATGTATTTTAATTAGACCATAGGATACTCTCATAAAGCCAAAAAAAAATTAATTTATTTATCTCAAAAAAATAGATACTATGCAGCTTCCTTTACCATCAAAAAACGATTATCCCTTTTAGACTGAAAAATGCACTTCTCCCAAAATTAGCCACCTGAACCTCTCAGATTTCTTTATAATTAGTAGGCGAATTATAGTTTTCATCGGACAGCGAAACTTCAGCAAAATTGATAGCTTAGGACACACAACGACGCTAATGTGGTTGTTTTTTATAACTTTTAGGCTACTTCACAATGAAATGATTTGAATTATCTGCATTTTACGTTTGATTTGTGTCAATAAACCCTTTCGATAGATTCTAAACAGATGAATGATCTTGCACATTAGTCTATACATCTTGATAGTTGATGTCTTTAGAGATCATGAGACTATTTGGACTAGTGCAGGTCTACTCAATTGCAAGTTTGTGTTTATCTGGATCATTTGATTTAATCGATAGATTCTCCTTTTCAGGTACAAGTTTATTGTATAATGAAGATTTAAATGCCGTGAAATCAAATGCACTTTTTGTACCTTTTTTAATCTTTTAAGGTTGCTGCTTCTCAGGTTCTTTAGAGCTACCAGTTTATTGCTTATTTATATTAATTTACTTCTAAAAATCACTGGATTCTTCATTCTTATTCTTTTTACCATTCCCAATAGCAATCGGAATCTCTTCTTTCTTGTCACCTCTAGCTGATAACTAAACTGCAATGCTTCCACTGCCTCCAATACTGCTCAAGAACTGATTGTGTCTCCTACTCTTGTTAGATTTATTCATAGATTCTTGATTCTTTTATTTTTGATTCATATCTTCTTGAATTTTCATAGCAACATCAATGTCATCTTCAAAATGTCTCATCATCATGGTGTCTGCTTGTTTCTTGTAATAATCTCTGCTGTCTAACTTAATCGTGTTTCCACTTGCACTCGATTATTCTTCTTCTCGCAGTCCTCCCATGTCAACTTATTCGATTTTACTTTCTGTTTTCTCAGTAGCAAGTCTTTCTTCTTCGATTGCTGCTCCTCGTTGGAATTCGCTTTCCATGTCATTCACATCAATATAATTGATAACTTCACCTGCGACATAAGCGTCCAGATATTTCGGCACTGATCGTACATCTTTGACACCACTCATGAACCTCAAAAACGGAATTAGTTTTGACAACTCACAGTCTGTTTTGTTATCGATTTTGAAATCTGATATCTAAATGCCATTTTCAGGGCTCTTCTTGAACTAGCTAGCTTGGTTCTAAACAAGCATACAACGTATGTGAAGGTATCATGCTTTCTGTAAAAATATTTATTTCTTACATCAATGATAATAATATTCTCAATGTCTCTGTGTATTTTGCGAATATCCTTGTAGAATCCACCAGCTGAATCCTTTGAACAATTTTCTCTGAAGAGTCGTAAACTCACATTGCATTGAACGTCTAAAAAGTCTATCACAGCACTTGCGTACTTTGCAAAGCAAGACAAAAAATATTTGGTTACATTCCCCAAACTAACCTCCAAAGCATATTTATTACTTCACGAATGCTTGCAGTGAATATGATTATTTCATAGAGTTCACTGATCTCTCGTAGGAAAAACTATGCATCAGGACGAAATTTCACCCAGATGTTCTTTCCTCGACCGTCTTTCAAGTTAACCTAGTTATTAGATTAGATTATGCATTAATAATACAAAATCTGCTTCAAATAACTTAAATATTACCTTAATCTTGAGATCAGCTGAAGGAAATTCAAGACAGCTAGATGTCACCAATGTCTCATCTAAATCAAGGACAAGTGTTTTCTTCCCTCGATTGTCTTCGTCTTGGAATGGAATTTCAACTGGACCTCTCGTTTCTTTTTCGCCTTCTGTGAACTCTTTTATTACATTCTCCGCTGCAAGCTCTCTGTGCGGTTTTCAAATTCAAATGAATATATTGTTATTGGTAAAACACAGCAGCATTCACAAGGTTAATCAATGAATTATTTTAAGCCTTGTAATATTGCTAATTTGCATTACTCTTTCGACTTTTTCTGCTGGAATAGATTGAAGCAAGGACACAACTTCGCAAGGATACTCTATTTCTTTTTCACTTAGTTAGCGTAAAGTTTGCTATCATTCTTTTTATCAGGACTAGTTTAGCATGTTTCTTAGAGAGTATAGTGAGTATGTGCTGATTGTGATGGACTTGTTTGACCATACTATTACTGCAATTCGCTAAAAATTCAAGGAGAAGATATCAATTAGAGATTAAGTAAAAGATATAAAATTGAGAATAATGTAAGATATCAAGCAGATGATCATGTTCTGTTAAAATGTCTTTTAAACTGATTTTACATGCAGTCATGAGGCTGATCTATCATTAATTCTGAAAGAGAAAGACAAGACTGAAGCCACTAGAAGATTATTTAATAATATATATATTTGTTTGTTTTTTGTTTTTGAAATAATTAACTTCCTTTCACAACTCTCTCTCCTTCTAGCTCTGCACTAACTCTTTCTCTCTCTTTCTATCTGTCTGTGTCTTATCTCCATGCCACCCAGTCATCAACAGACAAATTGAATTATCAATTTCACCCAAAGCCAGCTAGGATTAAATTTCCATACTCAAGCTGCTTGCTACAAACAATTATAATAAAAACATATTCATTTATTTTCAATGGTGCTATTAATAATTGAAATAACAAAATAGCAGTCCTTCCAATATCTATCTAAGTTACAAACAACTCAAAGAATAGCATTACAATAATATGTTATGAATAATTGAAAAAACCCATGTTTCCAATAATGAATTCCTATGTATTTTATTCTCTTTCTATCACCAATTATCTAACTCATTTTTTTGTTTTTATGAAACTTTTTAATTCAAAGATTGTTATGCGCATGCAAAAAAGCAAAAATACTACTCCAAATGTGTCAGAGTGCATATTAGTTTTGATTAAATCAGCCGGCAAAACAAACTTTTAAGATAACTATTGAATAAACTTATCGCTTAAGAAAAAAAAAAATATAAAATATCAACACTTACTTGCCAAAACATAACAAAGCTTATTCAACATGCTACTAACCAAAGAGAGAGTCTAGCAATTTTCAGAGCAGCAATAACAACAGCAACCATAGAGAGGAACATAAAGCGAATATGAGTTATCGGAATGTCGCAGTGAATATTCATTGATGTCACATGTGACTCTTTAGCAGTTTACTTCTCATGAAGCGAAACAAAAAGCGAAGATACTCAACAAGAAGTATCTATATAAGAAACTAGAGGAGTTCCATAAGCATACTTTTCATTCGCTACTATAGAAGAAGAATAAATAGTGTTAAATATGTCACTCGAATTCCTGCAAGATGGGAGTTACATCGAAGCTTCCGACATTCCAAATGATGTTCGCAAATGTCTTCTCAAAATCTAAAATTGTCCTTAGAAGGAGTACTAAAAAATAAGAATGAGTTTAACAAAAACTGGCAGACAGAAGAAGGGAAAGAGGGGTTGAGAGTGTGATAATTATTAGAAGAAGAAGAAGAAATACATTCAAAATGACTTATAAAGACAGATTTCTTTACAAAAAATATATTATAAAAATCGATGTTAAATTAATCTATTTGGATACACAAAAAATATTGCTTTTTTCATTATTATTTCAGATTAATAATATTTCACAATATTCAGAACAAATCAATGTATTATTGGAAATCAATTATTCAACTTGAAGTAATGTGCTTTCCTGACAGTTTAAAGAGCAATCCAATGAACTATTCTTATTTATATTTTGAAAAGGATCCATTCTAAAGATTTCAATATTGCAAGAATTTGAAGAAAAAAAACAAACAAATCAAGATTTAATCATTTGTTTTTTTTTCAGCTAAACAATAACAATTCTGAAAATAACTTTTATCACCCTTTCCAAGACATGAAAAAGGTCTATGACTGGAATTTAGATGTAGTATTTCGTATTCCCAAGTGTAGTAAAACAGTTATGCTAAAGGGCTTAAGCATACATACATTTGTGAAAGAGCTGCAAATCTAAATCTGTGAAAATTTAGGATTAAACCCTATTAATGCAGTTGTCAGCTTCTACTAGCCTGGAAACAAGCAATCGATGAAACCACAATCAACGCTGTATTAGCATCGAGTGAAGAATAACGAAATATTGATCTGCGATGTTAAATCAACGATCAATCAAGTTATTCCTCCCAATGTCTACATGTAAGAGCAGCAACTTTTCGATATCAGTGAATTCGATCATTACAATCCAACTTAAATATAACTGCTCGCTGGATTAGTTGTCAGAGGGTTTTGCTCCAAAAGAGACTGCTTAGACTACAATGTTTCGAGAAATGTCGCTCTTGGGTATGGAGTCTTTGATCTTAATGATATTCTCAACCAGAGGTCATGCCTGCAATGGTAAAAACAAAATTATTTGGATTTTTTAAAAATAATTCAATAAAAAAAACTATCTTGGGTTTGTTTTAACAGTGGGAATAAGAAATTCGTGCTGAAAGAGCTGATGGTATCGAACTGTAATTGGAAATACGCAGGGAGATATATGAATTATGATGGAACAGTAAGATCTGATTCCAAAGCAACATTTGAGACAATTAATGCAACAAATCACTCAAAGAGCATCTATGATCTTATTTTGAAAAGAAGATGGGTTGAACTAGCACTAATGATCAAATAATTATGAGGAATCTGGGTTATTGCAAAGGAGGGAATCATAAAATCATCTCCAAACATAAGAAAAATATATAACCTAAATGGGCCATAACAAGAACACCTAAAATGAGCTAAAATGTCATTTAGTCCTCTCTTTATCTCTTCATTTGGATCTCCTTCAATATCTAAAAACACAGATTTATCAATAATTAACTAGTAATTCTTTTGTTTAGGCATCTTTTTTGTCAATAAAGGGAATCAGCTAAGCTACCTGTGGCACCCTTGTTAATGTTCATACTTCTTAACTTCACTCTAGGATCTTTTGAATTCAAACAAATAAAATGGATTTTTAATCATGAATATCACTTGAATTCGAATTTTATCAATAATTTATCAAAAAAAGTTAATCCAAATCATCATACTTTTAATTGTTTAATCAGTTGGCCTTTTGAACACTTCGAGAATATCCTTGATGTTGAGAAGACTTATATCTTGAGAGCGCTCAAACATCCTGAGAATAAAATAATCCTGCATTTCCTTGCTCATCGGAGGATCGAGATGCATTGTTGCTTTTTCGAACTGTTGAGTGCTGAATTACTAGGTTTGTTAGACTTTCTGATCTAATTCTAAGGCTTCCTTCAGTGTTAAGAAGAACTTTTCTAGGAACTAACCCAAAGGAAATAAGTTGTTTAAATATATTAAAATCACAAGTTATGATGATTACTTTGGTGACTTCGAGGAATAATTCTTTGCGATGATCTTCCTCGAAATAGTGAATTTCTCCAATAAAATTTCGAAGTGTACTTTTGAATATTTACACGTTCACAGTGAGTTCTACATAGAATTCAACGTAATCAGAAGAGTTATCCTCTATGAGATACCTAGCCACAAGAAGTGCAATCTCATTTTATTGAATGTTAAATGGCTCACTTGCGATAATAAAAAAGAAGATAAAAAAGTGAGATTATTTAGTAAAATAATAATTATTTTTATTATTAAAAATCCTTAATAATCGAAATTACGATTGTAGAATGATTTTAGCATCTCCAATAGAAATAAAGCTTGTGCTTTTACTAACCCTACTAAGAAATTCAGCTATAACTTCGTCTACACTTCTATACTTTAATGAACATCTAAGGTTGATTTCTTTCCCTTTTGTTTTTATTTAAAAAAAAATCTTTATTAAATATACATAACCCTAAAATCTGGCTAATAGTTTAGGCTAAATTGTTACCAATCTAATATACATCCTCCCTTTTAACAACTGGTAATCTCTTAACTACTGTTGCAGATGGAATTTTCTCTTGTGTTATCCTTCTACCAACCGGCTAGTAATCTTTGTTATTGTTAATTTCAGGTATTTTTAATACATTTACTGGGGGAGCAGTAAAATCAGCTTAATTCTAAGAGAAGTCTCTTTAATGCTGCAGATGATGCAATCTGACAATTTCTTCAGATTAAGCAATGTATTTAATCTTCATTTCGCTAATGTCTTCTTTGAGTCTGCCTATTTCATCTTCTAGCTTTCTCTTTTCAATATTCTCAGTACTCAATTAATCACTGCAGTCTTTTAATGCCTTTACAATGGTTTTCTCTTATTTCTTCAAAAGATCTTCTTTTTCTCTCAGTAATATCTCTAATACTTTGAGTCTCTCATTTCTAAACAAAACGATCACAAAAAATGGAAGAAATAATATTAACACTGTGACTATCTAGCTACCCCCAAGACAATATTACGTTTTTTCAAGGAGATTTCCATCACTATTTGCTTATCTAGATTTATCTTCGAGTTAATAATTTAGTTTAGAAAGTCTTTTGATTTCTATTTCCTGATCATTAACCTTTTAATTAATTACTGTCAGTTGATGTTCCTTCATCTGGCATTGCTTCTCTAGTTCTTCTATTCTCTTCATGTACACAATTCTCTAGGACTTTGAGGAATTTAACAAAAGTAGTTGAAATGAATTAAATTGTCATAAATACTACTGAAGTAATCAGTTAAATTGTGTTAGGGGTAATATTATTTCATGAAGATATTAAATAAAATCAAGGTAAATACCTCTTTTTCTCTAAGAGTTTATTCTTGATTTGCAAACTATTTGCTTTGCTCTTCGTTGATCTACTTCATTTTGTTAGCCATGCAAAACTGCATTTGCATGTATTTTTCTACATCGGAAAGGTCTTTTAATCTAATTTTTTCAAAAATATTAAATGTAGTTAAAAACATTATTCTTTTGGATATTTTTAGGTTACTTAGTTAATTCCGTGAAATCTCTAAGCGACTAATCTTAGAGTGTCTTGAATCGTATGCACTCTTATCTAAGGATATCCGCATCTTTTTATGCTTCTTTGAGTTGATTCAGTGTGAAATCTTTTTGATATTTCTGGGCTTCAAGTGTTGCTGTGCTAAGTGAAAATTTGAGATCTTTAACTTGTCTCTTCAGATTCACGATCAACAGATTCTAAAATGAAGATCGAATATTAAAACGTCATCACTTTTTACTTTTTGAGTTATTTCAATCTCCTTTCTTTTTGTTTACATCTCTGGTGTTTGAGTTTAAGCAAGAATTGCTGCTGTTATTGTTGCTGGCATGTTTGCTCATAATCCCAGATCGTTGCTGCAGATACATTTCAACATCTGCAATAAGGAGTTGCAACTTGTGATTGTCTCTAACGAGTATCATATTTTAAGTTTTAATTTCTGTGTGTTCCTTAACCAAATCACTCCACAATCTCCTTAGCTCCATGTTTTCTTCCCATAGCTATTCCTGGTTTGGATTCAAATTGTTGCAAAATACAATATTTTTGCTGTAACAAAATACCTCAACCCACCACTATTCTCTTATATTTTTAAATACCTTATCTTTTTTGATCGAGCGAGGTATTTTCCTTTTGATATCGTTTCCACTACCCTAGCTATTCCGTTGTTCTTCTATCTCCTTGATTCTGTTTTAACGAACATTTAAACTACGTTTTCTCGTAACTTTCAATCAGTAATCTTTCAACTTTCTCTCTCTTTCTTAGTCTCTCTCCCACAAAATTCAATTCAAATTAATTAACACCAGTGAATTTTCAAGCCTATTATTTCTTACTCTGATCCTCCAGTGATTCCCCTTGCCACAGCAGCAACCCCAACTAATCTAGGAGATACTAATACCTATTATGAAGATCTTTGCTATTCTCCTTAAAAAACCATCTCCTTCTCCGTTTTCCCATAAGTTTCTTGAAGTTGCTTTTTCTATGCTAGGATTTCATTTATTCTGCTTAGATTGAATGCGGAAGCACTATTTTGTTTTGAATTAAGTTTTTTCGAAGAAGCTTAATCGTTTGATTCATTCCGTCTATCAGAGAAAAAAAGCATACAAAATACATAAAACGAAGGAAAAAAGTAGATTTTTTATTGAAAAAGTAGCTTAAAATATCAATAAATATTTCTATGTTACAAATGAAATGTATTCGCATGCCGTCTATTCGAAGAGAAAACGTTCGATTGAAACTCAGGCTATCTTGGCGATGTTCTTGCTGTTAGAGAATCAATATTAGTCAGTGATCCAGTGGGTATTCCTTGTAAATACACTGCACTAAATGGTCTCTTCTGCTTTGACTCATTCTCAATCTAAAATGAGCAAACCACAGTAAAATAAACCATAAAATATTTGATCTATCCTAGTAAAGCTGATGATATACCAACCAAACAAGCTAAATAACTACCTTTTCTCCTCCTCGCGGTGACACGATATTTCTAATACCTGCTCTTCCTTTCATTTTGTTCTTGTTACACTTATTTATTTTCTTGAAATAAGTATTTTCGTAGGTGTGTTTTTCTCACTGGAAATTCAATTTTAATTTACACTTTCTTTTTTCACTGGTTATGCTTGGACATTAAAATATTTGCTACAAATCAATATGATTGTTTGCTTTCCAGACTAGCCGCAGTGAAGATAATATCATAATCTTCCTAATGAGCAGCATCTAGGATTTAAGAACAGATAAAAAAAAGACTAGTGAAATAATTGAGAGTTTTTGTGTTGAAAACAAGTACCAAATTATCTTTTTTTAAGTAAGGAAAAATATAAAAATATTAAATTATTCAAATATAAAAAAAATTTTTTTTAATATCATTGTCAACTTTTTTCTTCTCTTCATTGGGATTATATGCTTATGGAAGCTAAAAATTTGAAGCTCTGTTGTATATTTTGTTATTTCAGTCTTTTGTCTGCTTAGATAACGAATTATCCAAGTTATAAAGTGGATTCGAATTGTTAGTGAAGCAGATTTCTAAAAGATTCTGCAGTTTCGTAGGCTATTTTTCGGGGAGAGTTTATCCGAGCAGGAATGTCTAATCACTATCTCCAGTCGTTGATATGGAATCAGTTCCGCTTCTGTTGTTAGAATGGTTGAAAGAACCATCGTCTTCATTGTATTCTTAAGAAACCTATACGTTTAAAAGTTTAGTTTTTGTCAATGCAAAAATACAAATAACAGTAATTTTCCTATTAATTTATTATATGTTTACTTATTTCATCTTGAGAGGAGCTTGTTTCTTTTTATAGCCGAATTTTTCGCTAGTCGTTATGCCGCGTAGAAGATTGGAAGTTTACACGAACAGTAGAATCCTAAAAATTACAATAGAAAAAGAAAATTATTTTTAAAAAGAAAGAAAATGACAATCTGTTTGTATCTCTGTTCTATTTCACACACTTTCTAGTGGAAGTCAGTGACTTTCTTAAAAAATTTGTTGTTTCAATTTTTGTCTTTTACCCAACACAAGCGATGAAGAAGATACTCAAAGCTGAACAAACGATCGAAGTTGTCAAATGGAGTATTTCCATGGCTTTTGTGCTTGCAAAGATCTAGATGAAGTAGGACTCAACTGGCTCAGATGAAGTCAAATCTAGTTGAGAAAAAACAAAAGTTAAAAAAGAATAAAGAGTAGCATTATCATATTCCTTCTTTCTTTTACAAATCCCATTCAAGGCAACGATAAAGAGAAGATGAAGGAGCACCAAGAGCACAAAGATATAGAAGTATTTGAAGTTATTAGCTCCAACACAATTGTTTATCCATGGACAGTGATGATCATAGACTTTCACACATTACCTACAGAGTTCGCAGTGCTTTGATCGCGGAGGCTGTAGGATCTAAATAAGTTTAAAATATTATTCTAGAACAAGTTTTCAGGACAATAAAATAATAACGAAAATAATAATTGTGGATTGTTTTTACTTCACACTTAGGGCAAACACAGTCAACTTCTTGAACAGATTTGAGTAATGCAAGGAGATTCTAAGGCGTATTAGGAGAAGATCTTTTGGATCGAAGAAATCCAGGGTTAGACAAAAATGCAGCAAAAAATGAGAGGAATGTCAATCCAGAAGTTGCAACGAATCCGATGAATAAAGGAATGTCTGCCACATCTAGAGGTATTTTGGAAAATAAAAATATATTCAGAGAATTCTTGGAGGAAAACATAATAAAAGAATATCTTTGTGAGCCTTTGATTTAGACTAACAAAGTGGGGGGAGATGTGATAAATTTTATGTTTAAATTAATTAAATTGTTAATTTGTTTTATTTGTGTATTTGTATGTGATACATGGTATGACAAAGAAGAGAGATGCTGCGAATGTGCTTAGATAAAGCACGCAGAAGAGAATCACCAGTCTCTTTTTCTTTCTAGGCTTCTCAAAAGGCTGTCTTAAATTACATGCTTCTGCCAATCCAGATGTTGAACTCTAAGCAATTATATTTATAAATAAATTAGGATTTCAGTTATTCGGTTTATTCGTAAATTATCCCAAAATCAAAAACTATTTTCTCAAATTCTTTGTTTTTTACTAATATCGCTGTAATGGTATCTAATTTCTTTGTAATTGCATGAGCAATCGGTGTTAAGCCTTCACGATCTTTTGGGTTTCGATCAGCACCAGCTAAGAGCAATTTTCTAACAATTTAAGTGCTACCCGAAATCACTGCATAGTGCAAGGGAGTCATTTGATTATCCTAATCTGGTTCTTAAAATTTAGCTCCCCAAGCGAGAAGGAAAGCTGCTGCATTATTAGCACTACGGAAAGAATCAAAAGAAACATAATGTTCAGGCTTTGAAAAGGAAACGAATGTTTTGTGTTGGATAGTTTAGGCATTTATCTTAGATTTATGGGCAAAAACTAGCAATCCAAATTGAATGATATTCACTATTTACCTTTGATAAGCTGCCCAATGAATAGGAGTTCTTCCATTTTGATCTTTTTAGTCAATTGAAAGTCCAGCTATTCTAAG
>Ga0302271_10002797_pt1 | contig 15380 bp, 4 predicted proteins | sample III_Bog_N1_1_FD_198767 | JGI IMG/M metagenome (GOLD analysis project Ga0302271, IMG submission 198767) | Peat permafrost microbial communities from Stordalen Mire near Abisko, Sweden - III_Bog_N1_1 | ecosystem: Environmental > Terrestrial > Soil > Wetlands > Peat | place: Sweden: Abisko... | reverse complement strand
ACTGAAGTAATTGTAACTTTTCCCTTCAACCTTGAGTTGTTTGTAATTCTTCGCGTAGGGGTTATTCAACGCAGAGAACTGCTGACTAAGTTTGTTTCCGAATCTGTACATCAGGTTAGTGAGTTTACCCTAGATTTCTGCTTTAGTTAATTTTTCTTTTAATTTTATGTGTAATTATGAGTGTGTATCTTAATTTTGATTCTGTTCTTCATAAAAAAGTTGTGTTGTATTCCCCACTGCTCATATTCATTTTATTTCCTTATTTTGTCTTGTATATAATAAAATACATATTGATCTAATTATCATTAGAAGAATAATGAAGATTGTACTTAGTAGCTTTGGCTTGAGCTTGAAATTAATTAGCAAAATAGTGAATTAAGTTATTTTTTTGATAAAATAACGATTTTGTAAGAATTTTAGATTTAATCTTTCAAAAGCTTAATTTAATATCGAAAAAGAATAGAGACAAATGACAGATATTACTTCTTAAAATAATTAGATACACCATACTCATTGGAATGGCTAAATAAAACCCTTCTCATTATTGTACTAACTTTCAACTTAGTATGAAGATACTTTTTCTCTGTTTATTTAGTTGAATTTAATCTAGAAATATTCAATAAATAAACAAATAAAAAAGCAATTAATATTTTCTTTTCTTTCATTCTCATTATAATATGAGCTCCTTCGATTTTTGTGTTTATTTTTCTATTTCTAGCAATGCAAAAAAGTTGAAATTTCTCCAAAAATTAGGCAAGTTTTAATAATACTTTTTAAATAATTAAAAGAAAAGCTTTGAGGTGATGATGAGACAATGTTTTTAATGGTTTCCATGATGATTGTGCGTTTTAAATTCACTTGAGTTCTTTAAGAACAGTTGATTTAATATTTAAATTTTGGGGCTTCTATGAAAGTTAGGATATTCGACATTATTCTCTCTTTAATTGTCAGCTGAAAATATCACTCTTTAATGATCATAACAAATCTCTGTTCTTATGATTTTTTAAATTGAAAGCATTCAACAAGCAAGCCCATTGAAATTATTTATTTTTAAAATTAAAGACTACCATCTCAACAACAACAAAATTAATATCTTCAAAAGAACAATCCTTAAAAAGAATGTAGTGAAAACAAAAGAACAATATTACACTCTCTCAATATAGCTAGGTTTATTAACAAATAATACTACATTCGCTAGATAATAAAAAAATTATCAAATGTTATTTACTTTTTTATTATCTGGTTTGACTTGGTAAAGATCATGCTTTTAAACTAAAGCATTATTTTATCCAATGTAGAATGAACGATTAGTAATAAAAGTTACCAAGTTTCATCAAATCAAGCATCAACTCAATCAACCAAGCAAGCAATGTTTCTACATTTTTAGCAAGAAACTGATTATCATCCTAAACTTTTCACTTATTCTGTTTTCATGTGAATGAGCTTATTAGAACTTTTGGAGTCTCTCTCTCTCTCTCTCTCATTTTTTCAAAAAAATATCAAATTAGAATTCTGCAGCAATTAGTTAAACCATTGCTACCCCAAGACTTACGTTAAACTATTTCTTCTCACTGCCAAGAATGTATCAGTTTCATTATTTAATTTAAAATCAAAACAGCTACTTTATTATTAAGCGTTTATTTAAAATTTCATAAACTTCCATAGTATCACTAAACAAGAGTAAGTTCTTAGAATGTTTGAGGAGCCAATAACTTTGCTAGTATGAAAATAGCATAAAGCCAAATGACACAGAATAGGGAAAATATATTCTTTGTTAAATTTGGGGGCATCTTTCTCTGTGAGAGTTGAATAGGTGAATAATTTAAAATCAATTTCGTTTTTGTTAATTCGATTAGAATAGAAAAGAGATATTGATCTCCTTATTTTGCTTTAGATTAAGTTTATGTGTGCTCTAAGTTTGATTCTTCTGTAATGTTAGATTTCTTAATTAAACAGCATGAACCTACTCTTAATTTATCAACACTACATCCGCTGCTGTTTCCCCAAAAAATATTATTAAATATCTTTTCTTTCTTGCTTTTTCTATTTTAAAAGATTTAAGCAACTTCCAACGAGTAAGAGTTTCTTATACCTCTGTTAAGGCTTAAAGAGGAAGGATGTAAAATAAATGATGGTGAAAAAGATTTCAAAAGCAAATCCCCCAAAAAGGGGAGGAATTTAAGATTGATTGTTTGACGATTAAATTAATGCTTATTCCATATTCTGCTCTTCTTTTTAACTCAGTTACAGTGTTTTTCAGTAAATAATTAAAAAACAAAAAAATAAAAAGATGGAATGGTATTAACTTCATCTCAATAATTCTACAGGAAACACATAAAAGTTGATTTGTTTGCTCCTAGTTTAAATGGATAACTAACATGTTTTATGGAAAATAAAATAAGCCATTTTAGTTTTTTTCAAAACGATTCTTCATATTGAGCTAGTTTATTAGATTCATGAAAATTCAGGAGTAAAATCACTCTTTCCTCCTAAAAAAATGCTAATTTTATATTAGGAGTCTTTGGTAGTTTGCTGAGATAGTTATTTCCCAGCTATTCTCAAAAATAATCTAAAAATAAGCTATTTTTAAAATTATGCATATTAGCCACACACAAAAAATAAAGAAGGCTTTTTACCTCTTGGGGTAGTTATTTGAAAAGGCGTACTTATCAGCTTGCAAGTTTTTTTATCTTTTTTTTAAGAAATAATCAAACCGAAGATTTAGCGCAAATTTAAAAAAAAAAATCTCTGGTTTGAACTTTTTTTAGAATTTCAAAGATGAACAGCTCCCTTCGAAAATAGCTCATGAACGTAAAATGAATATGAATGTCAAAAAAATAAGATTAAGTTAATCTTTTGGACTTTGTCTTTACTGATGTTATATCTGCCAATTTATTGGATTTTGATTTGCTTGCAGGATGACTAAAGCATCGTACATGGTGATGAAGATAATCATTTACACAGCGAAGAAGGAGGTAGGAATCCTTTCCTAAATATTGGGGTTATTGAAATGGTGGATGTAATAACTACTCCAAAGATCGAGTTTCCTCAATAGAAGAAAGAAGAAAATGAAGATGAGGATGGCTATGATGACGATGATGATGAAGAAGAAGAGGAGGATTCTTTTGAGGAAGGGAGTAATAATGAGCATGAGGACAACGAGGAAGCGAAATAAAAGGAAATTTAGTGTAACGACCCTAACGAATCAGGAGCTTAAAGTTCTAACTAATTCGATTTTCATCGTAACAATCATCTTGAAAATGGTAGCTCTAGTGACGACAACGGAAGAGAAAGTCACAATCAAACCAATCAGACAATGGATAAAGCAGATCTGAAAACCCGTCAGAAAGAAAAGCCTAAGAAACAGAAAAAGCCTAAGAAGCAAAAGAAGAAGAAGAAATAGTCTGATAAACAAGAGCTTTTGCCATAAAATCACGGATACACCTTAAAATAGCTCCGCAAAGACTTAACTATGAAGAAACTAGATCTGTTAGGAAAAATAAAAGGCAAACAACAGCTTAAAGATCCATTGCAGCTAATACAGCAACCCTAGCAATCTTGTTGGTCAAAAATATCCTGCGCATGTAACTGTAAGAGTCGATGCAAGGCTATATTTAAGGCAAGTCTCTATCATCGCAAACTATTGAGAATATCGATCCTCTCATCGATTGCGACGTTCACTATTATTATGTGTATTCTATTCTACTGGTTGTTCGCTTTTCAAAGGGGAACTCTTATCTTTGGGAATAATGAATCAGTCAGCATAGCCTTGACAAGCTGCTCGTTTTTTATCTACGACCACTCGATGTTAGACACTCTCACGCTGGATACAAACTTGTTTGGAACAACTTCGATACCTTCTTCGCTAGACAGCAATGAATATGCCTTCTTGTAGTATTTTTATCCAGCCAGATCTTGGTTCACTAGAAAGAGCACTTTTTCTGAAGTAATTCAAATTGATTTCGAGTTTGATAGGTTTTCATGATAATAAATCCCAGGAGAGAGGAACTTACCCATTAGATTTGTAAATTTTAGGATCTTAAGTGTGAGATTTGAAAAGAACTTTGATTTATGGGATGTATGATTAAAGTTTTGGAACTATCCTTTCCTCCCACAGCTTTCTTGAATCTTTGGGCTTACTTCAATCAAATTAAGCAGGGTTACTATTACTAGCATTCATTTTTTTTATTTTATTTAATTAAAAAGGGTATCTGATCCCCCATCCCCCTCCTACCCCAATTTAAGATTATCTGCTTCATTTTAATCCTTTTTTTCATAATTTCTTGAATTTTCTTTTATTCAAGTTATTAATTTCTTGTCATTTTCAAAGATTCATACTCAACAACTAGGTATTTTGTTAATGATTTTTGTTTTTATATTTTTAGACTATTTCTTCTGGTGTTCGAAACATAGTCTTTGATAATTATTTCTCTCCTTAGCAATGCGAAATAGTGCTTTATGTCTACAAGGCTGTGACATTTACAGCATTTAATATCGATTGTGGAGGATAGAGGCAATGTAACATCGTTATTAACTCAAATAATTTCTTAGCCACTAGCATGAGTATCACTGGGATCAGTGTAATGATGAATGCACCAGAGTTAGCAGCTGTAAGAGAGGATTATCTTAATTTTTTATTTTTCTGCATTCTTTTCTAGTGGCTACCTCTTTCTAATTCTTTTTTTTTCTCTTTTGAAGACATCCTTCACATATTTAAGTCAATCTGGACATATTGAGATACCATTTTTTACTTTCTCAACTGCATCAATTATCACTCGAGAAGGCGATATTGCAGTTTAATCCACCAGCAGCATTTCTCTCACCAGCTACTAATTATCTCCCTTCATTTGTCTTGCAGGAAACACACTTACAGATACATCCAACAATGCAGTAGCACTCTCAGCTTTCTAAACTACCTATGCAACTCTTGGAACAACTTGCAAAAATGGTAGGAATTTAAATTAATTTAGAAAAAGAAAATTCAAGTTTTTTTCCTTAATTGTTTGTCACTTTTGCGTTCCTAGTCTACTCCTATGGATCAACTCCAACTTCTGGTAATCTCTTGGAACAGCGATGTATGGAGACAAAAGTTTACATTGGTTCTTCTCCAACTTCAAACTTATATGCCGAGAATTCCTTTGGGAATATTTATGTGAACAGAATAGCTGAAAAAGGAGGATTTCCAGGTGAAATCGATACAGTGAACAACAAGATTCTTTATAACAAAATCCTACCCGGTGGGACAGCATCCTTGAATATTCAATCTACGATAAATCTCTCTACTCCTTCTCAGATTCTTCTTCAGAACTACACTGCCTCGGCTAAGAATCCCAAAAACTACGACCCCATGTTTTTGTATTTCTTTGGACCTAAATTCGTTAGGTCTGATACTTTCCAACAATTACAAGTAAAATAAATATCCAAATAAGAAATTGTTCGATCAATTATTTAAGCAAACTAACCCCTTGATTTTAAAACTTTCTTCCTAGATGAGTTACAATCCGGCATACACATATTTGAAGCCATGGTGGCTGGGTGCGATCACTGTTACCCTCATGACAACTCAAACCTACTAAGATCAATACACAATAGCTCCTGGGTTCTGTCCATACATCCCTTCGGTTTCCTTAGAGAGAATGTATGCTACTGAGTAATTAGTGTAGAATTTCATGTTAAGCTAATCAGCACCTTCTGTTGGAATTGTGTCTACCACTTGGTAAGGAGATATGCCATTTCCTCCAGAGAAATTTACCTCTTCCATGAGTCTAAGTGGATTCCGTGCAATTAGTACAAACAGTCAATATGAAGAGTCATGGTTTTCCGTTGTGAAGAGCATCATGAATGAGTACACTGTGAATGAATTTGACTTAGCTTCAAATGGATCTTTGATAGCTGCAGTGATTGTGAGTATCGTGCTATCATGCATAATCGGGTTAGTGTTGGTATTTGGGTTAGTTTTTGCAATCAATTAAACATACTATTGGGTACTGAATCACATATCTAATGTCAATAAATACTCACTGTTTGAGAAGAATGGTATTAATGAAATTGATTAGTCCAAGCTTAATAATATACAGCGAATTCTGTACCTGAAATATCAAGTAAATACACACAAGCAACAAATATTTTAAGATTTATATCATATTAAACTTCCATTTTTCTATTGTTGTTATTCTTTTCAGGAAGGCAAGGAATCCATTGAAGAAGAACTCAAGAAATCTAAAGAAATCAGACAAGGTTCTGATTCAGCTCCGAAATTCTCTGTGAAAGGGTTGTTAAATCTGTTCTATCATTTAATCTACAAGTCTCCACCTTTGAGTGCATTCATCGACTACATTGTTCTACTCTTCTATAAAGCTCAATCAAACTCAATTGCATAATTCTACAACGAATTGTTCGTTTCCAAGAGCTTAAATAAACTAAACTTAGAAAAATCGAAAGGTATCGAAGAAATCCACAATCTCGAGAAAGACACAATCCAAGGTAAAGAAATGAAGCAACTCTATGAGAAATTCTGCTATTTAAACTAATATCTCGAAAGATCCTTCGATGACAAAGAAAACTTAGATTTACTCCAAGCTAGAGGGTTCAAAATCATCACACATGAGAATGCACTCACTTAGTTCTTCACAAGGATCAAACTCAAAAACGAAAACGCGAATTTTACTATTCCGACTGTTTTGGAAAAAGACGGGAAGACCTCATTGGATCTGTTCATCACGTCTTGCTGCAATTTGACACAGTTTGAAATTGATAGAATAGACGCCCAAAATTTAGATCTAAATTATCAAGAATTCTGCTCCTTAAACCACTTGCAGAAGATCTAACTAAACGAAGGGCTAATGAAAAGAGAATATGGTATTGAGTCAGCGTATCTACCATAACAGTGGGTTGAACGAGACGAAAACTACAATGTTACTTAGAAAAAGAGAAAGTACTTCATCAACAAGAGCAGGGTGGAAAATAATTTTAAAATCTTACTCTCGAAGGACCGGTTTCTGTTTAATTTGATTTACGACTCCGAAGATGTGCGCTAAGCACTAATTAACATCTAAGTCCCCTTAGGCTGGTAGTTATATGATATTTTTACAGTGATTGCACATACTTGTGGGATGATTTTGCTGTCTCTGCCTATGCTGGCATTCGTTGTTTTTGTGAAGATCCTGCAACAAAGATACTCAGTTATTCCTCCTATGCGGTTAATTTATGGGAATTCCTTGCTTGATTATCCTTCGATAGTTCCTGTGTTGCTATTACATGACAGTTGGCTTGTGATTGTCATTGCTAGTATTTCCATAGTCTTCCTAGCTCTCTCCAACCTTGATTTGATTTACTACTATGCGAGTATGAATTTCCCTTAGACAAAATATTTTACTGAATATAGCTCTGTCGGAAGAATTCGTAAGTTTGTGACATCAGTCATGTGGGTTATTGTGTTGGTTGCAATCTACGCTACAGTTGTGTATGTTGCCTTGGTGGCGATTTGGTTGATGCTAGGTGCAATTATCAACCCAACAGCGTTCCTTCCATATGCAACTTCAGCAGCTACGTTTCTAACTATCGTCACCACAAAATACAAGTAATCTGTCTTGTATTTTCGTTGACTTCTCTTTCATTTTTGTTTTGTTTTGATAAATATATTTTCAGGGACTTTTAGGATGTTTATTAGAATGGCTTTAAGATCCTATCTGATTATATTCAGAATCTAGCTGAGGGGCAGTTTAATGATCTCTTAACAAAGATGAACATTCAAGAAACATTGGCTGATATGGTTCCTACTGATACCATCAAGAATATCACAGCCGAAGCTGCGAAATTAGGAATCATCGACCCTTCCACTAGTGAAGACATTTAAAATAATCTTGAAATCATGATCAGAGATCCAAGCTCTGCTTAGAAGCTTGGTAAGGAATTGATTAAGATATCTGAGAATCCCTAAGCCTATGCCTTAGCAATTACTGAGAAACTAGAATTAAAAGCAAAAGACATAATAATGCAGCAGGTAATTATGATTATCTGTTTCAGCAAAATACCTAATATTTTCTTTTCTTTTCATAATAAACCCCATATTTAGATAAGTACAATCGATAAGGAAGTCAGCGTTGACATTGTAAATCTCATGTGGTGTCTCTTGAAAAACCAAAAGACAGAATTGAAAGGAGCAGTAAGCTTCTTCATAAATTCTTTGATTCAGTTCTACGGAAAGAAAGTTGACTCCTAACTCATCAATTCAGTTGGTTTTCTTAATTTAAAAGGTCCTGTTTTTGAATTCGTTTGGGAATTCGCGTTTCCAGCAGAAAACTTGTAAATCAATTACTAAGATCATATCATTAATTCCTTCTGCATTACTCTGTCTAATATTATAGCGACTTACAGTAAATAACTGAAATCTTTAGCAGATGAATCAGAAAATAATTAGCAAGGAAATGCGTAGGATGCTATTGAAAGTCAAAAAGAAAAAAAGCAGCTCTTAACTGTTGAATTTCTCAAGAAATAAGCCTAAAAAGTAGAAGAGATTCTAACCTAAAATGATGGGAATAATAATAATATTTTGCAAGACACTTAAATTTAGTTGACATCTGAAGAAAACATCACCTTCGCCTACAAAAACATCATTTTCTCAGTCATTCAAATCTGTAGGAATGTCAACTCTGGAAACTCAGAAGTAAATATTGGACAAATAATAATCACCATTTTCTATCTTTTCTTTCCTTAAACTGTCTAACTGTTTATCTAATATCCTACAACATTTAATTAATAATTTGCTCATAAAAAAGGTCGTCTTGAAAGAAGTGCTTAACTTGGTTGATCATACTAGCCATTTATCTGGATTTTAAGTCTTAAGCTAAGTTAGGAAATTCCAAGATATTTTTAGGCTTGGATTTACAGTTTTCAAAAACGATGGCTAAATATCATACTCCGAGGTCACTGTCGTCTTAAAGAGCTTCCTCAAGAATTCAGGATTTCAAGACATGATCCGTGAAAAAACTGGCGTGGGTATTGTTGATGTTATTGACATTATCGAGATCGTTGTAAATGCCTTGGTTACTCAAGGAGAAGAATTCAATTTTTCATAGATTAAAAAAGCCATCCTAAGTCTAATTTAATCAATTCAATTTGTCGATTAAAAGATTGAGATCAATTAAGGTAAGTTCATCAACGCCGAGATTTCTAATATTGGAGAATGTGAGAAATAAATGAGTGACTTGTAAATAATCTTAAAGGAAGTTGATGCTTAAATTGAAGATGTTCAAGAAAAAATGAGAAATGCTTAACAGTCTGAAATTAATTAAAGCGAAAGTGTCGAATATTGCAAGATCAAGCTAGATGATTATTATTGTGACTTACTTGAGGCTTGCGGGATTGAGAGAAATCCTTAATTTAGCGAGAAATAAAGAGAAATATTAGAAGAATTGATTGGTAAGGCTTAAGCGAAGATAGCTGATAAAAAGAAGGATAATCTAGGAAATCAAAAGGAAATAGTAGACAGGCTAAAATAATCAAAATTAGAGAAAGCAACACAATAAATTAAGCTCACCATCAAAGCCAAGGAACAAGCAACAATCTAATTAGAAGTACTTGCTATTCAGCATCGAAATGTTAAGAAATATGTATTTATTTTTGCTGTTTTTTTATCCAGATAAACAAGATAACGACAAGTAAAACAAAAAGCGAAAATGAGTTGTACACTCAACAAAGAAAACTTTTCTCCCATAAATACAAATAAAACTATCTAGAAGAGAAACTACAAGATCAGGAGGCTTCACTCACTTCATTAAATTAATAGTACAATGAGCTGTATGCTTCTAAATCAGAAACCCAGCCACAAAAACAAGAGAAAGAAGACAATGCTGATGAAGGAACGCAATTCCTTTCTAAAAAATAAAACGCCAATTACAGCTCAGCTGGATCATAAAAAGACAGAAAAAATTCTCAAGGAAAAAACTACGGAGAAGTTGATCAAAACAAGAAGAATAATAGAGGTAACTTATGTTTTTATGATATTTTTAAAGAAAAACTTAATAAATAAAAGAGTTACTTAAGATGATATCCAGTTAACTTTGATTCATAATTCTATATCTTTGAGATGAATCTAATTTAGCGAGCAAGAAGAAGGAAATCGATGATCTCATCTATGAAATCGAGGAAACAAAAAGTGAAATAAAAAATAATTAGAGTGAAATTACGAAGATCGAATAAGAGAAAACTGTCACTGAGAGCTAACTCGAGGTGGAAAATAACTAATTAGATGAAGAATAAAGAAAAATGGATGAAATCGAGGAGACTTTAACAAACTTGAATCAAGACTACAATTGGGTTCTCAAATAAATCTCAGATGAGATGAAATCACAAGAGTAACAAGATCATAGTTTCACATAAATGATAGAAGAAATTGAAATGAATATTAACAACGCGAAGTACTACCTAGTGGAAATGAAGAATAGCATTAGTTTACTTAACAAAGTTCTCGATGAGAAGATTGACTATCATGAAAAAATCTACAATCTCAACTGTAAAACAGATAAACAAAAAGAGAATACTATGATGATAACTTTTTAAAAATGTTTTTTTTTCTTAGAATAGAAGCAAAACATGATTGAACAACAACAAAAATTGGAGAAGAGGATAGAAGAATAAGGAGAAGAAATGAAAAAAACATAAGAGGATGGGAAAAAACACTAATCATTGAAGCAAGGTGATATGAATACAAAGAAGACTCCTTAGCAGGAGAAAGACGATAAGAATAATTTCTTTGCTGCTGGATTAACGATCATGCTGAGTTTTTTCTCGGGATCCGTTTCTAATTTGAGTGTGGAAATAATCAAAGAATTCGAAGGGTTTCTGGGGCTATTCATCAATCAAGACAACATGAAAATTTTAGATCTAAATGCGATTAGAGAATTAAAGACATTAATATTTAATGGAGCTGCTTCCTCCAAAGAAAAACAATCTTCTTAGGATAAATAATCTTCCAAATCAAGCACTAAAGACTCCATAGTTATGTTCAGTAATATATTAAATCTAGCTGAGATTCTCTAGAACGATACGAGATTAATCGCATAAAAGATTCAAAAAACCAGTTTGGATCTAGGCATCGACAGGAATATTGGAAATTCCCTTGGGATTTTGTTAACTGCAAAATTTTAGAATCTTGTTTTGCCAAGAAATTTTCACTCTACACAAAAGGGTTCTCAACTGATTAGTCTCATCTCAAGGTCTTTGAAACTCAATGAAGATGTGGTACTTGGATTAGGCCACATGATACTCAGCTATTAAAGTGATAAGCATATCATGTCGTTGATTAATTTCGCAGCGAATCTGAACAAAGTAAAAAGAAGATAATTTTAAATTGTTTATTTAATTTTTATTTACGTTTCTCTTTCTAAAATTGATTTGCTCTCACTCATTTTAAATAATAGATTAAAGATCCTAATAAGATTCAAACTTTCCTGCAAATCTACAACATTTACTCATCAACTAAAGAAAGTGAAATTCTGAGTGCTTTTCAATTCTTCAAAGTTACCAAGAATCTGCCAGAAGCCTACAAGGATGTTGATATCAAAGATCTTGTCAAACTTGTTTTGTTTATAAGAGGAAAACTCAAGTATGAGTATGTGTAATAGTTCGTTGAGGAAACATTGAAGGTCACAGCCAAGGAATAAACCAACGTACCAGAGCAAAAAACCACAACTACTTAGAAAAACTAAATCTATATCAAAGACGGAATCAAGTAGAACAAAGAGTTGCCTGCTCACTTCAGTAGATTAGTTGAGATGGACTGTCAGGGATATTTAACTGTTGCGACCATCTTGGCTGACTTCAAAATCTACAATTTTAATTCTCACGTGATCCTGGAATAAAACGACTTGATTTTCCTTAAAAAATTCATCTCCATCAGAAACATTCCTGCAATCGAAGACGAAAGTGCGAGTGCTCAAGTGAAAAGCTCTATCGCTGATGTTTCATAACTTTTAAATATCGAATAGAACTCCTTCGAGCTGTACATAACGCTATTAACGTCACAGAAACAAGATAAACTCACAGCAGCTCTTTCTGAACTCAACCTCAAAGAACTAGATGGAAACCTCACAAATTCTTCGATATCAGCGCTAGCTTCCTGTGCTGCTGGGGTTTGTGGAAAATTACATGCTCGCTAAGTTAATATTGAGACTCTCAAGAAGAATTTGTTTTCCGATATAATCCCTTCGAGTCTTCTTTCCTAAGTACTCTACAACTCAGATACAAAGTTAACATACTCGGATTATCTGGAAATACTGTAGATATACTATGATAAAATACCTGAGTCAATCAGTTTCCTTGTGGATTTTAAATTTGGTATGGTTGGTAACGAACCACAAGACATTGCTCAGTTGATGAGAAATGGCTAGGAAGAACCAAAAATGGATCAGATAATCTTGCTAAGATTGTTCAATCAACTCAATGTAACAAAGAAAATGAAGATTTAAGTGGGGGGAGGGGCGAGATCATATGAGTTTTTTATTTTTTTATCACTCTTTGCCTAATTTCTTTGTAATAATTCCAACTATTTTGTTTCTCTTACCACTACCAGTCATCTTCTCCTGGTCTCACAAAGGGCATATTGATAATTTCTCAAGAAAATGAAAAGGTTCGCCTTCAAATATTCCTTTAATATCTAATTTCTCAAAAATAAGATGCTCTATTGCTAATGAGCTGTCTCCTCGTTTATTTCAGTGGGCGCTCAAGTAATGTTGTATTGGACTTCCAGGAAGCAGGAAAAGTAAAAAAAGTCACTATTGAGTAGGCACTTAGTTAGCTAATGTAAATCAAATAAGAGTTCTTTGAGTCGCTTTAAGCTTATTTCCAGGAGGATTCGCTGGTTTGTTCGTAGTATTTAATTAAACTTTCTAGGCAAATCTACTATGTTGAACAGTAAAAAAAGCTAACAAACAATAATAATGGAAATAATGGCTCAAATACCACTAACAATTCAAACATCCCGTATGTGGAGAATTCCATCACGATATCTGAGAAAACGGTGGAGCAGTTTCTGCGACTTATCAGTGGAAAAGAAATAAATACTTCTTTTTTCTCAAAGCAATCGAACATTCCTATTGAATTAGTGGAGCTAGTTGCAAATCTCTAAGCTCTGAAACGAGCTAAAAATAAAGAAATGCGCTCGCAGATCTTCCAGTTACTGAAAAACAACGCATCTGTTGGACAGATTCTCTCTTAAATCTCAGTTAATCTAAACGAATTAATTTCAATGTTGCAGATTGTCTTTGTTGACTACGATCCTACTGACTCAAAATTCCTCATAAAATCCTTAAAACTACCTTCTTCGTTCAAAATCGATGGACTCTAGTAGCTGGCAATCATTGATTCTGGGATTTAAGTTTCCTCAAAAGAAGAATTCTCATTGAAAAAGCGGCTTGACAATCTGATTAAGACAAACAAATATATTAAAAGCACAAAGATTTCTCCACTGATAGCAACAATCGCGTATATTCTATCAAGGGGTGAGTTCAGTCTGCTCTCGAAATACAAGAGTTAGATTGTAGCTCTTTAGTATCCGACTGCTCTCCGCTTTGATACGTATCTGTGCAGGGTACTGAATAAAAACTATTAAACGGAAACAAACGATTAAAAATAAGAGGAAGATGATAATGATTATGGAAATAATGATGGCAATAATTATGAAGAGGAAGACGATCATAGATATTCGAATGAAGAATCTGAGAACGATGAGTATCGAAATAGTGATGATTCAAGAGAGCGATACTAAGGAGATGAAGATGAAGAAGAGGAGGAAAAAGAAGGGCACGATGAAAGTAATCAGGATTATGAACCTGATGAAAACATTCAAAAGCGTTAAAGTTTTCAATAGGATTAAGGACAAGAAAACGCTAGCTACAATCATGAAAATAACAATAATAATAATGAATAACAAGATTTTAATAACAACTTTGCTGTCCACAATGGGGATTCTGAAGCTAAAAACAACGATGTCAAAGTCGAAGAGGAAGAAATAAAAGAATACAAAAAATTAGAAATAGTTAACAAGACTCTTGTGTAAGCTGTAAACGCAGATGAAGCGCAATACATTCAAATGATCGAAGGCCTCGCTGGGTATGCATCATTAAACAAAAAAGACTTTTTTTATCATTTTTTGTTTATTTTTCCTTTCATGCCTAAACAGTCTGCTCTCGAGTAGATAATCTACTGCTTCACCAACTGAACTGCTAAACTTCTTATTCTCCAAATTGAATTAAAAGGATACTGCAGTCAAAGGAGGAAAGGGCATAAAAAGAGGCAGCAATCTGCAATAGGCAATATGTAAATTCAATTTAAGCACTCAAATGAGTCCCTTTTGGACGCTGCTACTGCTTGGAGATTACTAATCTTGGAATATGCTTATCGATAAATATTATCAAGAAAATCAAGCTAAAGATCCTAAATTGAACCCGTTCTTGATTCTAATCTATGTGATTTGCTTAAGAGCTTGTCCTCTTATTGTCAAACAAGCTCTTCTCGACTATGAAACAGCTTAATTATTCCATACTATTATGATTGCTTAGGTGGAGAAGAATTCAAAGCTCAAATAAAAAGAACCAAATGAGCTAGACAACAATAAAGAGAGCGTGGATCCTGAATAAAAGCTGAAAGATCTTGAGGCCAAAAAGAGCGAGTTTTTAACACATTTAGAGGACATTCTTTCCAAAGTCATCAACTTAAATTCGACTTAGTAAATAGAAAGGAAGGAAAGAGACAATTATTTCATAAATAATATAATTAAAATAGTTAATTGTCATGCTCAACACTCTTTTTTATTGATTGCAGTATCATGGAAAAGGTAGAAGAGATTGGGTTTAATAAATAGATTATCAGAAACATGCTGCTGTAGCATTTTGGAAGAGAAGAAAATTATGAAAACGGAGAGGAAATCGAAGTCGATGACGAATATTCCTGCTTCTCATCGGACATTCTCGAGAATGCATACACGAAAGCACATCAAGACATGTAAGAGCAGCTGAATCAATCCATCGAAAAAAACTATTAGGAAATGTGCTAATTTTTTTATTTTATTTATTGTCCCCTTTTTTTAGATTCAAAATAAGTAGCCCTGAAAAAATACTAAGTAGCCCTGAAAAAATATTAAGCAGCCCTGAAAAAATATTAATCAGCCCTGAAAAAATACCAAGCATTCCTATTATGGAGCACATCTTCAAGTACATAGATCGATAGTTCTTCAACGATCCCAGGATAGAGGACGATAAAGCTCAAGAAAAAGGAAAGAAAGCAGTTTCTATGACTTTTTGTCAATAAACTCTCGTTTCTAGTACAATCATGCAGATGACAGTGCTCAGTACAATAGCAGATTTGAGAGGAGGTTATCATAA
>Ga0302271_10002796_pt1 | contig 15384 bp, 12 predicted proteins | sample III_Bog_N1_1_FD_198767 | JGI IMG/M metagenome (GOLD analysis project Ga0302271, IMG submission 198767) | Peat permafrost microbial communities from Stordalen Mire near Abisko, Sweden - III_Bog_N1_1 | ecosystem: Environmental > Terrestrial > Soil > Wetlands > Peat | place: Sweden: Abisko... | reverse complement strand
ATATCTGTGTTTTTTATTTGATTCCACTGAATCAAGAAGAAAATTAGAAAGTGTAGAGTAGTGGTTCATCAAGCAATCACTTCCACTCCCACTAATCTATTAATATTCATGTTTAACGTCTTTCAATTTGAGAACTAACTTTCTTCTGAGCTGAAATGGTTCTATCAATGCTAAGAACAAGCACACCTCAAGATCAAGCAGAGTCGTAAAAACAGCTGAATCATAATGGATTTGCTAATTTTTTTTGGAACAAAATCACTTTGTGTTTGGGCATATCTGATGAGCAGAAGCAAATGAGAGGATGAAGCAAAACAAGCTGCGAAGACTCTAGTAGATTGTTTAGTTTGAGTAGATTCAGCACGCCAGTAGTAACCATCCAGCTGATTAAGCAACTAAAAAGAAAGAAAAAGAAAATCATGTGAACAATAAAACAGAGCATTCTCCTCCTCCTGTTCTTCCTAAGATGTGCTTTGGAAAACCAGAGAGAATTAAGGAGTCATTGTCTACCAGCGAAGATGCTTATTGTCCTCCTTCATAGTATTAATTCAGAGAACGAGATAAATCGAAGGAATTAGCAGCTGAGGATTCTACTACTAACCATAAAGCAGCACCGAAGGGATTATTGCTGTCAACTGGATGCTTTCCACCGCTTCTACCATTGTCAGCAGCAGTTCATTTCTCTTTCGATTATGAATGAAAAGTTAATTTCTTGTTGTTGTTGTTCTTTTTTTTTAAATAAATTAGCAAGGAGGAAAAGAAACAATGGCATAATAGATCACGTGGTGGAGGTGATGGTGGAGCTGGGATTTAGAGAAAGAGGATCAAATCAATGGTTAATTGCTCATCAGATAATGAATTCAGCTTAAGTAGTGTTATCCCTATGAATGAAAGTGACTCCAAAGCTGTGAAGATTCTTCCTAGCCATGCTGTGTTAATAAATAGCAGCCGATAACATTAATAAAAAGAGCGTTAGATATGCTTCTAAAGGATCAGTAACACGATAGATGTGCATAGCCAGGAGTATCATCCTCAGTACAGAAATTCATAGCTGAATCAACATAGCTAATAAAGGAATTGTAAATGAAAAATGACGATAATAATTATTTGAATAATTGCTTTTTCTTGGTCATAAATAATAGTAACAACGGAGAAGATAGAACGTGCTATCACAGAGCCATCTTCGAATGCGTTCAGGCATAAGATCGATAAGGGATATTCATTTATGCATAAAGATGAAAAGGAAGAAGAAGGAACAGTTTCTAAGTAGCGCTTTGGCTAGTAAAACAGCAGGAATCGCAATAACAATAGTACTATCTGTCACTCTAAGACGATCGATGTGAACTCTCATGAGAATAAATCTACTTAAAATGCAAGGAAAAAGGCAGTATCGATATATGACTCAATAGACAGCAGCATAATTATTTGTAGAGAAGTGTTAGGCTATTAGAAGATAAATAAGAATGATAGTCAAACAAGCAATCAGAAAATACAGCCACTTCAAAAGAAAAGAATACTCAATGGACAACTCTGAGTCAGCCAGCAGACAAGACAATCAAAAAAATATCTTTATGGTTACATCGGCTGATTCCTTGAGAGATACAAAAGCTTTAGGTACAAATGCTTTTTTTATTCAATATCTCTCCTTCAACAGCAACAGCAACGTAACAGCACTTCGAAGCTTAATAACAAATAATTTCTAGAAACACAAACAAATTTATGATATATTTAACTGTAATAAATTATCTTTTTTACTGTTTAATTTGAATGGGTTCTGGAGAGGAAAGAGAGAGAGGATGGGTATTATATATTTGTCTGTGTGCATAACACAAGCTTCTTATACAAAACGGAGAAAATAGCAAATAATAATACAAAGCCATTATTGAAAATATTGCTTCACTTGATTGTTAGATACTAAACAATAAAGATATCGGTTGATAATTTATTAAGCATCTTTTGGAACCATCTAGACTCTTTGGGTAGCAAGGGATGAAAAATTGTTCTATTGTTTTCTAGAAATCTATGGAAAACAATTGATAAAAAAGAGTAGAAAAACAAGGGGAAAATATCCCTTTATTTATCTGTAAGAAATCTTAGAATTATCTAGATTTTGCATCTTGTTGCTATCTTAACAGATAATATTAATGTGTCTGCTAATTGTTTGAAATAGTAGTCCTTTGGAATTATCAGTTAAATTCTAGAAAGAAAGAGAAGTGGAATGCTGGGCGTAAAGAGTCTATTCCGTAGGACTGCTTGTATGGTATATTGTGACAAGTGGTGGCTATAAGGGGGAGCGAGAGAATTGAGAGTCTTGGGAAATCTGAAAAACAAATAAAAATAAATAAATCTAAAATTGTAGTTCTTTCAGGCATAAGTTAAGATGTCAGAAGCAGTAGAAAAGAAGGTTGAAGAGGCCGTCGAGAAGAAGGTCGAAGAAGTCGTAAAGGCTGAAGGAGGAGAACCCAAAGAAGCTGGAGAAACTGCCAGTAAGAAGGCCTAGAAGAAGCTAGAAAAAGAGCAAGAGAAAGAGAAAAAGAAACTCGAACGTGAAGCTGCATTGCTCAAGGAGCAAGAGGAGACTTACCTCAAGGAGCTCGCAACAGATACCTCTAAAGATCTCTATGGAGACTACATTCTAGTTTAGAGCCAAGATCAAACTGATCGCAAATGGGAACAGGTAGAAATGTTTGGATAAATCATAACAAAAAGTTGACTTTCATTGCAATTATTTTTCAAAATTGCAAGAAAAGAAAGGGTGTTTTATCTGAAAAATTCATGAAAGATGACAATAATAGCCTCTCTTATTTTGATTCTTTAACTTTGTAGATCTTGGATATTGATGAGAGCTTTGTTGGAAAGACTGTGCTTCTTCGTGCTAGAGTTCACAATTCTAGAGTCAAGGGCAATGTTGGATTTTTGGTTCTCAGATAATAATTCTCAACTATCCAAGTTATGATCTCCAAGACTGACGTGATTTCCAAGACGATGGTAAAGTGGGTTGGAAAGATTCCTTTGGAGACTATCGTGGATATTTATGGAGTTGTCTAGAAACCTGAAACTGAGATTAAGAGTACTACCTCCAAGCTTGAACTCATTGTTGAGAAGATCTACGTCGTTTCCAGATCCAGAGCTAGATTACCTTTCCAAATTGAAGATGCTTCTAGACAACAACTTAAAGAAGATCAGCTAAAAGAATACACTACTTCTGCTACTTCGGAAGCTCCAGTTGTTGCTGAAGAACAAAAGGAACAATAAACCTCTTCTGTGTCAATTAAAACTAGACTTGACAACAGAATTATCGACTTGAGAACACCAGCTAAGTAAGCGATTTTCAGATTACAATCAGGCATCTGCTAGTTATTCAGAGAATACCTTTACAGCTAGAATTTCATTGAGATTCACACTCCCAAACTCATTCCTGGTGCTTCAGAAGGTGGTTCTAATATCTTCCCCGTGAAGTACTTCAAACAAGACGCTTGTTTAGCTCAATCCCCTTAACTCTACAAGCAAATGTGCATTCAAAGTGATTTCGAGAGAGTCTTCGAAATCGGCCCTATTTTCAGAGCAGAAAACGCATTTACACACAGACACATGTGTGAGTTCACAGGTCTCGATATTGAGATGACAATCAAAGAGAATTTCCATGAACTTTTAGATCTCATGGGTAATCTCTTCGTGGCTATCTTCAAGGGATTAGAAACTCGTTTTGCTAAGGAAATCGTAGCGATCAACGAACAATTCCCTTTCGAACCATTCAAGATCAAGACTCCAATTGTCAAGATTACTTTCCAAGAAGGAGTTGAACTTCTTAAAGAGCATGGAATCCATTAGAACCCTCTCGAAGACATTGACACTGTCACTGAGAAAAAACTTGGAGCACTTATTAAGGAGAAATACGACACTGATTTCTACATGATGCACAGATACCCCGCATCAGCTAGACCATTCTATACAATGAAATGTCACGATGACCCAAACTACACTTTGTCCTATGATTTCTTCATGAGAGGATAGGAAATCACTTCAGGTGCTTAGAGAAACCACGATCCTGCTTCTCTCACCTAGAGAATCATTGAATGTGGACTTGACCCCAGTCTTCTCAAGGACTACATTGATTCCATGGCATACGGTGCTTATCCTCATGGTGGATGTGGTATCGGTCTCGAGAGAGTAGTTTTCCTTTACTGCGACCTCTACGACATTAGAAACGCCTGTCTCTTCCCCAGAGACCCCCACAGACTTGCCCCATGAAAAGGAAATCAAAATCAAATAAATTTATGGGTTTATGTTCATAATTTGTTTAACTTTCCCAGTGAATCTAAATTGGAATTCGATCATTTCATTAAGAAATACTTATTTAATTGAGGGGGGAAAGATCTAAATTGAAGCTGCTTCATTTGAAGCTTGATTTTTAAATGAAACTGCTAGATTAGAGAAAGGATAAATGAAAGAAGTTGTAGATGCAAAGAAAATATAAGGGATACTTTTTTAGGTATATAGAATCACTACTTTCCTACATTCAACTGGGAAAACATGGATATTACAGAGTATTTTTATAAAGACTAACGACTGCAAAATGAGCTAGCACTTGGAAAAGAGAAAAAGAGAATGAAATCTTGTTGAAATGCAGTTCATTCGCTTTTTGAAAATACTACATGCATACCTTTTTAGTTTAGAGTCTATTTTTAGCTGCCTTGTATTATTCGGTTTAGGATTTGTTGTTGTTGTTGTTGTTGATGTTGTGGGAAGTTATCTATCTGTCTTTGCATATCAATCGTAAATGAATTTGAATCCCACATCTGTTTCAGTATTGATGACTCTGAGTTTGAGTATCTCAGTGGTTTCTTCTAGTTTAATCTTTTCATTCTGCAGCTAGTCCACATGCATCTTTAAGAACTCTGTGTCGTGCAGATCCTCCGTGCCTTGCTATCTCAGATCGTTTCCGAGTCTCTCAGTTTCGTACATGACAAACTTGGAAATATCACCGAATTAATCGAATTAGGATGTTTTCAAATGCGCTAGTTCTGTCTTCAAGCTGTTCATGTCCTTTCGACTCTCTTCCAAATCCTTTTAGACACCTGCCATCGTGTCCTAAAAGAAGAAAAAAACGATTTGATAATTTACCACAGACAAAATGCAAAGAAAAACATAACAGCAATTTTGAAAATGATAGGATAAGAAGTACGTACCTCTAGTTTCTGCAGATGATCCTTGACAGGAAGTTGCATGGCTTCTCCAAAGACCTTGGATTCTTTAGCTTCATATCCATCGGGCTTGTCTTCGTCTTCATTCTAACTTGAAGAGCTGTCGTTCTTTAAGTTCTTGCTGCTCATTAGGGTGACAGAACAAACAAATGTAGTTTAAGTCTTGCTTTGTAAATAAATAAGAGAGAGAGAGAGAGATTCACAAAATTATTATTAGAAATATGATGATATCAAGTATTGTATGAGTTTTTATCTAATCCTTCTTTTTGATTTATTACCCTTTGTCTCCCACAGCTGGACCAGCAAGTCTAATAAATTCTCTAACTCTTCCGATTGTTCCTTATTCACTGATAATTAATTTATTTACGCACAATGAGATAATTCTTAAGATACTAATCATAAATTGGTGCGATAGGAGATATTCACAAGAAATCGAAAGGAAAGGGAGATAATGAAGATGAGAATGAATTGTTTCTGTTGCCTTTGCCCGACTGATTTGGATAATAATAGTTTCATTATGCATATTCTCTCGCCCTCTCAAAAGAAAGTGATGATTATTTCCAAAAAAAAAGAAAAATAATTAGAGTATTACAATTGTTATGAAATGTGTGTTGGAATAATAGTGATAGTGAGAGAGAGCTGCGAAAGTTCAAATGTGCTGCTCGTAAAATTTAATTTTGAAATGAAAAAGCTGAGGATTTGAGTGAAAGAGAGGATGGGTAGATGATATGCGAGCAATAAAGCAACAATCAAATCAACAAGAAATCTTAAAAGAAGAAGAAGAATATATATTTTCATTTTCACACGCCTCATACACACACATAGCTTCAAAACAATCACACTTACAGTCTCACACACATTTACTTATTCATACCCTGCCACGTTGATGATGATGAATGAGCAGAATCAGCTATTTCAAGGTTAGTAACCACTGTCCGCTTAGCCATAATCATAGCCTCCTCAGCAGTAGCAGTAGCAGTAAAATTGCGTGATAGGTGCGATAAAGATCAAAGATGGGCTCTTCATTGGGGATGAATTCGCTGCTTAGGTAACCCCCCAACAACTAAGGACTTATCCATTCATGGTTTTCTCACAATTTCCTTTCATTCTTAATACTTTTAATAGGACCTTGAGTTCATTGTGACAAACAAAGTGAGTCATGTGATAAACTGCGCTGGACTGCGAATCGCTAACATGTGGGAGTAGATTGGCGTGATGTACTTGACGTTTCCTTGGATGGAATCAGACGAGCAAGTGCTGTTCGATGAGCAAGACGAGATACTCAATGAGATTGTGAAATTCATCGATGAAGCTGCAAACGCTGGGGAATCGACGCTAGTACATTCTCTCCATGGACAAAGCAGAGCGTGCTGCGTGCTAGCAGCTTATTTCATGAAGAAGTAACAGAAACAGAGAGGGAGAGAGATTAATAAAGAGTGTATGGGAGATGGATTGAAAACATGCTTGCTTTTTTGTATTGTAGGTACAATTGGTCGTTGCTGAAGACACTGGAGTTCTTGAATTCACGAAGAGCTGACTTGGAAATCAGAGCAAGCTTCTTCTGCTAGCTGACACAGCTGGAAAGGAAACTATAATCGACTGGATAAGGAGCTATGGTCAGCTAATGGATGACATCGACTTCACCTGCTGCTCCTTACAGCAACAACAACACTACAAATATCTAATAATAGTAATAATAACTCTCTTCTTTATTGACGATCCAAGAGTAAAAAGACGAAGAACTTATCCGCAACACTTATTTGAACTCTCGTAACGGTCCGATAGCAGAGATGTTCCTGAGTGAAGCAGTCCAACGACAGTTGATGCTCAAGGAAAAGAAGGATTTGCTAACATGGACTGATCTGCATCACTGCAAGCCATTGCATGTTGCGAGCAATATTTCTGCGTTAGGCAATCAGAATATACCACCAGTTGTCATGCACAGAAGATAATATTCATTGCCACTCAAACCAGCTATCAAGGTAAGAGGAGGGGAGGATTAGGATTAAGAGCTATTACTAATTGGAATGATTGAATTGGATAATAATAATAATAATAATAATAATTATTTTAGGGGAGCCATAGAAAGCAATTGAGTGTAGGATCTGCTGGAGACATGCGAGTTACCAAAGGGACAGCTACTGGTGGGATCACTGGAAATAGTATGAGTAATACAAATAGCATGAATAGATAGTTTAGTGGAAAACAGATTGGAGTAACAAGTAATAATAATACTACTAATAACAATATTAGTAGTAATAATCATTCAAGAACTAACAGTGCTGGGGCATAGCTAAACAAGAATAATACTACTAAAAGTGAGAATAACAGCAACAACAATGCATTGGCTGCTGTTGAGTCTTCTTAATAACAGTAATAGCCTTATTACACTTACCAACCATACCAGCAATCATCATCCTCTGCACTATAACAGCAACAGTAACAGCAGCCTAAGAGACTAGCATCCCCTTTGTCAGGTATCGCAGCAACTGATAAAGATTCCATTCATCCATTCTAACTCCAACCGAATTACCCTCAACAACAACAATAGCAATTGAACCAAATAGCATCTTCATATCTATCGCCATAACCTTCTTCTTAATTATCTACAACATTATCGATGCAATCTTAGCCAACTTCTTCATTGCTGTCGCATGCTTAGTCGCCTTCTTAATCGCTTGTGAATAGTTCATAATTACCTCCTTATTCGCTCTAGTAATATTAGCAACAATAATCATAATAATACTAAAGTAATTCAATGGCTAAGCTACATGAACAACAACAATAACAACAAGGAAGCAGTTAGTCAGTGAGTGCAACTGCTACCTTGAAGTAGCTAAGCTCTCCACAAGCTAATCCTCTCAAAGCGGGTTCAACCAAGCAGACAAGTACTTTCCTTAACAACGCAGGAAGCAATAACTCTAAACCAACCAATAATAATAACCTATCCACAGTAGTTCCATCTCATTCGAGTGTTATTAATCGAAGTAGCAGCCTTCGAGCCATCGAGAATAGTAGTTCTACTAATTCTCACTAGTAATAGCAGCAGGAGCAGCGTACTGGCTCATCTTATGGGGTTCCTTAGCATCCTCATAAATCAAATTCGTTCTCCCTTTAACAGTAGTAATCTTCTCCATTGGACAGCTAATCTAATACCGTACGCAGCAATAGCCTGCCAAAGAACATCGAGAATGAGCGTAGTCCCTCAGCGAAGTTAGCCTATTAACTAGCAGCATCCAAGACCAACAACAACAGCAACAGCACAGCCTTCAATAGCACATCGTCTTCTTCTTCCACTACAACTGTTGCTCCTCCTGCTCCAACTTATGAATCCTCCTTCTAGCCCGCATCAGTAATATCCTACTTGCAATCGCCACAGCAATCGAGGAACTCAGCTGAAAAGCATCGACCAAATTAGAATAACTACATGAGAAACCCTACTCCGCCTTCTGCTTCTCATGTCGTGAAGCATCCTCCAAGCGATTAAGCTACTAATCCATCGTTTTCTAGTTATCAAAATAATACCAAGAATCCAGCAGCTTCTTAGATTCTGCTGAATGCTAGTAGAAGCCCTAACGCCAGTTCCTCAAAGGCAACAGCATCCAGCTCCATTAAGCATGAAAGACCTGTAAGATGATGATGATGATGATGATGATGATGATGATGATGATGATGATGATGATGATGATGATGATGATGATGATGATGATGATGATGATGATGATGATGATGATATTAGTTTAATCATTGTTGTGTGTTTGCTGATTTGTTTATTTTCTTGTATTTAGCCTTTGAAGCCGAGGGAAGGGAACAGCAATGGAAGCAGTGGGATGCCCAATAGCAACAACAGTGTTGTAAATAATAATAGCTCTAACTGCAACACAAGCATGAACACATCTTTATCTAAGTCGTTCCATGGAAAACAACACTAATAATAATCATCATCACCATCTCCAATACGCTCACAGCAATAACAAGTTACATAACAACCTTACTAACAATCCTCTTCATCTTCATACGGTCTATCCTCTGCGCATCATCCCTTGTAAGCATTATCATATCTTTCATCTACTAATACTATGATGCTATCAAATCCTGTCAATGCACAGCACAATATCATTATCAACAACACTAGTAGTAATAGTAATAGCTTCATTAATCAAACCAACAGCTCCTTTATCAATACCAACAATAACATTAATAGTGGTAATCTTAACAACAACTCTTCCTTTGCGAGTCAACTAAACAACAACTCTTCATATGGAAACGCATCGTTCATTGCAGGAACCTAGTAACAGCAGCAATAATAACCTTTATAAACAGCAAACAGTAGCCACAATAACAACAACAATAAGACTAATATTGTTAATTCCTCATCTGGGTTTAGCAGCAATAATCCTAGCAATAACAACAACGCTGAATTCAGTAGCAAATTGCTCATCAGCAACAACAACAGCAATAGCAGCAAGCATCACTAATAGACTAATTCGACAAAGCCTCCTTCAGCTAAGCCATTCCAAAGCAAAACCAGTGGAAAAGAGTAACTGCAGTATAAAAATAGATTAATATATTTTCCTCTTATTTTCAACATATTTTCCTGTTTGATAATAACTGTATTTATTACATTTTAATTTGTTTCCCGCCACAGGAACGTAAACGCTCTGCATAGCACATATATACCACACTAGCCGCTATAGAATAACTTCCTCTCCAAAGATACTAGCTTGTTTTCAAAGCAGCAATAGCTTTCACAATAACAACAGCAGACTTAGAAGAATATACCAGCTTATCGATCATTTTCTCCAGATCTTTCAAGTAACATAAATATGAAAGAAAAATCTCAAAGAGAGAATTTTGCTTGATAACTACTATTTATTTATTCCCCCCCCCCATATTGATTGATATATGTTGTTCCCCCTGAACTAACTTTCACTCCTGAAATCGTTACTTAGGTCTACAGAATAAGCTTGACAAGCAGAAGTAAGCAGCATCATCTACATCAGTTACATCTACTGGCAAGAATAGAGTCCGTAGTAATTCTCCTGCAACTGCACTCAACTATACATCGTCATCATCATCATCATCATCATCATCAGCAGCAGCTACAGGATCAGGAGGAATACTCTCCAACCAATCTGGTGGGATGGGTAACTATTATTTCATCATTTTTATTGACATGGCCAATAATTTGTTGTATCTTCTTCTTCAAAAGGAATGCTGCAGTAGTTTAAGAGAGCACAGCGATGAAGACAACAAGCAGACAACAAATGTGATAAACAAATAAATTTTTCCAACTTTTCGAGAGTGCTATGTCTTGAATTACAGTTGTGAATCAGCCGACTAATACTACTTAATCAGGTTGCTTTTTTACATCCCTAAGTATTAATATAAATGTACATATATTTATGTTTTCGTTGATTTTTGTTGAGATTATCTTCTCTGAGTTGCTAATATTGAATTCTTCATACATAACAACACCACTACCATACTTCATACTTTTTCAGTTAATTCAACAACAAAAAACCAAAACAAACATAAAGCAATTTTATGCAACTTGCAATCAGATAAAAAATGATAAAATTCAAGTATATTCAAAGTGAATAATTATTCGCTGTGAGAAGACACATTAGATCTCAACATAATAATCATCTCTGTTTCTCTCACTCCTTTTCAATCCCAGACATGCACATTCTGATCGATTCCCACACTCCAGATGCTGTTATCGTTAAGTATCGCGAATGAATTCACCGCTCCTTGATGTCCTTCAAGCGTGTGCACATGCGATTTGATCGTTGTATCCCAGAATCGTAATGTCCCATCACCCGACGCAGACAGAATCACCCTATCCGAATACAGTGCAATCTTGTGAATATATGATTAATGTCCCAGCAATGTTGTCAATAGCTATCCACTTCGGAGATTCCATAGTTTGATAGTGCTATCATATGATCCTGATGCTAGCGTGGAATTGTCACTTAGCACGACCAACGATGAGATATAATCAGAATGCGCGATCAGCTAATGAAGGATTGTAGGTGCATACGAAGATGTTTTGTTCAATCTACGTCTGCTGTTTAGTTACCACACAATGATCGTGTTATCACTTGATCCTGATATCATCAGCTATTCTTAAGCATTCTATTAATACTACTGTTGCTGCTGATTTTCCTACCACTGAGTTGTCGCTAAGCACATGACATCACTGGTATGCCCTGAGATTGTTCGCAATGTCTCTCCCTTGCTGATATCCCAGAGTTTAATCGTATAATCAGCACTCCCCGAGGCTAGGATATTCGGTGACAGCAGCATCAAGCAGATAACACCGCTGAGATGACCTTTGAGAGTATTCGCAGCAATACCTCCAGCGGTTGTATTCCAGAGCTTAATCGTCTTGTCGTAACTAGCAGAAGCGATAATCCCATCAGGTAGCTAGATGATGTCTCGAATCCCTTGCTAGTGACCCTTCAAGCAATCTAAACATTCCATCGTATCCAAATCCCAAAGACGAATTGTGTTGTCCTCAGATCCAGTAGCTACTCTATTCCATACCTACCCTGTTGATTAGTTACTCGAGTAGCAGCACACAGCTGTGATTTGTCGAGAATGACCACTTACGAAGCTAGCACTACACACAACACGACGGATTTCACTTATTCTGCTACTTAATGGTGATCCCATGCCAGATGAACGCATCGAACGGTTAACTTAAGATCTGTTTAATGGAGTCGAAGCACCATCTCTCATGGCATTTTCGAATCTAGAAGACCCAAGCTACTATGACTACATCTGCTCATTAAATCCATAAGGCGCATCACTTGTAGATGCTCCTACGATCTTCACAATCGATGTAGTTGCTTTCCCTAATGTTTCCTCGAATTTGGAGCAGCCTTCTTCTATGGATTTAATTGTCTCGAGATTAATCTTAGGGAGGTATTTCCGCATGGCTTATAACTGCAATAACTCCTTCTTCCTTTCCTGCAATTGATCTTCACGCGCATCTTGATCCTTTTGGGAATTATTTCATAAAACATATGCATATGTAGTCTATTGATATGTTTGTGTTACTTCTTGTAATGCTATGAGCATTTTCAGGAGTCCATCTGGTTAGTTCGTCTCGAAGGCATTGGTAAGCTCTTTGAATGATCTGTAGTTTCCCATGAGAGAATTTGAGAACACTAGCTACACAGCTGATGCTAATGCGGTTACTTTCGCGGAGACCTACGACTACGCAGATTTCAGTTGAGTCTCTGCAGCTGCTTGGAGGATGCCTAGGGTGCTCGTGAGTTTCGTTTAGATTTCCAGCAAGAATTCCTGGAGGATTTGCAATTATTCTTAGATTGCTTCGTTATTGGCTGCTTCGTTGTGTTTAGATTGACTTAAAAAATTAGTTAGCTCACTCATTTCACTGGCGCCTTTGGAGGAATAGGTAGATCTCTGAGTGGAGAGGTAATCCTCAATATCGACAAGTTCACTGGGCTTGCATGGGACAAGTGATTTAACAATGCAGAGACTGCAGAAGAGCCGCTCTGTGTATTCACTGGATAAGCAGAAGAATTCGATTTTCTTGGAAGGATGGTGGATGCAATGAGCAAGCTCACAAGTGTCAGTCATGTATCAAGGGATAGTGTGAGGATTTGATGGGATTATTTTGTGGGGAAATCTAGATAAAAAGAAGGGATTAAAAGAAAAATAAATAAATTAAATAATCTTTTCAGTTAACAGCCTTCTTCAGTGGATAAAACCAAGTGTTAAATAGCAGTCAGATTTTGGTTTTTAATAGGAAACACTGGCAATCAAGCTTTCACAAAAAACGATAGCTTTCTCTTGTTCTTATTATGAATCATAGCAGAATTAATCGCAACAGTTTGGAGTTTAATTAACCAACAAAAACACATCATAAGCAGATTGGGCTGATTTCTATTTGAAATAAATCTCTCTTTCTTTTCTTTGTTTCTCTTCTGATAAAGCTTCAATCACTATCAAGATAATTACCTTCATCAATCTATAAACGATTCTCCATTCCCTAATGAAAAGAAATGTTTGGTATGTGCATTACTTTTACAAATTGATTCTAAAAAACGCTTTGAAATCGAGCTTGGTTTTATTTCAATTTGGCAGTTGATACGATACTATCACTCTTTAGTTGGCTGCCTGCTTAGGTTATTAGTTCATCTTATCGACTAGTAGAAATCTATTTGGTTTTGTTTTTTGTTTCATCTTTGATTCAATTTGACTTGAAACAGAAAGTCTAAGGTTGGATGGGGAGGGAGTTTTTAAAATAATGTCCATGTGTGTTATTATTGATTTGATGTTTCCCGAATGTCTGCCTACCCTGCCTGAATAGTCAGGAAAATAAGTGGGAAGAGCTTGATGTTTGAGAAGCTTTCTGGCTTGGTTTATCGATTCAGAGAAAATCAAGGGGGCGACAAGATATATAAAATAAGGTAATATTTGGAAGCAATTGTTTGATTTTAAGAAGTGATAATAACAGTGGTAGTAATAGTAATTGCTTGAAATCCTCTCTTAGAAAATGGGTAACATGTGCGGTGGAGCAGCAAATAGTAGTAGTAAATCAACTAAATCACTTAGGCTGCGAGATGAAAAGAAACCAACGCAATAGGCGAAGATTGTGCTGCTCGGAAACATCGCTGTGGGTAAAAAAAAACGAATATTTTTAAAGTTTGAATGTCGCACGCACAGTTAATGAAAGAACCAAAAATAGAATACATTAGCAATGACAGAATCGAGTGCATTTGCTTCAAACAATATCTTAATTGCGTCTATAAATTTTAATATCTTTGTTGTTTTCGACAAGGCAAGACAGCGATAACTTAAAGATTCAAGCAAGGTGTGTTCGATCCAGCACACTAAGCTACATTAGGCGCAGCGTACATCGAAAAAAACATCCAGCTTTAAGATAACTCTGTATTGTCCTTGCACATCTGGGATACAGCTGGCGATGAGCGATATCGTAAAACCAATACAATGCAAGATGGATAAATGCAAGAAGATTTTTGAAATCGCTTGAACAAAAATGATTTGGATTACTTTTATGCAAGCCACTTTGAAATAACCTAAATACTTTTATCTTTAGGTTCGATTCTGTCCTTATACTATCGAGACAGTCAGGCTGCGATTTTGGTGTACGATGTGACAGACGCGGAGAGTTTCAATAGCTTGCAGGTTTGGATCAACGAGTTAGAAGATAAAGCGAAGACTGATGGAATGATCATTGCGCTCGTTGGGAATAAGATCGATTCGCCGTATGAAACCATTAAAGTTACGACGCAGAAAGCAGAGTAGTTTGCGCGCGAGAAGAACTTCCTTTTCACAGAGTGCTCAGCTAAAACAGGTGATGGGATAGAGAGGATATTCAATATGATTGTCGAAGAATACATCAAAAGGAAGAAGGGATAAGAGAGTCACTGAGAAAAATGAAAAGATCAAAAAAAAGTGAAAAGGGGAGGGAGATATAAATGTTGGAGAAAAATAGATAGTCAATTAAAAAACGGAAGAATTAGAAGTTAGACAGAGAAAAAGAGTAGATCTTTTAAGGGGAAAAAGAGCATTCCAATCGATGGAATTGTCACATAACAAAATGAAAATAATTCTCATACAAGAAAATGTATAAAGTATATGTTTTTTATTGTTCAGATATCTTTACCCGCAGATTCAACTCAAGATGGTCTATTTACTTTTGCATTAATGTTTCAAGTATTTAGTTTCACAGCACAAGAAGGGAATTAACTTATTTTTTCTTCAAATACGTTTGATTGATTTCAAAGAGTAGCACGTTTAACAGCAGTTATGGTGTTTGAAAATTGCTAAAGTAAAAAATACTTTTTTTCAAGAAAATATTTTCAGAGATATCTCAACTGTGTTTTCGAAAACGTTCAATACCAAGATCTAACTAAATAATCTAGTCAGAAGGCCTAGAATATTTCATATCAAATAGAGAAGATTGAATGATTTTGAAGGGTCTTTATGATGGCTGAATTAATCTAAATCTCCAAGCCAAGGGATAGTATGTTTGAAAAGAATAATATTATTATCTACTGCTGGAAGGAATATTCTTGCATTTCTTGGATTGACAACGACTGGCTTTCGAAAAAGATTTACTTTGTATTTCCTATGCTCGCTAAGATGCAAAGAAGAGAGTTGAAATTATTGTTTGGTCAAGGGG
>Ga0302271_10002795_pt1 | contig 15387 bp, 12 predicted proteins | sample III_Bog_N1_1_FD_198767 | JGI IMG/M metagenome (GOLD analysis project Ga0302271, IMG submission 198767) | Peat permafrost microbial communities from Stordalen Mire near Abisko, Sweden - III_Bog_N1_1 | ecosystem: Environmental > Terrestrial > Soil > Wetlands > Peat | place: Sweden: Abisko... | reverse complement strand
TATCTCTGTGATTGCTAGAGCATGAATAAATGTGTAAAACTATAAAAATATTGTAATGTTCAGCTTTTGTTTGATTGATTTCTATTTTGGTCTCTATTCTGATCTTCCAGCAAGTTTAGAGAACAATACAAAGAAAATATATTTCAAAAAATAATTTATATTTTGAGAGGGAGAAACCATATTAGACAATTATTAATATTGATTTGTTAGTTATTCTGTTCCTTGACAGGAGTAGTGAAGACATGTCTTTTTAAGGGTTTTTCATAGCTGATTACATTCATAGAGTTATTTAAGTTAGTCAGAACAATTTATGCTTGAAACAATGTATTTTTAGTTATGTTTATTGAAAAAACTTTGTATTTTGGGGGAGAAATTCAAGGAAATATTATGTTCTCTAGCTCTTAATTTCCCTTATTTAAATATAATCTCAGTAATTATCATTATCCTCATTGTCAATGTTATCAGCTATCACTGGAAACTGCTTGTAGGAAATCAGTTTGTTTTTTCTAATATTCTCATATATTTTCTGAATAAATCCACCCATGAATTTCTGATTTAGGCGTATTGAGTTAAATTATCCATATTTACTCTCTGCGTCGCTTATATGTTCAGAGTTCTTCGATAGCAAAAAAGTATTTTGCTCGAGAGCTGCTTTGATTTTAACATTGTATTCCTGTTTAAATCCTAACGTCGATGAATTCGAATTGAAATATAATAAATCCTCTTCCATCTTCCGTTCCATGTTTGAAATTGTCTTTTATTGCTAGATCATCTGCTCTTCCATCGTTTGGAGCTAAGACTGTCGTGCTTTCAGTAAATACTCCTCGATTATGACTGAAAAAATATTCAAATCTTTCAGTAAATATCTCTCTAGAATCTAGTCATAACTTAAACTAACTTTGTTCGACTCCATCTGAATCTCATAAATGCTCTTAAGTTTATCAGGTTTAAAGCAATCTAGCAGCTCCCTAGCTGTGGTCTACACTGGGATTTTTATGAATTAGGTATCTTCATCAAGAATAAGTCGTTTTAAATCACTGTGTCTTGTCCACAAATCACTAATAAAATTGAACGTTTTAACTCTGTAGATCTTCGGAAGGGTGATTAATTGCTTCATGTTAGATAGAAGCCTTTCGAAGGAGTTATAGACTAACTAGGACTAACGAGATATTTCCTTTTTTTAGATTAATCTCTAAGCAAAATTCATGGCTTTAACCTATCCCATAATAGACGATTTTCCTGTACGATCTCCCATTTCTTTTGTTTCCTTTGTCTGTAGCTGATGTTGCTCACTTCTTTTCTCACTTTGAGGAGTGCTATCGTTCAATGATAGCAGTTACATTTTACTCATTTTCATGGTCGGTGATAATGCCATTTCATCAATATTCTTAGGTGTAAATGTATTATGATCCTCAATACTTTTTGAAATAGCGTAATTACTGCTGAGAATGTTGTTGTTGTTGTTAAAAGGAGAAAACGAATTGATTTTAAAAGGTTTTTAATTGAAATTTATCTAATTCTACGGGGTAATGCTATTAGTTGTGGTATTATTCCCAGTTAGATAATTGGAAATCTAATTCTTTTTGATCTGTAATAATGTTGAAGGCGTTTGATCATCAGAAATCTTCTTAAGATTGATTTTATGGTCCTTATTAGTATTAGTATTATTTCCACCTGGACTACGATTTGTGGAACTTTACATTTGTTGTTCTTCAGGATTGTCTTAGTCGTTCACATTAGGGTCAAAAAGTGAAGAAAACGAAGGAGATTCTTGAGTTTTTGAAAAACTAGGAAAATTAGGAAGCTTACATAAACGAGCTGCTAAGATTTCTCGGTCAGTTTGATTATTATTGCTGCTGCTGTTGTTGTTCCTGTTGAGTTTTCAAAATAAAATAACAATTAAAAAAATAAGATAATTTGATGTTATTTTCTTACTTATTGAGGAATTGCTTATTTGCAGGTGGAGAACTTATCAAAGACATTGAAAAAATAGGGCCAAGAATCTATGAATGCAACTGGGACTTGTTGGCTCTTCGGTCTTGAGGCGAGGGAGCTACATGCTGATTTGCAAAACTTACATGAGATTCTTAAGCTTTCTTAGGCAATTCTTAAGAACGATGGGCGGTGAATTGCTGGTATCGTGTATGAGTTTGTGGATTTCTTGTGTTTTAAGGCTTTCCTTATTGGTTGAAATCTATTAAAACTGTGCTTGAGGAAGGCAGTTATGATGTTGAGATAACAATCTAGCTTTGGTTGAGGTGTTGCTTGGATTTATTAAGAAGATCTGATTTCTGTGAATATGAATAATAACTATGTTTATCTTGTTTTTTAATCGAATTCGATTAATCTAGAAGCTGCTATTGAATGGTTTTATGCAATGCAGTAGGTTCTTCACTAATGCGAAGACGCTTGGTTGTTCTAGAATCTCTGTGCTACTTTTAAGTGAGTTGCTTGGTTGTTTCAGGAAGGTGAGATAGGTAATCAAGAAAATTAGTTGAACTTAATGATCGATGGGATTATTGTTACTGCTGTTGCTGTTAGAATTGCTCAGTGGGATATGGAATGGTTGTCTTATTGTTGATGTTGTTGTTGTTGATCATGGAATTGGAGAGATTATTAAATGTTTTTATTTTAGGTTTAGTGTATTCAATTGATGGAATACATTCTTAACTTGATATTTCCTTAGAGCTTTAAAAAACTTAATAGCCTGTAATATTCTCTGAAGAGGTTATTTTAGGTTTAGGAAACGGAGGATTTGAAAATAATGAAGAGCCCATTTGATTGAGGAATTAGAATTATGTCAAGGTTTATTAGTTCTACATGGAAGAAGAAACTAGAGTACGATTGAGAGAAGATGATTCTTCTGTGCTTAAATGTTTATTGTGTTGATCAAGACCGAATGATGAGGAGATCTTATGAGGAAGAAGTTGAGGCATATGCTAACCGTCGAGGATACTGATTTTCTTAGATTTTCTAGCAGGAGGAAGAGATGTTAAGCTGATTGGATGGAGGAGGAGTTTAGAGTTGCTGAGATTATTTTTGCTGAATCCAGATGGAGCAGGTAATTAGTGCTGTTTCGGGTTATCTAGATCTTCTGACTGGCTAAAAGGGATAATAGTACTTGCATCAGTTGGCTTGTGGATGCTTGAAGAAGGGATAACTGCTTGGTAGAAGGATTTGGAGGATAGTTACTAAGCAGAAGATTTTGTTTAGGTAGTTTCGGAGCTCATAATGCTGAAAGGAGAATGATTTGGTAGATTTTGCAGGGGGATTTTTGATTTGTTGGAAGATGATATATTTGGGTTTTAAGTGGAAGAGGGAACCACTTCAGGGAAGCAAAGAGATGGAGTAACAGTATGATCGTGGTTAAGAGTATGAAAGCTCATTTGAAAGAGCTTAGAGGAATGTGAAAAAGACTTTAATGATATATTTCTCTTCGCTGATAAAGATGGAAAAAGCAATGTTTAATGATATCGAACAGTAATCTCCAACTTCCTTTTTTATATTAGCTCTTTCTTCTTACTTTTTTGCTTTGTTCACTCTCTCTTCCTAGGTGAATATTCTTTTCAGTAGTTATTCCAAAAATCAATATTTTGTTTCTGATTTGTGTCCACTCCTTCGCCTCTGATGACAGTCTATCGAACTGGTTAACTTCCATGAGTAGATGTTGATTTACTGGCTAATTTGATAAACATAGAAGAAATAATAGTAAATTAATAGAGCTATGATGGTAATTTCTAGAGAAAAAAAATCTACAATATTCTTGCATGAGTGTTCTACCTCCACAAGAGAGATTGCCTGTTTAACATTCTAAAACTAGCTAAATTCCCATTAAAGTAATAACCTAGTCCTCATTCATTTAGTAAACCTTGAAATCTGAGACAAATTTCTAAATTTCAAGACAAATCAAAAGAAATAGATCAACAATAAGCTAGTTAAAAATAACCTTGTGTTGAAGTGAAATTTTTTAAGTAACAATTAAGCAAAAACACCAAAATAATTAATTGTAAAATAGCTCATTTTTGTTATCCAAAATCTGCTTTCTCAATATGCATCCAAAAAAATCATAAGGAAAAGAAAGTAATAGCAATATTCCCTAATTTTACTAATTAAATCATTAGTTAGATTGAATAAAAATCAAAAACCATTCTTAAATTCTGCAGAATCTATCTGATGTGAGAGTGCATTCCCAAAAACAAGCAGCCTAATAAGTCATATGTGAAAAGTTTTTATTCATTATTTAAAAACATATTAAAAATAACAACAACTAGCCAAACAAGCGCAAATCGAAAAAAATGGGGTAGAAAGACGATCAGCCTGAGAAAACATCAGAAGTAGCAGCCAATAAGAATCACATTCCTCTCGATGAAGGTGATATTTCATTACTCAAGACATACGGAATGGGTCCATACGCAGAATCCATCAAGTCAACCGAAGAAGAAAATAAAAATTTGATCACCAAGATCAATAAACTCTGTGGAATCAAAGAATCCGACACTGGATTATCGCTACCTTCACAGTGGGATCTCAAAGGTGACGAAATGCGCTTACAACAGCAGCATTCTTTGCAAGTTGCACGTTGTAACAAAATCATCCAAGGTGACTAGCCAAACGAGAATAAATACATGATCAGCATTAAGCAAATGGCTAAGTTCGTCGTTGGCCTCGGCGAGAAGCTTGCACCGACAGATATCGATGAAGGCATGCGAGTTGGTGTGGAGAAATAAAAATATTCCATTTAACTACCTCTCCCACCGAAGATTGATCCATCCGTTACTATGATGACAGTTGAAGATAAACCTGATGTGACTTATCAAGACATTGGAGGTGCAACGGAGTAACTTGAGAGACTTAAAGAGGTTGTGGAAATGCCTATGTTGAACCCAGAGAAATTCATTGAACTGGGTATTGACCCACCTAAGGGAGTGCTACTTTTTGGACCTCCTGGAACAGGGAAAACACTGACTGCGAGAGCTGTTGCAAATAGGACAGATGCATGCTTTATTAGAGTCATTGGATCAGAGCTCGTGTAGAGATATGTCGGAGAAGGTGCGAGAATGGTTAGAGAAATATTCTAGCTAGCAAGAACGAAAAAGGCATGTATCATATTCTTCGATGAAATCGATGCTATGTAAGGAACAAACTACACATATGAGGGAGAGAGATATAAAAGATAGAAGTCTGACTGAAACAACAAATAATAGGAATTATTCATAAAGATTTGAATTGATTTTTGATTTAATTTGAATTATTAATAGTGGTGGTGCTCGTCACGATGATGGTGCAGGCAGTGATAATGAAGTCTAGCGTACGATGCTTGAAATCGTCAACTAGCTTGATGGGTTCGAGAGCAGAGGTAACGTGAAGGTACTCATGGCTACGAATCGTCCTGATACTCTCGATCCTGCGTTGCTTCGTCCTGGTAGACTCGATCGTAAGGTAGAATTCGGTTTACCTGATCTTGAAGGTAGAACGCATATTTTCAAGATCCATGCTCGCCACATGAGTATGGAGAAGAACATTAGATTCGAGTTGCTAGCTAGATTATGTCCATCGACTACAGGTGCTGATCTGAGATCAGTGTGCACTGAAGCTGGCATGTTTGCGATTCGTTCGAGAAGAAAAGCCATCAGCGAAAAGGATCTCCTGGATGCAATTGAAAAAGTCATCAAGGGATATGCCAAATTCTCAGCTGCTTCTAAGTACATGGTGTATAATTGAAGGAAAAGAAGGCTAAGGAATTAAGGAGAGCAAGTTAAGTTTTGAATGGATTTGTGTTTTTGTCTGTTAGTTGTTTCAAACTTTGCATTTCAGGCAAACAATTCAGCTAATTAAGATGCATCATAATAAGGGAAATTTTCCATTTTTTTCAGTTGTGTAAATAATTTTAATGAAAATGTGTTAAAACCCAAAAAATAATACAATTTTTTAACATATTTGTTTCTTTCCAATATTCCTTAATAGATACTTTCAGAAAAGCTACCACAAACAAAGGAATCAAAACCAATTTTATTTAGATTTGGTTTGTTTGTTTCAATGATAGCACCCACATATCAAGGAGTTTTATGGATTTACTCCAAAAATGCTGCAAATAAATATTTAACATTTTTTTAGTATTCTAAATAAGAACCACCATTCTGTTTTGTGAAGATGATCTAAATTGAGAGAGATGTAAGTGAGACTACTTTTACTATGGAAAAGTTGGCATAATTTAAAGAAAAGTGCCATTTCAATTAGCAAACCCCTTTTGATCATTAGACTTCTTGGGGAGGAGAGAGGGAAACAGAAATTTCCAACAACGATTCTGAGAAACAGAGTGTGTCTATTTCAATTTTGTCAATTAAACTGAATGAAAGGAAAAATTAATGTTTTTCTTGAACTTACATAAATTGGGATCAGTCTTACTTTATTTGAAAAATATCATACTCTAATTAATTTTATTAAACTTCTTTGTTGTTTTTGCTTTTCTTACAAATTACTTAAATATTGATTTATCTTACATAATTTGAAATCAGACTTAATTAAATCATGCTATTTACTTGGGTTCTTCATCTTACAAATTACATAAATAACGATTGGTCTTACTGAATTTGAAAAAAATCATCGGTCAAAGAAAAATGTCCGAGGTTTATTTATTTTAGCTTGTTTATTATCAGTCTTGAGAAGCTTCAAAGGAGCTGATTAAGTCTTGGAACAATAAAACAGATTGTTCGTTGGAACACTATTGTGAGTTAATATTTTATTGGAGCATGAAAGGAGAATATTTACTGTCTTCTTCCTGAGTAATCCTAAGTAATCACTTTTAATTGACTTGTTTATTGTTCTTTAAAACCCGCTGAGATTTGTGGGTTAATATTAATCAATTCATCTTGAAAAAATAACAATAAATCGTTTTACTACAAACATGTCCGACACACAAAAAGAAATAATGCTTCCAATAAAGAATGCAACTGAAATGGAACCTCTTAAACCAACTGTCCCTTTCTTAAAGCTGTTTAGGTTTGCTTCGAGGAAAGATAAATTCTTAATGACAATTGGTGGGATTGCGGCAGCTTTAAATGGGATCGCTATGCCAGCATTCTCGCTCATCTTTGGATAAATGGTGGATCAGTTTCGACCAGGAAATGATTCAATGGAGTAGCTTGTACATAATGCTGGGATATAATCTATGTGGTTTGCAATATTAGGAGCTTCTTCGTTTGGCCTTAGTCTTGTAAGAGTTTAGGTTTTTGTTTAGGAATCTTTAGGATAATTTATCAATTTTTTTATTATTTTTGGGTTAGATTCAAATGTCTTTCTGGATAATAAGTGGAGAGAATCAGTCTATTCGATTCAGGAGAGCCTATTTCTCTGCTATTCTCAAGCAAGAGGTTGGTTGGTTTGATAAAAATGATGCTAATTAACTTTCTACCAAAATTGCAACAGAGTGCTTTGCCATTCAAGGTATTTCCTTGAAAACGTTTTATGAGGAAATTAACCATTTTTATTTGTGTATTAGGAGCTATTGGCGACAAAGTTCCAACATTCTTGATGAGTGCTTCTATGTTTTTCGCAGGGTTTATAATTGGTTATATTCGAGGCTGGTAATTGAGCCTGGTAGTTACAGCATCTTTGCCTCTTATGATAGTTGGAGGTGCTGTAATTGGATTTATTATGAAGAAGTCTGAAGCAATATCATAGAAAGCTTATGCGAAGGCTGGAGGATCTGCTGAGTAGAGCTTAAATGCTATTAAGACAGTTAAGAGCCTTAATGGAGAAGAGTTTGAGCTTACATCATATTCCTCAAAACTTATTGAAGCCTTCAACTGCAATGTCAGATGTGGAGCTTATAATGGATTTGGTGTTGGTAATAATAAAATACTGCAATTAAACTTTTAAAAGGAATTAAAAGTTGTTTTAAAATTTTCTAATGTTTTTTATTTTTTGAAGGTCTTATGTTTTGCACAATGTTCTTGTGTTTCGCACTGAGTTTTTGGTATGGAGGAAAACTAATTGATAATGAAACAGAAAATACAACTTATGGAAGGCCTTACACTGCAGGAGATATTACTGTGGTATTCTTTTCCATCCTCATTGGGAGTTTTTAACTTGGTCAGATATCTCCTTGTTTCAAAGACTTCATAAAAGCTTAAGAAGCTGCAAGACAAATATTTGATGTGATAGATAGAAAACCTGAGATCTTTAGCAAGCCTAATGCAAAAAAACTAGATAAACTTGAAGGAGCCATTGAGTTGTCTAACATTAAATTCTCTTATCCTTCGAAGCTCGATGTCCAGACTTTAAAAGGTGTTTCCATTCAAATCGTTCCTCATCAGAAGACTGCCTTGGTTGGCGAGAGTGGTTGTGGGAAATCAACAATCATGCAACTAATCGAGAGATTCTACGATCCCCAAGAAGGAACAGTGACGATTGATGGAGTTGATGTAAGAGACCTTGACTTGAAGTGGATGAGAAACTAGATTGGTTACGTTGGTTAAGAGCCTGTACTATTTGCTGCTTCCATCAGAGAGAACCTGCAATTCGGTAACTCAGACGCAACGGAGAAAGAAATGATCGAGGCACTGAAGCAAGCTAATGCTTGGGATTTTGTCAATCAACTCGACAAAAAGCTGGATACCTATGTCGGCAATATGGGAAACTAATTCTCAGGAGGACAGAAGCAGAGGTTGTGTATCGCAAGAGCTATCCTCAAGAACCCTAAGATCCTATTGCTGGATGAAGCAACTTCAGCACTGGATAGGAAAAACGAAAGGGAGATACAGGAGACATTGGACTATGTATCTTCTGGCAGAACAACTCTTGTGATAGCCCACAGACTGAAGACTGTTCAAAATGCTGATCGAATATTTGTAATTGACGAAGGTAAATTAGTCGAAGAAGGCACTTATCAAGAATTGCTAGACAAGAAAGGAGGGAAATTTGCAGGGTTGGCTAAAAATTAAATTATGAAGGAAGTGGATGGAGAAGAAGCTTAGGGAAATGATAAACTTGATGATGTATTAAGTCTTAACAATCATGCAATTAGGGATTCTTTCCATTCTATTAGGAACAATAACATTCAAAAAATATCAGTTGATCCAGCAGTTTAAGGTACAACTGTACTTATTGAGAATGAAAAAACTAAGGCAGATAAAAAACGTGAGATTGAAGAATAAGATAAAAAAGATGATGCTTTTGTTAAGAGATTATATGAATAAAATGCACCTGAGAGAAAATGGTTTTACTTAGGATTTATCGTGAGTTTATGTAATGGTGCTGGATTCCCAGTTGCAGGACTGATCTTAGCTGAGTTTATCGGAGAACTCTCTAACAGCTAAGATCCGGATTTTATGACTCAAGTTTATTACCTTGCTCTCTACTTCATAATACTTGCTCTTTATATGCTATTTTTCTACTCCTTATAAATCTACCTATTCGTTCGAGTTGGTGAGGCATTAACTTTAAGGATAAGGAGAGACACCTTTTTAAAAATGTTGAGGATGCCATGTTCCTGGTTTGATAAAAATGAAAACACACCTGGATCATTGGCATCTAGACTCTCTTCAGATTGCTAGCTTATCAATGTACTTACAACTTCAGTCATAGCCATCCAGTTCTAAAATTATAGTACCCTCTTATCTGGAATAATCCTGGCTTTCGTTGCTTCTTGGAGAGTTACACTTATTGGTCTGGGAATGATTCCGGTAATGATTATTTCAGGACTTCTTTAAATGAAATTTTCTCAAGGATTCAGTGAATCATCCGATAAAGTAAAGATTTTTTTTAAGCCTTTGAAGTTTTATATTTTTTGTTAATGTCATTTAGGCTTACAAGGGAAGTGGAAACATCATAACAGATGCAGTTACTAACATTAGGACTGTTGCATCATTTGCTAATGAATAAAAAATCATGTAAATGTTTGAATAAAACCTTGAGTCTCCATAAAAGTAGCTTGTTAAAAAAGGATTTATTGAAGGCACTATGTTTGGATTCTCCTAGTTTACAATGTATGCTGTTTATGCAGTCATATTTTATGTCTCTGCCTTTTTCGTAAGAGACTATGGCGTGACAATAAAGGAAATGTATGTTTCTGTCTTCTGCATTATATTTGCAGGCATGGGAGCAGGCAGCAACAATGCTTTCCAAGGAGATGTTGGAGCTGCTAAAAATGCCTGCAAAAACATATTCAAAATCCTAGACTCTGAAGATGAAGTTTAAATGCAAAAAAAATAATATAATTCTCAAGAGAAATAGCTTACTGAAATCGGCTGTATTCAGTTCTAGAATGTTTCTTTCAAGTACCCAAGCCGAGACACTCCAGTCTTCTAAAACCTATCTTTTAAGATAAACCCTGGTGAACATTCAGCCTTCGTGGGTCCTAGTGGCTGTGGAAAGTCTACAATCATGCAAATCTTGCTGAGATTCTACGATGAGTACACTGGCGACATCACAATAAATGAACTCGATATCAGGCAGTACAACATAAACTCTCTCAGATCGAACTTCGGAGTTATTTTCTAAGATCCCATTCTGTTTGATACTTCCTTCAGAGAAAACATCTAATACAACACACCTGGAGTGAAACTTGAAGATATTAGAGAGGCTGCACATAATGCAAATGCTCTCAGTTTCATTGAAGGTCATGAAGCTGCTGGAAACGAGGGGTTTGAGAGAAGAGTAGGACTAAAAGGATCCTAGATTAGTGGAGGACAAAAGCAGAGAGTGGCAGTTGCAAGGGCTATCTTAAAGAAACCCAAAGTCATGCTCTTGGATGAAGCAACAAGCGCCTTGGACTAAGAAAACGAGAGGATCCTCCAAGAAGCCTTAGAAAAGATTCTGAAGGGAAAGACAAGTTTGACAATAGCCCACAGAATCAACACGATTTAAAACTCTGACACGATCTTTGTGATGCAAGAAGGGAAAATCATGGAACAAGGTCACTACAACCACCTCATGGCTTAGAAAGGGTTCTTCTACAACATGAATAAAAATTGAAGAAGTCTTTTTTGAACCTGCGAATTAAAAATTAAGATTATTTTATGATTGAATATTGTTTTTATCATCTCTATCTGTTACATTCAGTCATACTTTATTTGTACAAAAAATCTTTCAAATTATTATTCAAAACTTATTAAAATATTCCATCAGCAAAAATATTTTTTTCCCTGTTTTTTGAATTGCAATACAAAACGTAAACATATTTTCTTGTACAATTTATGTTTCTCTACAAAACTTACATGTTATCATCTGAATACAATATGGATTTATATAAAAGAAATACAATTAAGATTTATGATTTTTTATCGTATTTATTTTGAATTTCATTCAGTTAGGGAAGATTTATATATTTTATTGAAAAATAAAAATAAAAAACAATACATTTAATCAAAATATGATTCATTTTTTTAAATCACTTTTAGCAATTAAAATGCTTCTCAAACCAAGGAAATCAATAAAATTATTTCTTCAAGAAGATTATCTTCAAGTTAACTTGTAATGGCTATTCTTGCATTAAATCCTCCAAGATAGTTTGGTTATTGTTGCTCTTTCTGTCTGCTGAATCTAATATTTTCATAATCAAGATTTTATTTACTCAGAAATAAAAATTGATTCTATTTACAAATAAAGCCCCTTTTTTAATCAATATTAAATCCAAAAGTAGCAGTGAGTAAAAAAATATACGAACAAAACGAATTACGATGGTGTAAAAATAGAAAAATAGAGATTTTCTCTCACAAAAACTACTTTTATCCCTTTAAAAAAAATGAAATTCTATCATAATAATAATACATATTCTGGATTTTTATTATTTTTTTTGTAAAATCTCACAATATTTGTTGTAAAACTTTGAGATTAAGAAAAAGAAATAAAGATTTGATCTTAAATGAAGGATCTATCGCATTGCTATGAAGCAATCCTTCTTTTAGTTAGGATATGTGTGTATTTTCATAATGGAAGGTTATTTTGAGATTGAGATTTGAAATGAGTGTAAAAATGGCTGTTGCATTCTCATTTTTTCGTATTGCTGATGTTAATAATCGATAATAAAATAAATATTTTGTTTCCTCTTTAAATCAACACGCTAAGTTACTTCAAAAAAACAATTTTCGTAAAGATTTTCTTTATTATTGATCCATTATTTCTCCAAGATGGCCGTAAAAAAAATAATAGTAGATATTTTTCAAATTTCATATGTCGAATCCTTTGAAAAAATTTTGAATTCTAATAAAAAGGAAACTTGCAACTTGGGAGAGAGAACATTCTAGAAAAGAAAACCACTTAAAAAACTTAAGCTTGTGTGTCTATTTCGGGATTTTCAAGCAATAATCATCAAGAGAAGATTAAAGAACTTTCTGCTGAAAAAATCAAATCAAATCATAATAGAAAAAAATCTTTATTTTTGGCTATCTATTATTAACTCAAATCAATTTCAAAGAGAAAAATGAGGAGATGATGAAGATAAAACTAAATTATTCATCAGCTGCGACAGACACCAGCCCTTTTGATCGAATAAAAATAGACATTTCAAAACAATAAACCAAAAAAAGCTGGCCAGATTTATTAATATAAAATCCCCCCCTCCCCCAACGATTGCATATTCATTTCATTCTGTAAATAATGAAATACATCAATCATGGGTTCTGAGTTTTATTGTATTTTTTTAATGCTAAATTGTTATTGGATCTCAATAAAGTTATTTTTTGCTTTATTGCCTCCTTTAAGAGAAATATGATTTTAGCTTTGTTTTCAAAAAACAATAAAAATCATAAAGGAGACAAAGGATTCATGTGATTATTTGGTTAATTTGGGAGTAAACTAATTCCCTAACCCTTTATTACTTTTTTGTATTGCTTGCTGGGGAGGGAAGAGGGGAAATAAAAGACAAGACAGAGGGTTGTCTAGTTTACTTTGAAAATAAAAAAGAAATCAAATACTATTATTCTTCTAAGTAAGTTTTGAGAAAAACTAAATAATTGAGAGAAAAATAAACTATTTTCTTGAAGTTCTTGTTGTTGGATATCTCAAAAAGCTGAAAATTATTGTTGAGTTTGTAAAATATTTGATGGGAGCTTACAAAATAAAAAAGGATTCAAACTTAGATAGAAAAAAATATATTGATTAATCCTGTGAAGCTATCAATCATGAATCTTTTTTTATCAGATTTTATCAAAAACGATTCGGGGTCTTACATTTTTCATAAGAGGGATATCCCTATATATTAATTTGAAATTGTTTTTGTTTATTACGCCTGTTTCTTTCTGGGGAGAAGGTGATGATATATTTTGGTATTATTGAGCCATTCGGCTGGGCTTTTAATACGGAAGTTCATGAGTTTGATTTGGATTCCTCTCAAAAATAATACTTTCTAAAAAACAATAAATAGATTTGTAAGTTTTATTTAGTTTTGAAAATCACATGACTGAGCCTACATCTGAAGAAAAATCGCCAACAAAGAAGGCTACTGAGAAAGTGCCTCCTAAACCAACTGTTCCTTTCTCAAAACTCTTTAGGTTCGCTTCGCGAACAGATAAAACATTGATGACTATTGGTGCACTAGCTGCTGCGATCAATGGATTTGCTATGCCAGTATTCTCATTTATCTTTGGACAAATGGTGGATGAATTTGGATCAGGAGGTGATGGAATGGAATAGCTTGTACATAATGCTGGAGTGCAAGCTATGTGGTTTGCTGTTATTGGAGCTGCTTCTTTTGCTCTTAGTATTGTAAGATATTTTACTTTTATCTTAAAAATATCTTATTTTTTTATAAACAAGATCCAAATGTCTTTCTGGATAATAAGTGGAGAGAATTAATCCATTCGGTATAGAAGAGCTTATTTCTCTGCTATTCTCAAGCAAGAGGTTGGTTGGTTTGACAAAAATGATGCCAATCAACTTTCTACCAAAATTGCAACAGAGTGCTTTGCTATTCAAGGTATTTCTTTATGAGCCGCTTTCTTTTGATAACAATAAGCGCATTTGTTTACTAGGAGCTATTGGTGATAAGGTACCTACTTGCTTAATGAGTACATCCATGTTCTTTGCAGGGTTTATTATTGGCTACATTAGAGGCTGGTAATTGAGTCTGGTAGTTACAGCAGGCTTACCTCTGATGGTCATGGGAGGTTTCGTGATTGGATATATTATGAAAAAATCAGAAGGAATCTCTTAAAAGGCTTATGCGAAGGCAGGAGGATGTGCTGAGTAAAGCTTAAATGCTATTAAGACTGTGAAGAGTCTTAATGGTGAAGAATTTGAGCTAGCTTCATACTCCTTGAGATTAATTGAAGCATTTAAGTCTAATGTTAGATTTGGAGCCTTCAATGGTTTAGGTGTTGGTAATCATAATTAAACTTCAAATTTCATTTTTTATATTGTTAAATTAACATAATATAATGTTTTTTTATGAATTGTTTTGTTCTTCAAGGTTTTATGTTCTGCACAATGTTCTTGTGCTATGCTCTGAGTTTTTGGTATGGAGGAAAACTAATTGATGATGAAACAAATAATTCGACTTATGGAAGAGCCTACAGTGCAGGAGATGTTATTGTTGTGTTCTTTTCAATCTTAAGTGGTAGCTTCTAACTTGGTCAGATATCTCCTTGCTTCAAAGATTTCATCAAAGGCTAAGAAGCTGCAAAGTCAATTTTCGATGTTATTGATAGGAAACCTGAGATCTTTAGCAAGCCTAATGCCATAAAACTAGACAAACTTAAAGGAGACATTGAGTTGTCTAACATTAAATTCTCATATCCTTCGAAGCTCGATGTCCAGACTTTGAAAGGTGTATCTATTCAAATCGTTCCTCATCAGAAGACAGCCTTGGTTGGCGAAAGTGGCTGTGGAAAATCAACAATCATGCAACTAATCGAGAGATTCTACGATCCCCAAGAAGGAATCGTGACGATTGATGGAGTTGATGTAAGAGACCTTGACTTGAAATGGATGAGAAACTAGATCGGTTATGTTGGTTAAGAGCCTGTACTATTTGCTGCTTCCATTCGAGAGAACCTGCAATTCGGTAACTCAGATGCAACAGAGAAAGAAATGATCGAGGCTCTGAAACAAGCTAATGCTTGGGATTTTGTCAATCAGCTAGAGAAAAAGCTGGATACTTACGTTGGCAATATGGGAAACTAATTCTCAGGAGGACAGAAGCAGCGGTTGTGTATCGCAAGAGCTATCCTCAAGAACCCTAAGATCCTCTTGCTGGATGAAGCAACTTCAGCGCTGGATAGGAAAAACGAAAGGGAGATACAGGAGACATTGGACTATGTGTCTTCTGGCAGAACAACGCTAGTAATTGCTCACAGACTGAAGACTGTTCAAAATGCAGATCGAATATTTGTAATTGACGAGGGTTAATTAGTCGAAGAAGGCACTTACCAAGAATTGATAGATAAGAAA
>Ga0302271_10002793_pt1 | contig 15395 bp, 13 predicted proteins | sample III_Bog_N1_1_FD_198767 | JGI IMG/M metagenome (GOLD analysis project Ga0302271, IMG submission 198767) | Peat permafrost microbial communities from Stordalen Mire near Abisko, Sweden - III_Bog_N1_1 | ecosystem: Environmental > Terrestrial > Soil > Wetlands > Peat | place: Sweden: Abisko... | reverse complement strand
GGCATATTGAGGCAGATCCATGACATCCATGCGTTTTGGCGGTGTCTGCTGCGAATAACTGTAGTTGTAGGTGATTTTTGCATCGCCTGCTTTCCCGCGTTTGGTATTGATCAGCACAACACCATTGGTTCCCCTGGAACCATATAATGCAGTTGCAGAAGGGCCTTGCAGAATCTGAACATCAGCAATGTCCGAAGGGTTAAGTCCGGAAAGGGGATTTGAGGAACTGGTTGATCCGTAGCTAACCGATTGCCCGGGTATCTGGACACCATCAATCACATAAAGTGGTTCGGTCGATCCGTTAATGGAACTCACACCACGTACTGCCACGGAGATACCTCCACCCGGTTGTCCGGAGTTCTGGGTAATATACACACCGGCGGCTCTGCCCTGAAGGGCTTGCTCCAGGGTGGTATTTACCGTTTTATCCATTTGCTTTGCCGATACCGAAGTTTGGGCTGTAGTCAGGTCGGCACGTTTTGCTGTACCATACCCAATGGCGACAACCTCATTCAACATTTTGGAGTCTGATTGAAGAATGACGTTGATTACTCTGCCGGTGACGGTGATCTCTTGTTTTTCCATCCCAATGTAGGAGAAAACAATTTTAGAACCCTGGGCTGCGTTCACGGTATATCTTCCGCTTACGTCCGTAATGGTTCCTTTTGCTGTTCCTTTTACCTGTACGGAAACCCCTATGAGTGGGCTACCATCACTGGCATCGGTCACAACTCCCGAAACAGAAAGATTCTGCTGTGCAGAAACAAAGTATACTCCAAACAAGAGTAATACCGTTAGAAAAGTGATTTTTCTTTTCATGGAATTAAATTTAATATTAGAAGGTTAATTATTTATCGAAATGACACATTCCGACAGTGCAAAAATAAAGCATTCAACGACATAAAAACTATATTTATTTAGCTATATATGATACTTTTCCTACTTTTAAGCCCCATATATGGTCTGACCGGCACGTAAAGCAGCATCCAGCAGCCTGTATTTTCATGCATATATTATCACAAAAAAAGTTTTTTATGAACCGGGAGGTTCATCCACCATACAGCCAAAAAATTGTTTATAACACTGACCAACTGAATTATAAAAGATATCAGGTTCTCATAAATCTTTCTTTTCACGTTAAAAAGAGGCATGAACTGTTTCGTTTTTTGCATTGCCAGGATACACATTTATTTAGTCTGCAATTTCACCTACTGATTAAATTTCCACAATCCCTCCCCCGCTTTGGTTCAAAAATCCCTGTTACAACCTGTTTATAGAGCTTTACACTTGTAATGGTTCTTTAACCTTGTATCATTTCCTCCATTCATACCTTCCTTCCTCCGGGTTGGACGTTAATCCCAATGACTAATATCAGGTTCTCTTATACAAACAGTGAGGACTTCACCGAAATGAAATCCTCACTGTTTGATATACCCGTTTTTATTTTTTCGTCCGGATAGCACCCTTAATTTGAAATAAAAAGTAATTTTTAGTAACTACTTTAAATAAATATATCATTCATTTTTAAACACTTTTCTTATTGGATAATCAATATCGTAAAGTTTTTTCAATGCTTTCGATCCATCTTCAAATCCCAAATCTGTCGCCTTTTTATAATCCTGAATTGTTCTTTCTCTATTACCAATTGAATAATATAAATAGGCCCTCTCCATATAAACATATCCATTTTTTGGATTTATTCTTATTGCAGAATTATAATCATTAATTGCTAATTTTTTATTTCCAATAGCTTCATAGCATGAACCTCTTGAATTATAAGCATTATCATTTTCAGGATCTAACTTTAATCCGGAACTGTAATCCCTAATCGCCAACTTATTTTCTTTTTGCACATCATAGATTTTACCTCTTAAAAAAAAGGCTGAAGCACTTGTAGAGTCAATGTTAATCGCAATATCTAAATTTTTTCTGGATAAATCAAAATTTTCTTTATAATAATATACGAGACCTAAACCATAGTAAGCATCAAATAATTTAGAATTATTTCGTATTTCAGATGTAAAATCAGAAACAGCCAAATCAAGTCGTTTTAGTTTATATAAATACACATACCCACGGTAACAATAAGCAGAAGGATATTTGTTATTAATCTTAATGACTGTAGAGAGGTCAATTATAGCAGAATCAATTATATTAGCTTGATTGTAAGCAAGTGCTCGATTATAATATGCATCTGCATTTTTAGGCTCTATTTTTAATGCTAAATTTAGTTCATCAATTGCTAACTCATACTTCTTTTCACTATAATATTCTTTACTGCTTTTTATATAATAAGTAGCATTTTTCTTTATGCATCCTACCAATATAATTGCTATTATGCTAATAAATATTTTCCGTTTCATTTTTTATCTTACTTAATTTATATGTTTAAGGTGTTTTATATGTCCTCTCATTTCGATGCCAAAAAACATCATCCGTTCCTGTGGATATGTAACTTATTCTCTTGTACAAAAGGTCATGCCGGTCGCTGGGATATGTCATCCCAGCTCTTGTATTATCAGGATTTGTAATCCGCAAAATTTTTATATTCAAACAATTGTCACATCCAGTAATCCCTTCCCACCAGACCAATCAATAGCAGAACTATACCGGTAATCTTCTTCCCGGTTTACAAATTCAGCTTTCACAGGATTATAATGGATATAGTTTAGTTTCTGATTGAAATAATCATTTAGAAATATCTCCTGTGCATCGTTCCCTTCCTGCCAAAACTTGTAATTTGTTATCTTTTTATCATTCTTTCCTGCGTATTCAAACCTGTTTAACATCCAGTCCCGACGACTCTCCCCACTTTCAACCAGCAATGTCTGAACAATCTTTTTACTCGTGAATTTTTTAAAATCACGTAATATATCCGAGATTTTATTCTCTCCATTAGCGCCGGCTATCATGTGCAAATGATTGGTCATCAATACCCAGGCGTAGATTATCAATCCCTTTTCTTTTTGGCAATACTCCAGTGATTCAATGATTATATGCCTGTAAATAGGACGTGTGAATATATCCACCCAGTCCACTACGGTATCAGTTACAAAATAAACTTCACCTTCTATGCGATTTTTTATATCCATGATATTGTGAATTTTAACTTTGCAAATATAGAGAAAGTTTTTTTAATATTTGTATTTATTGGATTGCATCCCGATAGCTATCGGGACCCTATAATACAGAAGGCTGGGATGACATATCCCAGCCAACAAGCATTATCATTTTCTCATTTAATGAGGAACATATCCGGAAGGACGGTGAAGGACAGATCCGGAAGGACAGTGCAAATCTCAGATTACCACTTATATTCAATGGAGTCTTCACAATTAATTTGCTTTATATCTTCCATAAATTGTAAATTAGCATCATTGAAATTAAAAATTAATCTAAGGTTATTGTTAGTTTTTAAAAAATGGACTCTATCCTTAATATAAAACTGGGTTTTAATCGTATACTTTTGATGAGAGATAATACTGACTTTTTTATAGATCTCATGAATTGCTGGGATGTTAGGTATTTTCTTTTCAAAATAAAGACGTTCATTTTCATTTATAAAAAGAATACCAACAGCTGAAAAGGCAAAAATCCAGCCATATCCAGATGTTGATTCCCAAAAGGAAACTGTACTGCTGCCAGTATTCAAAATGTCTATTTGAAGTAAATAAAAATTACTTTCATCGAAACGTTCTACCACTTTGGCAAATACCTTTAAATTTTTATAGTTCGGGTTTGCATGTCTGTCGGAAATATTCTCTGCATTTGAATAAAACACTAAAAATAAAGTTATTACGAATATTATGTATTTTTTCATCTGTTTTGTTTGTTTATATTAATGATAAATATAATAAGTATATGGGATAGGATGACAATCCGTACTTGCGGATATACTCCCTTATTTAAGATGTACAAAAGAGCCTGCCTGTCGAAGGGATATTTTATCAGGATTCGGCCACCGAGGTTAACTTTTCTTTATTTAATGATGGACATTTCTTGTAGGACTGGGTATAGGATAAACACGGTACGATGGTATAGTAGGTTTATTCATATATATTAGTTCCTTTTTTATTATTTCACCCTGTTTATATGTTAAAATTGAAAACTCATTCTTAGCTCTGTAATACCATTTACCTTCCATTTTATCGTTTTTCCAGTCGCCACCACTTAATCGAATTCCTTTATTAATTTGGTATGAATCACAATAAAACTTATCTCCTTTTTTCACATAATTTGTTAAATTCGAGGTTGCATATAATATATCACCATTAATTACTTTAAAACAATATTTATTTTCATTTTTATAAACGAATAATAAATTGCCTTTGTACTTATAATCTTTTGATGAGAAAACTTCTTCACCTTCAAAATTATTATCACTACCATCTTCATGGGTTATTATTTCATTAGGCAAAACCATTATGGTAAATGTGTTTTTGTAAATAGAGATGTTGATTCTCTTATCTAATGAATAATAAGAAATACATTGTCCTTCACAATAAGAATTATTGAGAAAAAAGAACACTAATGCAATAAATAATAATTTCATAAATTCAAATATTTGGAATGTGAACCCGTCCCCTATGTATATATTCCCTTATTCGGATGTACATAAAAGTATCTGTGTCGATGGAAATCCTATTTTCTTATTTAGTGATGGGGACATTCTATCGCACTGTGGGGATAATCAATATTGTAATATTTTTTCAAGTTAATTCTTCCATCTTCATCACCCAATTCTGCTCCCTTTCTAAAGTCTTCAATGGCAAATTTTTTCTCTCCCAAATTTTTGTATACCAAGCCACGATTTGTCCAGGATGCAGATTCAGTTGGATCTATTTTTAATGCTGTGTTCATATCATTCAGTGCCAATTCATTTTTTCCTAATTTCATATATAAACTTGCCCTATTGTGATAAACCATTGGATACGTAGAATCAAGCCTTATTATTGAATTTATATCATTTACGGCCAAATCATAGTTTTTCACCATCGAGTAACTAAAGAATCGACAATTGTAAACATCAACCGCTTTTGGATTTAGCTTAATTGCGGATGTGAAATCCTTAATAGACAATTCAAATTTGTGCTGTTCCTGATAATCAAATCCGCGACAATAATATGCATTGACGTTTTTAGGATTAATCATTATAGCTGATGTCATATCAGCAATCGCTAAATCATTCAATAACTTTTTTTTATAAGTTATTGACCGATAATAATACGCATCAAAATTCCTGGAGTTTATTCCTATTGCCGATGTGAAATCCTTAATCGCTAAATCATAGTAACCTTTATGAAGATAATTTCTCCCACTATTGATATATGTAGATTCATTCTTAAGTGAACACGAAATTAGAGTTAAAGCACACACATATAAAATTAATAATTTATTTTTCATTTATTTTTTTGTTTTCAAGTACAAATTTATAAACTGTCCCCTACGGATATATTCCCTTATTCAGATGCACAAAAGATCATGCCTGTCACTGGGATTACCCTATCCTTATTTAATGACAGACATATCCGGAAGTACAGGTGAATATATTTGAACGATTGACCAAAATATATTCCATCGCCCATTTTGTATTGCTATTCTTGCGCTTTACAATTTAAACTTTAATGGAACATCACACCAAATTATTTCTTCCTTTTTTCTTTTTTTCTCCAGTAACACTTTACTAAACACAGATTCTGAATATGATATATTATCACGAATATGAATGAAACCTAATTTTAAATCTGTCTTATTTCTAAGATTAAATTCATTAGAAATACTTAAATAGCCATTGAACGTTTTGATTTCCCCGGATGTTAGTTTTATATTTATGACGATATCTTTATCACAACCTGGATTGAAAAAACTAATTAAATCTGAATTAAAAACGAAACTTCCCTCCCATGAACAACTCATTGCCCAAAATTGCTGTACAGAATCAGTATTATTAATAAGAGTAATTTTAACTGGATATAATTCTGTTTTTTTTACATGAGAGCTTTGATAAATGATTTTATTACTTACATCAACTTTGATTTCAATTCCTTTCGGTTTCTTATTATTATTACAAGATGAAAACAAAATAAACAAACTTAATACGAAAATGACTTTTTTCATTTTGATAGCTTTTAAGGGTGTTTTTGCTGTTATTGTAGGTGCTATAACGTTCTAATTGAGACGTCAATCAAATACGTTTTGATTAACTCCTCTATCCTTTTTGTTGTTTTATCAGTTTTCATTGTTGAGCCATCAAATAACCTGTCCTTGCGGATATGTAATCTTATTTAATTGTACAAAGGGTCATGCCTGTCGCTGGGATTTGCAATCCCAGCTTTTGAATTATCAGGTCCCGATAGCTATCGGGATGTAATCCACTATACTCTTTATTTTAATCAAACTTCACCTCCCAAATACTCTTTTTCTACAAATAGTTACATAGCAACCTTCACCTTCTATGCGATTTTTTATATCCATGATATTGTGAATTTTAACTTTGCAAATATAGAGAAAGTTTTTTAATATTTGTATTTATTGGATTCCAAATCCTTATAATACAGAAGGCTGGGATGACATATCCCAGCCAACAGGCATTCTCTTTTTCTCATTTAATGAAGGGTATATCCGGAAGGACAGAGGATGTTATCCAAGTCACAAGCATTGTCATTATTTTATTTAATGAAGGATACTCCCGTAAAAACAGGTATCTAGTAATACAGTCTTCTATAATAATTTATCTATTGTGGAAGCAAGTTTTTGAATATCTATCTCAATCTTATCTTTTTCTAATGATCCTCCTGATTTTATTAAAACAATCTTACCTGATTGATCTACCAGAATAGTTGATGGAAATCCATCATTGAAATTCAACCGAAAACATTCTTTTTCAGTAATTGGACAGACAGGGAAAGATAATTTATATTTGACCAAAGATTCAGTTGCCTCTTCTGAAGAATCACTTGTAAAAGAGATAAATTGAAATGCCGGATTATCTTTGAATTTATGATTTAGAACATTAAGTGCATCAAATTCAGCAATACAAGGTGCACAATATTGAAACCAAAAATTAAAAATTGTGACTTTACCCTGCAAGTCTTTATCTGAAATAATCTTTCCGTTTAAAGCCTTGGCCGAAAAAGCAGGGAACTGCTCACCTACATGTAGTTGAACTAAACTATCACTTTTATGATAATAATACTCAAAATTAATTTGTGCGGATATTGTAATTGAATAAAATAATCCGATACATAATACTAAAATTTTCATATAATTTATTTTGTGATTGTAAATATTGACGAAAGTTTTACACATTCAATTCAACTTAATTATATCTCTCTCTCATTTAAATTTAGCTAACGGTCATTTTCAACAACCACGATCCTACAAAATATAATCTTGTATACAAATAACCCTGTCCATTGCAACAATAACCACTTTATTACCTATTACAAATATATCTGTAAGGGCTTGAGATTTATTTTTATTCACAAAGCTACTGATAATTTATCTTAATTCCTAACAAACGCCTTTTATTTTATGTCTCGCCTCGTATCGACCCGTTCACAGAAAGAAAACGGGTCGGTACAAGTGCTAAGAATTGATGTTTTGGCCATTTTTTCAGTTAAAATACCGCCTTTTTTCGTTCAATATATATTCACTGTTCATAGGGGGTTGCGAGGGCCTTCCGAGGGCCTTCCGAGGGGGTTGCGAGGGCCTTCCGAGGGCCTTCCGAGGGCTAAACCTCTCTGAACCCCCTGCCAACCCCCTGCCAACCCTCAGGAAAGAGTATTGAAAGGGTATAAAAGTTTGTTCCGTGTTTCGTGTTCCGCGTTCCGCGTTCCGTGTTGAGGGTTAAGGGTTAAGGGTTAAGGGTTAAGAGAGTAGTGCTAAATGCTGTAGGGTTTGAAGGGTTTGAAAGTTTGAAGAGTTGCCGAAAAGGTTGAAGATTTCCATCAGGATTATAACAGATATGTCTGGCACAAATGCGTCAATTACTTTTTAATACGATGACGATAATATGCATCCCTGTTAATGAAGAAGGTATTGTGTTGCCCGCCTGAGTCTTTCCATCCAGGGTAAAGGATGAAATCACATTTCCTTTTCCGTTGAGGGTGATGTTCAGTACTGAATTCCGGTAGGTAACATCTTTCAGTTCTAAAGTCCCGATTCCATCGGGCAGGTATGGATCAAATGTAACAGAGTTCTCATTAAACTTCATGCCAACCAGTCCCTTCGTAACCATGGAGATATACGCTGTTGCCGACCATGTTTGCAGTTTGCACGATTCCCAATGATAATTCGGATGTTCTGCACCCCAATCCTGATAACCACCATCGGGCTTGCCGGTATTGGGATTATAAATCTCCCTGAAATTATAATTGCCTTTATCTTCATCGAGTGCTAAATGAGTCAGGCTGTTTAGTTCGTGATTAAAAGCTTTGTAACTCCCGGTGACCATCGCTGCATTTGCAAAGAATCCGTTGATGAAAGGCCAGATAAGGTTGTTATGCCTGCCGGGCATATCCCTTGAATACCTGGGGAAATCAGGAGTAATGGACGGGATGCCAAAGTTGGATACCACAGCATTATCAACCACCAATTTTGCTTTCTCCCCATCAATGATACCAAACATAACGGCAAATGAAATACCAAGAGCTTCTTGCGAATGATCGACTCTCCCGTTTTGATCGATTAAATAATTCAATGTATTGGTATCTGCATCATAGAAATTCTTCAGGATGTTGGCTTTCAATTTATCTGCTTTTAGCAGGTACACGTTTGAATCATCAACATTCCCTTTCAGCAACTTATTCATTTGGACTAACACCATATAGGCTCCATAATAAATACAGTTTGTGCTCAGGCATTTGATGTGATAGGAGTTTTTATGATCGAGCACACTCCCGGAATGATTTCCCGGTTCATAAACAGGTTCAGGATAGCCGGCAATGCCATCATTAAAGACCGAAGGACCCATAAATAAACCATAGCGCGAGTCAAAGGTTGTTTGTTCCAATTGCTTCATGGTATTGACTGAACAGCTATAAGCACGGGCAAGGAATGCTTTGTCACCGGTAACCAGGTAATGGTTGCATGCAGCAATCGACCAGATTATTTTATCCCAGTACTGCTGGCCGATCGTATCTTTATGAACAGTCACGCTCCACAAGGAAGCTTCTGCTACATTAGGCCTGAACAAACTAACCCCATTCCATGAGTTAATGGCAATATCACGTGTCCATTCACCTCCATAATCACCTCCGGCAGCAAGTATACCTCTCCGCGTATTAATATCTACCGTCCTGACCGCTAATTTAAACGCCTCATCCAAGAATGGGTTCCCTGAAACGATTTGCTGGGCCATCGTACTTTGCGTTATCAGTACAAAAAAAATAAATAAAATCTTTTTCATGATACGTTTGTTTTGTTTTCCCGAATGTTATCCGTTTTATTGGCAAAATGATCATCAACGGATAGGATAGTACGGTGCAAAATCATTCAGGCAGGTAGTACCCCACTGAATAGCACCTGATTCGGGATACAACCCGATACTATTTTTAAATAAGCCGTAAATTCAACCTTAACCGGATCATACTAATTTAATGATTATCCGCAATGTGTCCTAAGATAGAGCCATTGACCTAAATCAGAAGGAATTATTTCTATAATGCTTTAGGAGCTTTTGCGGATAATCATTAATTCTTTTGATTAAATAAAACATAATTCGGGTACACAAAAATAGACTTTCGTTCACAAGAAAAACTGTATTATTATAACTTTATATGATACTTTTTCTACCAAACAGTATTTCATGCATTGGCACAAATGAAATATCAATCACAGAGTTATGAAATAATGGAGTCTGTTTAAAAAAATCGAACTTAAAGTTCAAATATACGAATCCAAAACAAATCTACATACAAATACCGTATGCTAAGGTTGACTGACTCTATGGCAAGCGGCAGATAATGGAACACTCTTTCGGATCATCACTGTTGTGTTCAATATCTATAAAGAAAACGCCTGTAGTTTTTAGCTACAGGCGTATGCAAATGAAAGATTTTGAATGGCACTATGTTATTATCTGTTTCACGCACAAACCGATCATATTACCGTGATCTATCTGAATCCGGAATACTGTTCAATTATGCGTAAAGGGTAGCTTATTTCTTTTCCAGTTTCTTTTCAATGGTACTGGTACCGGATGTAATCTTGGCAATATACACCCCTTTGCGCAATGAGCTGACTGAGATACTCTCTTCACCCGAGATCTGCATTTTTAGAAACACCCGGCAATGCATGTCGCTGACAGTGAGCAGTGCAGTATCTTCCAGACCGATAACCTGAAAAGAATCGGTAGCCGTGTTCAGGTGTAACCGGATGGGGGCTTTTTTAGTTGTAGTCAGGATGGGAGTGTTCATTTTGTCTGTATCAGGCATACATGTAGAGGCTAAAGAGTAAACGGAATTTCCGGTTGTTTGTTAAAGTATATTTTATTGCAAAATTTTGTTGCCTGATTGTAGATATTCTATGATGTATTTGTAAACCTACAACAGATGACATTTCAATGTCCTGGCAATTTTTCATTATGAATTGTGAATTATGAAATTCATTATATTTCAACCCAACAAAAGTAGGCTAACCAACATTGTCAACCTGCTCAAAATGTAAAACAATTAATTCAAACTGTAAAAAAAACAGCCCAAATGATAAAAAATGCTACCCAAAAGATAAATAATTATGACATACAGCATGTAATTTGTTTGCAACGTATGTTTTTAGTATAATTTTTTATTTTACCTTTGTGCGGAACTACATCGTCCTTATGATAAAAACCATACTCCTGTTATCCCCTGTTTACGTAACACTTTTTTGGTCCATTTCATTATACGGAAATGAAAAGAAATACAGCATTCCGCGTTTATTTCTATCCAGGTTCATGCTGTTTCCACTTATCATCTTCATAGGCCATTTCTTTTATTTTTCCCATCTTACAACGATCTATCCATATTTTGACAGTTTATTGCAATATGCATCGCTCCTTGTTTTCCCGGTTTACTATATCTATTTTCGTTTGCTAACTGTTGACAAAGTCTTCTCTCTGAAGACACATGCCAGATTTCTGGTTATTCCGACTGTTCTGGCAGCCATTTATGGTATAGGGGTATTCATTACTCCAACACTCGAATACAGGACATGGCTGTTTAACGAAAATGCATATGCCGACTCAGGATCTATCAGGTTCCTGGAGGTCATGAGAGCCCTTATCCGGATTGTCTACCTGATACAGGTGTTGGTATCGGTGGCAGGAAACTACTACCTGATCCGGAAACATGATGAAAAAGCAGAGCAGTTTTATTCAGATATACAGGATGGGCGATACAACAATGCCAACATGTTGAATTTATCCATCATTATCATGGGTATTGCTGCATTCCTGTTTACCTTACTTGGCAGGCAATTTTTGATGTACCGGGATATGTTGATATACGTGGGGTGGACGGTTTTTTCAACCATGTTGTTTATTATCGGGTATATGGGCATAACCCAAAAACCCGTCAATCCTACCTTTGACATGGAAAGCAATGTGGATGAGTTAAATCAGATTGAAGAAATCCCTGTCGGGGTACAACAGAAAATACTTAAGAAGATGCTGGTTCAGTTTAATGAAAAGAAAATCTACCTCAACAGCCAGCTTACGATCCTGGATATCGGCAATGCCGTGGGAAGTAACAGGACCTATATTTCGGCCATCATCAACAGGCAGTATAATCAGAACTTCTGCACCTTTGTCAACAGTTACAGGATTGAAGAACTGGAAAAAAGAATCCTTGAAAACCCCCATTTATCGTATGACACTTTAGCCGAATGTTGTGGCTTCGGTTCTGTAAACTCATTAAAAAGGGCTGTATTTGCAAAGACAGGAATGTCTGTATCCGAATGGAAGAAACAACTGTAATTTTAGGGGTTAAAACACTGGATTACAATATATTTCATATTCCGGCATTCATTGATATAGCAAGCAAGTTCCGGAGGAACGACCGATATTGTAGCAATGGAATTTATTCCGTTGCATGAGGAACGACCAATATTGTAGCAATGGGATTTATTCCGTTGCATGAGGAGCGACCGATATTGCAGCATTGTAATTCCCGGGGTTAAAACCACCGGGTTACACTATATTTCATGCCTGCGGCATTTATTGGGACAGCAAATAAGTTCCTAAAATTCAGATTGCTCCATATACGGATCAATTATCCTTGATCACTTTTATCTCCACACGCCTGTTCAAGGCCCTGTTTTCAGCAGAAGTGTTAGGTACCAACGGTTGGTCATACCCTTTACTTTCGCCAATAAGCTGGGATTCGGGAACACCCTGGTCAAGGAATTTCTGAATGACACTTTCCACCCGCTTCATTCCCAGTTTTATGTTTGTGACCTGGGTACCAATATTACAGGTATAACCCACAAAGATCAACAGAATATCAGGGTTTGCTTTCAGGATATCACTCAGTTCTTTTGTATTCAGGTTATTGGCATCCGTAATTTCGTATGAGTCGAAGTCAAACCATTGGCTCATGGAAGAAGCTATCTTTTTAGCCCGCTCAAATGGACTCGTCACCTGCCCTGAATTAAAGCGGTTGTTGTTATTAAGGCTATCAGCCACCCGAGCTGAATTAATCGATCCTGAAGGATCAAATGAATCCGAGGGCACTATAGAATTGTTCTTCCCCTTTTGACCGGAAGATTTAGATAAAATATTCTTCAGGTATTTTCTCTTTCCCATCGGGGCTTGTTTTGGAGTACCTGCTTTCAGCGCAACATTCGTTGGACGTACTGAATTGGTCGTTCTCACTGAATCTGTTGGATTGGAAGAAACAACAGGCTGCTCCTGAGTAAGCTTCCCTTTAGAATGAGACGATGTTGAGAATATCGATGTAAAGAAACCGAATATTCCTTTCGGAGCATGTTTTGCACCACCTCCGTTGACAGCAACATATTCAGGGTTAACAGAACCGGTTGTGGCTTTTGGTTGTACAGCACTTTCCTTGCCACCACTATTCGATGAAGATACCGACAGTACACCAACTGGATTTCCACTTGGTAAAGATGGATTTGACAGGCTGGTTGTATTACTCAGTTTTGTTCCGTTCGATAGTTGATTGGCAGTATGTCCATTCGCACTGACAGCTTTTGAATTCAACGAACCGGTTGTATTCAATGAATCTGCCGGTTGCCCATGATCAAGCCTGCCGGTAGTACCTGTTGCCGTTTTTGGTTGTAACGAACTGTTCTTACCACCTCCACCATTCAATGAAGATACAGGCAGTACAACAAGCGGATTACCTGCAGGAACAGGCAAACCTGACCTGCTGGATGTATTATTCTGTTTTGTTCCGTTCAATGGTTGATTGGCAGTATGTCCATTCGTATTGACAGTTTTTGAATTCACCGAACCGGCTCTATTCAATGAATCTATCAATTGCGCGTTATTAAGCCCGGCAGTTGTACCGGTTAGCGTTTTCGGTTGTACAGGATTATTCTTGCCATTCCCAGTCGACGAAGATAACGGAGTTATGACAGTTGAATTTCCGGATGTTATAGTGGCATTTGACAGATTGCCTCTGTTATTTTGGTTATTCTCTTTCGTTGATTGCTGAGTTACAACTTCTTCCACAACAACCTTTTTTGAGTCTCCGGAAGTAGTTGTATTCGAAGATTCATTTATATTCAATTGTTCTTTTGATAATTCGGATTCACTGGAATTACCAGCATTATCAATATCATTTAAAGTGGTATGTTTTCCCAAATGGAAATACACCCCTATTTTAACCCCAAAAGATATGGGAGTTACATGATCGGTCTGAGAGGACGCAAATATCCCGTTATATTTACCATTGGGCTGATAAATCAGTTTGGAATCAGGTGTCAACACGTTGTTCAATCCATAGTTAATATACCCGCCTACATACAGATCGAGTCGTTGCGACAGCTTAACGAGCCCACCCAGGTCTGCAATACCCATATAAGCGGGTTTCAAGGTCGTATTTCCCGAGAAAGTGCTGGTCATGGATCCAAACCCATGCTGGGGCATATCACTCAATTCTACGTTCCACAGGCTGTAATACCCCGTGGTTACTAACTGTCCCCCGGTAGTTTTAAAAGTTGACTGGATCGGGAGAGCTACCTTGGCACCCACAGAAGCCTGCAATGTGAATTTCGTACTTACCGGGAACCTGTATTGCACAGCCAGGGGAATATCGATCAGAATGGCCTGCTGTTTCTCCTGGAAGTTGGTATAATTGGCTTTAAAGTCATAAGTCTGCCCATCAGTATCCACATCCGGCGTGTTGGACAGATAGTTCAGGGTAGACTGAGAATTAAATGTTTGAATTCCCAACCCGGTATGAATACCCCAATAAGGAGTAAAGAAATAGCTATACCCGGCATCCAGGGTATAACCTGTCTGTTTTTGTACTGTTCCATTCAGGAGCGAGTATGAAAGGTTATGGTATCCTCCTCCCACAGTGAGATTGATATAACTTCCTTTTTCCTGAGCGGGCAAGGCTCCGGCAATAAGCAATCCTAATACCAGTATGATTTGTTTCTTCATTTTAATCTTTTACTTAACGGTTTTCAGCCTGTTGCAGAAAGGGTCACCGAAATATGTTACATTCCGGTGAACCTTACCGTGTTATTCTATGACTATTACTTTGAATTGCAGCTCCTGTCCCCTGGACGTTGTAACATGTCCCACATACATCCCTGCAATAGGAGGCAAATTAATTGAATTGACTTTTTGAACCCGGGAAGTCTGATACACACGGGTTCCCTGCATAGTGTATACCGACAGATCCGCCCCATCCAGTTCAGCGTCTGTAATGCCAGTGAGCTTAACAGTGGATACCTGGTTCTTTTTCACCGGACTTGGGAATATACTGACATTTTTAGCCAACGGGGTATTCAACACTTTCGAACAGGTATAAAGAGTCTGCCCATCGACAGTGGTTAACCGGACAGAATAAGCACCCACCAGTCCATCCAGGTCATTATAGAATTGCTTTGTCGCCCCATGGATGGAAAGTCCATCTTTAAACCATTGGTAACCTACAAAGCGGTTGCTGCTGTTATCAATCAACACAACATCATCAAACTTAGGAATGATATAGTCTGTGGAAACATTAATGGTAAACTGGAAATCATAAACCGGACTTTCAACACCCAGTTCATTTATGAATTGCAGAGTCCCCTTGTATATGCCATCCTTTGTTCCGGTGGGGATATTGACAGACAAAATTCCTGTTGCTGATGAGGAAGGCAAGTTGGTATAACTCACATTCAAAATACCGGCAGCCAGGGTAGCAGCATCGAAAGTAATCTTATATTGGGTTGGCGTA
>Ga0302271_10002791_pt1 | contig 15398 bp, 2 predicted proteins | sample III_Bog_N1_1_FD_198767 | JGI IMG/M metagenome (GOLD analysis project Ga0302271, IMG submission 198767) | Peat permafrost microbial communities from Stordalen Mire near Abisko, Sweden - III_Bog_N1_1 | ecosystem: Environmental > Terrestrial > Soil > Wetlands > Peat | place: Sweden: Abisko... | reverse complement strand
AAGACAATATGTTCAATATTACAGACTCACTTTCTTTATACTCTGTGCTTGGGCAAACTTTGAACTTGTAACTTGAGTGCGACAGCATTGAGAGTTCCAGTAGTTCAGCCAAAACATTTGAATTCTCCTTTTAAATCGTGTTAGTCTGTCCAGATGGGTATAAAAAAGCAACTTTGCAAGGCAAGTATGACAGCTGCATCCAATGCTCAGGGAAATATTTTTCATTATCAACCAATGCCTTGACTTGCTCTGAATGCCCACAAGTCGATGATTTCTATTGCTACTTAGCATTGTTTCTCTTCCCAGATAAATATTGGAGGCCTGATTTCTCGAGTCCAACTTATGCTTATTGCTTGAATGCCCCATCGAATTGCATTGGAGACATCGAAAAGAATAATCTACTTAGGTCCTCAATTCAATAATTCAAGAGATAGGAAAAAGACCCTATGAATTACTATTGCATTTAAGGTAAGTGATTTTTTTTCTGGCTTTTTTAATTGATTTTTTAACTTAAAAACAAGGACATATTGGTGCTTTATGTGAAGACTGTGATATCCTTGCCAAATATTGGACAAGTAAATTCAAAAAAGGCCAATTCTTCTCTTGTGTTAGGTAAAAATAAGTTATTTTTATTATTTTATCGTTTATCTTTTTTGACAAATTTCTTTGATTCAATCTGGTTTAGCTGTTCTATCACAACGGTTGAGATTTCGATGACATCTTTGAATACTTTCATAATTCTGAGTTTTCTGATGTTGTATGCTCTTTCTTATAGAAATGCATGCTAAGCATCTGTCCTTTCTAGAGCACGTAAGCTCTTTGAATTCACTCTACCTGATGAAGCAATCGATGGCAGCGAACTCTGCAATATCATCAAAATAGCTATGAACTTCCTTCAAATTACCCATGGAGTCTACACCATAAATCCATCGATGTTTGGTTCTACTTTTTCCTATCTTAGACTCTTAATTAATCCCATTGTCGAACTCTTCAAATCAATGGACTGTGAACTTTCTGAGTTTTATTAGAATATTAAGAGTGACCTCCAAAGTCAATTTCCGTATCTTTATTTCAGAGTAGTTGCCTTGTAAGTCGTGTTTATTGTCTTTTGCATCCTTTTAATTGGGACATTGTTCCTATCGTACCCTTTCATCAAAATTAAGAGAACATTTCCCAAAACTGTTGTCTTAGCACTTCTGATTGCTGCAATCATAAATTAGCCTGGAATGATTGCATACCTCTTTGAAATAGTAACCATATTGCCTTAAAAAAATTGTTAATCTTGGATTATTTCTAACTTTTTTTTTTACTTTTATTCAACTTCTAGATATCTTGTCGAACAATCGATGGAAGTGATTATGTCATGAATTACACTGAATATTTATGCGATGATCAACACGCTTATTACTTATTTAGAATGCTCTGGCCACTGGTTATATTCTGGTCCTTTGCAATACCTGGATTACTTTTTTACATTTTGCAAAGAAAAAAGTATCAATTAAAAACTTTTCATGAGAGACTCGTCTATGGTTTCATGTATTTTGAATTCTAAGACAAGTATTACTACTGGGAATTCATTAAAATCGCATAAAGAACATTGAGTACAGTTGCTGCCACAATAGTCCAATCGGTAGGAATTTAAGCTGGACTGATCATTGCAATCTCACTTTTTTATAAGATCCTTTCATTCGTTGGTAAAATAGTTTCAGGTTAAGAAAGTTAGTTTTAATTTACTACCTTCTTTTTTGATTTAGGACGCCCTTACAAGACAGCTAAACTGAACAACTTGGACATCATTTAAACCAACATATCGTGCATTTGCTTCGTAGTTGCTTTTATTTCCAGAGATGCAAGCTCTTCCTTTCAGCTTTTTGCAAACATATTCATAGTGGTTCTTTGCTTAGGGTTTATCTACTCTCTCTGCTTCACATTTCTGTCAGCTCTTATTACAAAAATTACAAGATTCATTCAATCTTAAATAGATTTAAATAAAAATGTCAACCCTATTATACTGTTTATCTTCTCTTCTAAGCTCTACTCTGAAAGGTCTATTTACTTGTGGAACATATTCAGAGGAGTATTATCCTCCGTGATTAAAAAAAGAAAGTTGATCAAGGCAGTTTTAAATGAGAGCTAACTAAAGTTGATCCCGTCTAAGCGTACAGACGAAGAGACAATCAGTACAAGGCAGCTAACTCGCTTTTACTAAAGATCTATCGCTATTTAAGATTAGAATAATTTATAAATTTAAAAAGAAAAGATCAATATCCCAATTTCAGTTAATTAATAAATGCATGAATCAATTGCTCTTGCAGGTTACTCGCCTAAACGGAATAGAAGTTTTCAAATGGAATAATCTAAAATATTTTGAGAGAGAGAAAGAAATTAAATCATATTTTATTATTATTTGCTTCTAATGGCCTATCAATTATAATAATTTTTGTTTACATGTATTGTTAAGCTATTTATATATTTCAAAAAAAATGTGTCTTCATTGATTAATTGTTTTTCTCATATTATTTAAAAAAAGTTTTGCTGTTTAATGTGTTGTTTCTAGTTTGTTGAGGTAATTAACATATTCTTCTTGAAATTATTCAAAGTAACAGAAATTAACGTTTAATAGAAAATATTTTTTTATATTGATATATTGTACAGATTGATTCTTTTAAGTTTTCTTTCATAATACAATCAAACAAAATAGGTTTTCTTAAACTATTAAAACTAAAGGCATTTTAAATCAGCTTTTCTAGTCTTACCTTATCCTAAATCAGCAATATTTCAATATTAAATAAATGGAAAAATTCTTCTTAATATTTTCAGCTAATCACCTTAGCAATTTAAAGACGTCTCTTTTGACATATTGATTGATTTCAGAGATTTTACTCCTTTTACTCCAATTCAAATAATTGTTTACATCTCTGTTCACCAAAATTCAAGAAAAAGTTAGGTTTCCAATTTAGATTTGATGGAGGAATAATAATTTGTGGTTATGAAGATTGATAAAAGTGAATCTATTTTTCTACTTCTCAAAAACTGACTTCTTTAATAAAATATTCTAATTCTTAGTTTAAATCTTATTTCTTTTCGATTTTCTCTTAATTAGAAGCATTTTATCAAATCTTGAGTTTATTTAGCAGTTATTGTTTATTTTCACATATAAAGATGCTTAAAAAATATCATTTTTATTATTTGTAACATTAATTAGAAAAAAGGAATATTAGAAGAAATTGGAAGAGAAAAAATACTTCTCATTTCAAGGGAAGGCTAGAATTTAGTATTAAAAATGACTCATCAGGCATAAAAAAATCTTAATTACAGGCTTAAATGAATGGGAATGTTCTTTTCTCTCTTTAATCCATAAAAATAGAATCACTTTTCTAAAAGCCACTAAAGATAATTTAAAAAAAAAAATATTGATTGAAGTAGTTATACTTAGAGAAAGCATAAGCAATGAGATAAAAATATAAAGTAGTAACATAACTTAGTTATGTAATTATGTTCATCCTTATTTGAAAGTAACAAAAGAATAGTGTGAACAAAACTAATTGAATAATTAATCTAAAAACACAGAAAATAGATTCAAGAAGCTGCTGATACGAGGGAAAAAGTAAATTATAATTCCTTTTTGATAACATCAGATAGAAATTAAATGGAGGATCTCTTTCCTCCCAAAAAAAAGAGAATGCTTCTAGAATGGTTGAGGCTTGTATCGCGAAGGAAAAAACCATCTAAATATTAAGGAAAGGAAGACAATTCCATTTGAAGTCATGAAAAGATCCAAGAATTTTCAACAACAAAAAAAAGAAAGCATATTTTGCCTTACATAGTAATTGATAGTTAAATATAAATGATCATTTCTGAGATCCTAAAAATTTCAAGTGTAAGTCATAGAAATTAAAAAGCAAGCACCATCGATTAATTTTAATAAGGTTAACCCTTAAAAAGAATTGAATATAAATTTGTTAGAAATACAAGACATTTCTTGAATAATAGATATTTTTTGTTAGAACAATTTTTAGATTTTATTAATTTTATTAATATTATTAATATATTAGCAAATACTCTCTTGATTTTTTCTCTTAGCATGAAGATTTATCAAGGATAACTGTCTTAAGTGGTTTTCGTCGCATTATCTTTGTCTCTTGATTTAGCTGGGATGACTTATTATTTCCTTTGGAAATTAATGAAAATGTTGTCTTTTTTATCATCAAATGTTTTAAATATGGTTTTCTAGTTAGACAATTTCATATATATATTGGTTAAGGATTTCGTATTGAGATCTGAAGGAGTTTGAATGCTGATAGAGTCTTATTTCTTAGAAAAAGAGTTGATATCCTTATTTCTAACTTCTCTTTTTAGATTTATTTCGTGCTGTATGATTTCTCTGAATTTCTCCCAAAGCTAGTTTATTTTAGGTGGATGAAGCCTTGAAGAAAGCAAAAAACGCAGAATGGGATTTGTATGTTGCTTGTTGTCTATTTTATATTATAAATGAAGCGCTGTTGAGAGAATCAAAGCTGAAAAATAAACCTCAGCTAATTATAAGGCTAGATAAACGCACATAGCTGCAAATAAGAAGTAAGAAATATAAGTAATCTCAGAGGTGCTGTTTAAAGAAATAAATGCCAAAACAAAGCTTAAAAATGAGATATTTATAGAAATTAAATCAACTCTCTCCATTTTGAGGCTTTGGAATGGTCGTCCTGTTAAAAAATAAAATAGTTTAATTCATAGTGATTTCATTTAAACAGAATTAAATAATGTCTAAAACATACTTTATTGCATAGCATATTTATAGAAAAGAGCTATTGAGATCATGAGACCAGTTTTTACCCCTATGCTTTAGAAAACATTTTGGGCTATTACAATAAGTAGCTTGCAGGTCATTCTAGCAAATTCCCATCGATAATTATTTTCAGTGAATTCATGAAATAGGAATCCATAGAGAAGTCTAGTCTTTAGTCTATTGAGTTTGGCTTTCGAAAAATTAGATTGTATGATCAAGTAGAGAATTCCAGGGAAAAGAATAATCCATAAGAAGAATAATGGAAAGATGATTATCACTGAATATATTCGTTGTGATTCATCGCACTAATATTAAGTGTAATTTAGCACATAATTGATGTTTTCTACACTCTTGCAAGAGGCCTGTTAATTAATAAAGAAAATCACAATAAAAACTACAAATTTTCAGATTAAATTAGCAAAATTATTTTTACAGTTCCAAGCAAGAGGGAGAGTATGCCTGCTTGGTTTTAGAATATACTGATTAAGATTGAACAGGCAATAGTAAGAATGAGATTCTTTTAGAGATTTATTAAAGGAAAAATAACGAAAATAGTGATTGCAAGGATACAGGCCATACAGAAGAAGATAACTTATGATGCTAGCACTCTGTAAAAAATGTAGGGCAAATAGCTTCCAATACCATTTGATTAGTAAAATAATGAGAAGAAGCAGTCCATTAATTAGATGAGACTCTGAGCAGGATTCGAAAATAGCTTAACGAAAACGTTGTCTCCACCAAAAAATTAAGGATTTATCGAATACACTCCTGATGTGATTTGAAGAAAATTCATTAATATTTTTATTATTGTGCAGATTTCACCCGTGTCTTATTCTTTGGACAGGTAAAACTAGAAATGTTTCTTAAAATTATTCAATGCTAGCTTCTAGCAAGCTTTATGATAAGAGATCACATAGATTAGTAATAACCCTATGATAATAATCATTGTGTAAATCAGTGTGATTATTCTTTTGTTAGCTTCAGAGCATCTATTAAAAAGATTATTAAAAATAGTAAAATAATAGAAAATAAATATTTACTTGGTGCACGAAGTGCCTTCTTTTTGATATTTTTCATTCCAAAATTAACCAAATAAGTCACAGTCTTCGCATAAAGCACCTATGTTTCCTAAATAAAATGTTCAATTAGATTATTAAAAGCAGGTACTTGCATCTTAATTACCTTCATTGCAGAAGAAGTCCATAGGATTATTTGGAGATTTTTTGAGTTTATTCAGATATGATCTCTTAATATCTGAGGAATCCGAGTCACCTATGCAGTTACTGGGAGCTATTACACAAGCTTCGTAAGTTTCAGAGCTACTGCTCTTTTTCCAATAACCTTCTGGAATTAGGAAAATATTACCAGCGCAATAAAAACCTTCTGTTTCTGGACATGGTTTGCAGGTATTTGAGTTAGCATTTAACGAGAAATAATTTGATATACATTTAACACATGTATCATAAATCGAGAGAATAGTTCCTGTTTTATATCCTTGAGGACAGCTTTAATTGAACTGGAACTGAATGAGAATATTTTTCTGAGAATCATCAGGATTTTAAATTTGATTGCATGACAGTTCGATAATAAGCTCCCTTCCTCGTTTGCCATAAATAATTACATTAGAAGAGATATCAAAGTATTAGTTGTTGAATGAAACTGTTTTAGAAGAGATTAAAGATTATTCCATAGAAGAAATTTATGTAATTTCTAATTTGACATTTGGCTCATCCTCTCCAAAACTCTTGAAGATCTCACCTCCCTCAGTGATGAGAAAAACTTGCAATTAATTCTATTATTTAAAATAGGATGAATAGATAATTAAATAAAACAAAAAATCTGGAATATTTTTGGTTACCGGAAATACTCCACTGTAAGGTATTTAGATGATTTGATTGCTTTCAAGCAGGACACCACCGTAGAATACTTACATTTTATAAGGAGCAACTATTTGCGTTGATCCAAAATCACTTGCTAAGTTGCTTTGAAACAGATTTGTTAGAGTAAATGGAGCAAAATATGAAGGAAGATTAGAGTAAAAAACTGCAGCAACAGTGGCCATATTTTTAATGAAAGTATTATCAGTTAAGGAAATATTGTTGATTTGAGTTAAAGAATCAGCAGTATTAAAAAGGTACAATGCCCCTCCAGTATTAGCACTGTTAGAAGTGAAGATAGATTCTTATATTAGTATTTTGTAAGTACTTAACAAATACTTAAAGGTAATAGCTCCTCCATTTTAGGCTTAATTCAAAGTGAATATACATCTGAAAACTTAGCACACATAGCTACTAGTCTGAGGAGAACTGAGTATTCTCAAAGCTTTTGTTTGTCCTCCAAGTTGGGAAAACAAAAATGCACCTCCATATTAACCTCCATTGTTATTTGAAAAAGAAGAAGTATTTATTATGAATTACTGAGCAGAAAAAAGGAGTGAGCTAATAGAGCAACTTGAGCAGATAAGTGAATCGAAATTAGAAGCTTAGACAATAATCTGATTTGCCTAGAAGCTCATTAAAGATGTCGGAGAAGAATTTTTAACTTGTTGGATTTACTTGTAAGAATTATCTGAAATTACAATATTTTCAGCTTCTATTGAGACTAACAACTCTTATGAAGCAAAGTTGTAGTAATTATTAGTATTTTCTTGATAACTAGATGCCTCTGTAAAACTGAGTAAATTAGGATAAAAGAATTTATCAGTGAGAATCACTGAACTAGTTGAGGCTTTTAGCTGTTAAATTTAGAAAATCTCAGCTTCAGATGTTGATGACGAAAATTCACAGTCTGTAATGGTAACTTACTATGCCCTGGTTATCTTAATTAAATAATATGAAGAGTTTGGTTAAGAGTCTGAGTTAATCAAGGATATAATATGAGGAATGTAGTCGAGAGGTGAATTAAAGAAAATATTATTTGTTAAGACAACTCTTCCAATTTCTTTCAGATAGAATTAAGCTGAGATTATTCCACCTTAGGCAGCGATGTTATCTCTCAAAGTGCAGGCATGAAGAGATAGTAAGTTGTTTCCTAAAAAGGCTTCAACATAAAGAGCTCCTCCTTCATCGCCAGCTGAATTATTGGTAAATTCAGTGTTTTAAATTGCAATATCTAATGAAACTGCCTTTTAATTCTCAATGTAAAAACCACCTCCTCTGCTTTGACTCTCGGAAAAAGAAGCTTGATTGCTTAGAATTCTGCAACGGTTTATTAAAAAATGAGAGTTTCCAAATGCACTGAAATATATAGCTCCTCCTTTTTTGGCATACCCTCCTTCAAACACACTATCAGATATCTCTAGTATATTAGTATTTGCAAATAAGTGCCCTCCAATGATTGAGCTTGATCTAATTTTGCTGTCATCGCTATTACCAAAAATTGATTTTTCTATTTGTAGATAATTTGTAATAATAGATATTGCCCCTTTAGCAATTAAGCTCGTTGTATCTAAAAATGAAGAAAACCACATTACTACCTTACTGTTTGAACCATCTATGCTTAAACAGGCACTCAGAATTAGATCTTAATGATTTAGCTAAAGAAAAAAAGATTAAAACAAATGAATTAACTGAACAAAAAAAATCCTCAATAATAAATTATTACATCTATTTCATTAGAAGATGTTAGAGCGATCTCTGAAAACTTTAAATGAGAAAGGCTAACATAAATGGTTGAAGACATTTTAAAAACTATCATTCCAAACATGTCAATATTATTCGATACTTGGATAGTGCTTTATGAGAAGGTTAGATCGCTAATAATAATTGTAGCATTTACTTTTGGGTTGTCTGTAAATCCATCCTCGACATACAAAAAGGGACTTAAAGAATTCAATCCCTACACAGAGATCATTTTCAAGTCCAGAGACACATAGATCTGAGAAAAGACGAGAAATCGTTTATAAGATTAGTCGTTTTAATTGAAGCTTTGAACTTAAATGTCAGAGACACTGACTTGATCTGAAGAAAATACGGATAAAATGGTTGGTTACACAGTGTTGCTTATCTTAAATCGATTGGCGTAAAAGGCAGTTGCAGATCCAACACTGAACATTGAAGGAGAGTAGCTGATATCAAGATTATTTGAAGAAGTCAAGTAAACTTCAGATATCTTAAGTACATTGCTTTTCAAGTTTGAGAAGCCGTTGAAATTCAAAACTGCAGGCATGTCAGAAGAGAAGTAATTTTCATTTATTAAGATTTGTTGAATTATGAAAATATATGAATAAGCCTAGCTGAATTGATTTGAATCCTCTTAGTTTTTAAAAAGAGTTCTATTTAAGAATGTATTACCTTCAATTGAAATCCCTTGGCACATCAAGATATTCGAGGAGAAAAACCCATCAGTCAACTTGAGATTTTAGAACTTATTGAAAGAGACTGTGATATCAGTGAGAGAAAATTAAATAAAGTTTGATCCTCCGATGAAGTGAGATTCTGTTAAGATTTGATTTCTTGTAATAGTCAAAGAATTGGTAATAAAATCTTATTATGCAGATGTAAAGCGGGCTTTTAAATTGAAGAGAATGCTGCTTCCTACAATCAGAGAAGAATCAACTACAAAATCTTAGAGGATTACATCTAATATTAAAAAATTAGCTTCTAATATTGAACTGCTCTGCATCAAACACTGTTAAATATCAAAATTAAGATTAGTTAAAGAAATAATTTAGATGTAAAATTTAATTTTGGGTAAAATTTAAAACTCTTTACATTAGAAAATGAGAAGTCCTCCAAGACGATTGTTAGGGGGATCTCAGATTAGCTTGAAGGCTTAAGATAGAAAAGAGGATTTTCAGACAGATAGAGATCCTTGAAGGAAACTGTGTGTGCTTGAAAGTTGCCTTAAAAATTGTCTATTTAAATTGAGAGCTTTGCGCTGACACTAAGAAGCTACTATTGGTCAAAAAGCCCAGCAAAAGAGGATGTTATTTAGCTGTCAAAAATGTTAAAATAGTAGCTTAGTGTGCCTTGAAAGAGTAGATTCGAAAGAAATATCGAATTTGTATGAGTCCCGATAAATTGAATAAGCTAAGGAGAAGTGGAGGCTAAAGATTAGATAAAAATTAGATTACGTATGGCAGCATCACTGAACCCACTGAAAATAATATTTGAGTTAAATTCGACTTAAGTGAATGGCTAAGAAGTGCTAAATCCTTGAAGAGTAACATTGTAAACTTTTAATTTAGGAAAGATTGTAAGCATTTATGAAGATATTGTGATCGCTTCTCTTAGTGTACATAAAGAATCTATTATCGTAATAACCAGTTAGACTTCGCTTAAGCCTAATTCATTCATTATTACTTGTGCCTTCAAATATTGAGCATTATTAATAAGTAATGAATCCCAATCTACTTCGTCAGCCCTCTGTAGGTTTATTGGTTTCAAAAGACTACCCTCTCCAATAGTTTGTTCTTTTGACCCACAAGTAGCAAAGATTTCAGTTTCTAACTCGTATTTACAGTTAGAATCGCTTTTTAAGCATAGTCTGCAAGTGTTGTTCTCAGGGTCAAGTCTCCATTCATAAAAGTTGCTGATAGCAGAACTAACTGTAACTCCTAAGTCAGATAGATTCTTGCACTGATAGCATTTCGCTGCGTAAAGCTACAATGGATCTGCTAAAATGGTATTTTAGTCGCATCCATTGCATCCCAATGGACATAAAAAGCAATCGTCTTTACTAGTGTTAAAGTTTTCAAGAGATCTCAGTTCTAGATCAGAGATTCCATAGAAATCTTTAATATATCCTGTAATGGTGCTGATAAGCTGAATGAGTGCAGATTTATTGCATGCTACACAGATTGGAGTTGTATCTTGAGTGTAGCATAAACTACAAAAACTACCACACAAATTTTTTATGCAAGCTTTATCTTTTAAATAGTATCCATCTTAGCAAGAAGTGCAATACATTTTATACTAACTATTAATTGAAGAACTCAAACGGTAACTTAAATCAGGCTTAACATTTTCGTTCACAATTTAGTGAGTCCTATTCTTCTATTCTATCTATGTCGAAGAATGAACTGTTTCTCCTACAAAAAATAGAAAACTCAAAGAATAATATTATTAGAACTATTTACCTTAGTAACATTAGGAGCATCCTACTGGGCAACTTTCACATCCAAAGAATGTCGGAATAAGAAAAACAGAGTCTGCTTGTATGCAAGATGTGCATTACGAAATTTCAACAGAATTTGAATCCAAATAACTGTAGCAACTCTTGCAGTTATCAATTTTGTTAGAGCAGATAACAAAAGAGCATAACTAAGTTTGAAATTAAAATAATTCTTAAGACTAGCACTTTAAACAATATTCAGATGTCCCTTAGAAACCCACCGAAGTGTCGCAATTGATAATTTGGGGTATTTGGAGTGATAGAGAAGTAACATAACTACCTGAAACTAACGTAGCTTTATTGGATGTGTATGAACTTGAACTTAAATAGCATTTTTCATAAGATTTTTAAGCTGGGTCCCACCAATCTTGATTAGAATATGAGATTTCATTCAATGGAGAATTTCCAAACATTTGAAGAGAGCAATCTGGATCCTTTAATACACAATCCTTCACTAAATAAAGAGAAAATAATTAAAATAAAATTTATAAATTGCAGTTTTTTGTTAATTTACATTCAAAAATAATGTAAGTCAATTGACCAAAAATAAAAATGAAGAAGAATCCTAAAAATAATTTTTACTGTTTGATCCAGGCATGTACCCTGTGTCGCAAGTAGAACATTTGTTAACAATGTTAGTGGCTAATATTCCTTGAAGAATATTGAATGTTCTTGAGAGATTAGTGCTGATGTTTCCTTGAATAATTGCGCAATAGCACATAGAACAAAATAATTTAATTAAAAAATAGAAAATTTTTGTTTTTACCATAAAAACAACTGCTGCAGTTAACTCCACAAGAATCGCAATGCAGATAATCTTTGGTAACTACAAACTTCTGAGAGCATTATGAACACATTATTAAGTATTCTGTACTAGTATTGAGGCTAGCAAATGCTATTTTCTTCTTCTGGGAATCTGACATTTAGTTCCAATTCACAGATTTACTTTTATAGAAGCCCCCGAAGAAGCACTTCAAACAGTCTGGAGGGCAAGCATTACATTAATATTAATAATCAAGAGCGTATCCATCTTCACAGACACTACAGACTAATACGTTCAGACTGTTTGGTTGGCATCGCAAGCAGTTAGAAACACCTTAAACAACCAAATTGAAGGTCAGAAGAAATCAATAATATTAGAGAAGAGAAAAAGAAAGGGGAAAGAAATAAACTTTTGAGAAAAATAATACAAATGAAAGTCGAAAGAACTAAAGCTGGAGGATTTCCGGATTAAAGAGTATATTGTGTTGATAGAGTGCTCAAAGAAGCTACTTGAGTGACATATTAGTAGTTGATTATGAAAGTATTGCATTACACCGTGTCTCCAACTACCAAAGAACTCCTTTTAATAAAAATTAAAAAAACAGTTATGATTTTGCAAGTGAGTAAATATCAATTGATTTATACCATTAGTTAGCACAGCGAGCAGTAAAATCATTGGCAGCAGTCCCAGAGGTGTAATAAAAATCATCTAGATTGTACTTTGAATCAAGATCACTAGAGTAATTCTCATTCAAAAAGGTCTTCTCAGGGAAGTAGCTGGCCATGAATGGGATAGAAATACTTGGATATTAAATACATTTTGAATCCATCAAAAAATAGCCTGAGTTGCATCCAACGCATTCAGAACTACCATTAGCACACAACCCACAACTTCAGTTTTAAAAAATTAACAATAATGAAATCAAGTAAGTAATAGTATTTCAGAATGGAATACCCTAAATCGCATTGTGTGGTACCATCACTTATCGCAACATCAGTCTTATGATATTCTAGTTCGTAACCAAAAACTGAACCCGAACTATCATTGCTTAGGATAACTTTTGCCATTGTTGAAGTATAACATATAAAGTCTCCTATCCAGATTTAATATGATGAGCATCTTGCACATTTTGGATAGACTCCAAGGGATAAATTCACAATATTAACGCAAACATTATTTATAGTTGCACAATAGTATTATTCTTAATCCATTGAGTGCACATCACAATCTTTTTAATTGTTTCCTTTGATAATGCACGAACTACTTCCTAAGCTCATATCACTAAAGCTGATACACTTCTCTAGCGAAATATTTGTTCTTGGTTATCAATCAAAAAAACTTTCTAGCAAAAAATTACTTTAAGAAGAAATGTAACAAGAATAAGAAGAACATGCTCTGCACAATGAATAAACACCCATCTTCTGGCTATCAATGCAATCATCTATGAAACAATTAATTGTAATTAATACTTAAATTGAGATAAAATTATGATGAAATACAATTGTTTTTCTTCTTACTTTAGTAACCAAGGCACATGCCATCTGGGATATCTACACATATTGAATTCAAGAGACACTGTGTGACATCACACTTTGAGCAGAGATTCGAAGGAATTGTCTAACAATATCCCGACGCTGTCTCACACAATGTTAAACCCATGGATAGACACATGTTTGTTAAACTGCTTTTGCAATATTAATATGGAAGACAGGAATACTGCAATAATAATAATAAAAAAATATCAGAGAAGGAACACTTTTAAAAAACTCCCTTATTTTTATTTCTTTTTACTATTCCTGTGTAAGCGTCTGTTTGAGTTTATGTCATGCACATTCCATTCTAATCCTTAGCTGCAAATTCAAACAAGAATCAGCTATCTTAAAATATCACTTTTGTTCTTACCAAAAGTTGAAATATCGATCATCCTAACACAATATTTCAGATTATTTACATCCTACAGTGCACAAAACCTTTCAAAAATAAAATATTTCAAAATATGAGATCAGTAAAGTAAATGAAAAATCATAGTACCCATAAATGCATCTATTAGCTCCGTAAGACAATGTTTAATTAATGTCTAAGCATGCTGTTGTATCTATTTCTTGAGATACATATGTAGCTTCATTAAGAGGGACACATCTTGAAGATATTAAACAATAGTCGGAAGAACAATACTAAGATCCATCTCCGTTACCCATAATACACAGCGAATTTGCAAACGCTCTTCCAGGGAGATTATAATTTTGAAAACTATAATCTAAATTGACGCACTTATTTAATGGACTCAGGCAAAACGGCCCTTAAGCACAAGTACTTGACCCAGCTGAACACATCTTGCCTAAACCGCAATACGAAGCATCCTCTGATCATGAACAAAAAAAAAATAATTTAAATATTAAATTTCATTGTAAATATTTGAAAGATACATGCTGAAGCACAATTAAACGATGAATTAGAGCAACTTGAGATTTCAGGAGAAGTCATTTATTGGCACTTGAAATTCAAGTCTCTTATGACATAGATAGAATGCTAATTTGTATCGATACATGTGGCATTTCCACTTTATTCTAAGGAACAATACTCCAACTTTAAATCGATTATGTATCCAGACCAAGAGTCCAAATGTTTCATGCATTTATGATCATTCTCATTTCGACACGCTGTTGCTAATTACCCTACTGCAAAGCAATAGGTAATTGCAGAAGAATTAGAATCTATTGTTGAAAGAATGCAATATCCGGTTGCACACCATTACGGAGAGGCATCAGTTGTTTAATATTTAATACACAACTCTGTGACATATTATTTATTAAGTCTTTCAAGGCTAATAATATTTGTTAGTGGCATGCAGGCTCCTCCATAGTTTTAATCGATGCAATGCGTCCGCTGGGAACATCTAAAGAAAGAAAATGAAAAAATTATTACAATTAAATTATTCTTTAAGAGTTTTCGAATTCTACCTAGTAGCAACAGGAGTGCCTTCACCAAGACATAATCGTTAGAGGGGATCTCCTTCTTAGCTGCCAACGACATTATTATTGAGTATTGTAAAATCTATACAGGCTTGCTGTGATGTTAATCTCCTATCTTCGCAATAGTAATAACTGGTTAAGCAGGATATTAACACTTTATTTTAATACTCCCCTATCCAGGCACAACTCAAGTCTTGATATTTACCCTTTTAAAAACAACCAAATTAAATGAAAAAGTTAAAAGAGTAAGCTAATAACTTTAATCTCGGATAAAATTCAATCTAATAATTTTAATCTCGGATAAAATTCAATAATGAATTGGAATTCCGTATTTTCTTTTATTAAACCTAAGCCATTGAACTGTCAGGCGTTGTAACAGTCAAAAGATCCCAGCAAGACAGAGGAGAATTAGTCACATCTAAGCACACATTGTCGAGATTAGAAAAGCAATTTTATTGTTTCGTGACACTTCCATGAAAGGTCAAGCAGATATTGTTCACTCCTGTTATTCCAATTATGCTGTAATTGCTGTTTAGAGTGGGTATACTCGATAAATTGACTGTCTCACAGGTTTTGTTTCTTGCTGAATTCAAGCAATATCCATCCATGCATCTCTCAGCGTAGTAATTATCTATCTAGCTGAGAATGCAAAGTTTCATATATTGTGATGAAATACTTTTATCACCTATTCGATTATCATATTCTGCCTGCCTTTGTGGAATATTTACAATCCCACAAGTCGAATCTGTATTTGGAAAGCTAC
>Ga0302271_10002789_pt1 | contig 15399 bp, 7 predicted proteins | sample III_Bog_N1_1_FD_198767 | JGI IMG/M metagenome (GOLD analysis project Ga0302271, IMG submission 198767) | Peat permafrost microbial communities from Stordalen Mire near Abisko, Sweden - III_Bog_N1_1 | ecosystem: Environmental > Terrestrial > Soil > Wetlands > Peat | place: Sweden: Abisko... | reverse complement strand
AATAAGATGATGGTTTTGGTTGCGTTTATTAATCTGTTCACGATCCCAACGACCCAAAGGCATCGTTCTACTTAAATAATAAATTCGTGAAAACTTTCCATGACTACTCCCATGTGAAGAAATGAAAAAAATTATGTAAAATTTTTGTGAGTTCTAATTGCTCTAAAAAGTTAATTAATCCTTATTCTTAGTTGTTCAAAAAGAAACTAATAAAATTGCATTAGATATTTTTGAAAATTGTTTTAGTAATTCAAATACATTATGAAGTTATCTCGAAACAATGCGTTTTTATGGGGATTACAATACACAACAACAAGGAAAGTTCGAAACACAACATAAAACTTATTTATTAATTGAAGAAATATGTTTACGTCAAATGAGAGACAATGGAGATCATTCATTGATTTCGTTAACTCAATCAAGTATGAATAATTATGCCACATTTTTCTTAGATTTATTTAATTGTTGTTGCTTGTTTCGAAGCATTTATCAGGTTATTGGCTAAAAAAATCTTTAGAGTTTTCTTTTCCTATTTTGGTTTAAAAGCAAGCAAAGCATTTAGACATTTGTCTGTTATCAGGTTATTATTCAAATTCAAGCTCTCAAGATTCAACTAAGAAGCATCTAGAGTTTCAAAAAGCTTAATGCATCCAACATCTGTAATTTTGTTTCTGTCCAAATTGATTTAATGCAACGAGGAATTTTCACTCATTGCAAAGGCAACTGCTTCAAGACCTTTATCCATTATGTCTAAAAATAAAACAATTTTTTCTAAATTTGATGCTTAAAAAAACATTTTATTTACCCATATGTGAGAAATCTGCAGAATCGACAGAGTTATTGAGAATTCCTGAAATAACAGCAAAGAAATGAGGCGGATACTCTGTATTAGCAGCATTCACGCTATTCTATTATTCTTTTCTGAGTGAAACTTATTTGTGTTGAGGTGAGTGAATACTAAACGATTCTTCAAGTAAATTCCTATCGTCAACCGAGAATTTTGGATTCGAAAAAAGTTACGAGAGAAGAGCATCTTTGTTTGTAATTTGCGAAACTAAATTTTCCTCATCATCTTCTTCTTCTTTTTCGTTTTCTTCATTGTTATCTTCTTCTTCACTGTAGACTAATTTAGTCCCAATATTAAGCTTATGAATAGGCTTTTTTCCAGATAAATCATGTTCTTCCTTTTGCGAAAAAAAACTTAAACCATCACATAAAATAGAATTTACAGCTAGACTCTAATTCAGCAGCAATGACTCTTTAGTGAAATCAGGTAAATTTGAAAAATCAATCGATCCTTATTTGGATTTAGATGTTTATGGGGTTGTATTTGATTATTATTTTCCTAAGGCTTATAGATTTTCCTATTTTTTGATGTGCTCCTGCTTTGCTATTCCATTTGTTAACTCTTCTGAAGGATTTGAATTTAGATTGCATAGCTTAGGTATTTCTTATTATTTAGATTAGTTTTATTAATCTTTCTCATTTGATTTGTCTAAATTGGTTAGCAGTGGTGGCCTTATTTTTAAGGATTTTTCTGTTTATGGAGTTTAATCATTACCAGTGTCTTTGGTTGGTTCTAACCCAACTTAATTATTTTAATTGCTTTCTTCTTATGTTTCTTTCTAATTACTTGTTTTTATATCTTCCTTAAGAGCTACATTATTTGAAGTAAGTTATTCAACCTCATCATGGGGTTATTATGGTTAATTTGAGCTCAATTAAGGCTCTTACGAGGAAGGCAGAACTTAATTAAATGGTAATATCTGCTGTTAATTGTTTTTTGTATCTTTATCTATTTAGGATACTTTCTATGATTTTGATTCATTTTTTCCTTAGTTTTAAGTTTTCAATTCTTGAGAACTGACGGAAGATCTAACAGAAAAAACTTAAAAAGGAGAATTCTAATGTTTTGTGTAAAATTCTTCAACATCTCTTTTAATAAAGCTTAGTGACTCAGCTGCATTTGATTTTGATGCGATTGTTTTCGAAGATTCCGCTTCAAATTGTTGCAGCAGCTTATCTTTTTAAATAACTTTTGTGCTTTTAATTTCTTTTAATTTCATTTGAGTTATCGATGCAGCAAATTCTTTTAGCTTTAAACTTTGATTCACACTTGCAGCTTTCATGGAAAGGGCAATGGTATTGTCAATGAGACTATTTTTTATTTGATCTAACTAATTCAGTTCTTTGTGTCCTTACTAAAGTATCTCAGGTGTACCTTCAATCAGTAAACTTGTAAACAATTCGTGCTTCTTACTCATTTCTCCTAAATAACTAAGATCCTAAGATGTACTGCAGCAAAGAATGTAAGAATTAGAGCTTATGATTGATTGCATTGAATTTCTAATTATTTTACCCTTCTATCCAGTTTTCGGAGCTAACTTTTGAACTAAATGGCTATTTGACGATTTCTTTCAGTTATTTGAGAGAATTTTCTAATGTATTAGTTAACTCTTCTTTGATTTATTTTTGTTTTTCATTAATAGCATCCACTATTTCCTTTAAAAATAAAAAGATTAGCAATTCAGGAAATGTACATAAGAATTAGCATTACTTTGAATGTTTATGAGACATTTTCGATCTCTTAACGAAGATTATCTCTAAGTGCAGTTTCTAACATCTTAGAAATCTCCTCACTTTTCAAAAAACTTATCTTTTGTTCTACTTATTCAACCATGCTGAAGATAAGATTTGCTTGCTTGAAGATAACTTCCTTTGCTTCCTCAAGATTTCGAATGTCATGCTTCTTATGGCTGCCAAAAAGAGCGCAATTCGAGCATATTTGCTCTTTGCATTGAAAACACACAATATCTCGCTCTTTTCGATGCAAAACGCAATAATATCTGCTTTCAGTTTCAGTTTCTTAAAAGTCTTGAGAACCTTAGTTTCGTATTTCGCAGCTGCCCACAGTCTCTAGACTTTGCTTGAGAGAAGAAATGCTCTTTTTCAAAGCATAGCTATGTAAAGAAGAGGACGACGAAGGATTGGTAGGAATTTTAGATTAATTCATTTTCTATTTTCTTTCAATGATATGAAGCAAAGAAAAATTTTTAGGAAAGGAGGTGACTTCTTTTCCATGTGAGGCAATGCTAAAAAAGAACAAATGAAAGGAGAAAAGGGAGCAAATAAAGAGTTTACTGGTCTTCAGGACAAGATATTGAATCACTTTTTTCAAGAGATAGAATGATGCATTGATTGCATAATGTGTGACCGCATTCTGGCAGCATACGAGGTAAATGCACGCTTGCATCAAAAAAGGAGTGACAAATGGGGCAATAGATATCTGTTCCGTCATTATTGTTTTCCATTTGCTTAGTGCGGTCGATCAGGCTTATGTGAAAAAACGTTTTGACTTTTTTTCTGTATTATTAAAGACAATACCAAAAAAGTTTGGAATTAATTGAAGATTTTTAAGACACACTTAAATAACAATTTATCATCTCTTTTCGATAATTATCTAGATGGTTAGATGATTTTTTGAAAATCGGGGAAGAAACAAAAAAATCTGAAAAGAAAATGAGAAAAATGTCAAGTATTTATTAATCATAATGACATTTAAGATGATATAAACATAATAATCATAAAATGTCCTTCCTCTTGAATTCACAGTGTAATGGATTTCAGATGACAGCAGATGCACTCAAACGACATAGTAGTGGGAATTGCCATACCAGCCGAGAGTTGATCTCTTGATATTTCTGTTGTAGTGAGAGCCTGCCATGAGTCCGTGGCTTGGTCCCCATGTGACAAGTGCGAGCTCCTTATCCCAGAACCATCTTGTGGCAACTCTGTTCAAAAGGCCAGCATCGAGATTTGAGATTCTCTTTGCAACTTCGCTTCTGGGTACTCTTCTTCCGAGATAACTATTCATTATTATTTATTCACAAATATGAGATGGAAGTTGGATTAAATGCAAAACGCTTACGTGACTTAAGTTGCAATGCTTGTGGCAACATCTGCAGAGTTTTATTCAGCTAGAAGATCATTGAAAAACTTAGCTCTGGCTCTATAAACTTCAGCTTAGTTGATCTAAAAATAGGAAAAATATTTTAAAATTATTTCAATTTACATGTCTGTTTTTGTCTTACGGTAGAGGCATATTCAGAGAGGATCATTTGAGAGAGGAAAAGCATTTAGTTTCCAAACACTTCATTTCCATAGAAGTAGTTACCAAAGAGACCAGTATCAGAGTAAGGAATATAGTGGCTTTTGTGGAGTGTCACGTCCGGAAGATTTCCGAGTTCCTTGTGCATAAGGGAGTATTATCTATCAGAGGTGTTAAGGTGTTAACCAGTGTATTTGTCTGCTTGATACTCTCCAAGAATTTTTGAGAAGAATTGCATGGAGTAGAAATCAGGATCAGTCCAAGAAGGAGCTTGGAAGAACACACCGACGTTGAGATTGTGCATTTCATCGTCTCTCATAGTCATCTATGGAAATACAAGAAATAGATAGAATAATAGATCTTGAAACAACAAGATTTTTACGTAAGATGGAGTGAAATAGGGTTTCTCAGTGTTGGGGACAAAGAGTGAAACATCTTTCTAAGGAACAGTAGAGAATGCAGTTTCAGCAGCCTTAAGGAAAGCGTCAGCATTCACATTACCAGCAGCAGCTACGACAAAGTTAGCACCAACATAATTAGTCTTGACATAGTTCAGGACATCTTCTTCAGTGATATTGTTAATGTTTTCTCTGATACCATGAGAAGGTTGACCCTGTATGAGGAAATCAAAATAATTTATGAGGATTTCTATTATTTTTTTAGTGCCGAACAAAGCAGCCAATTTTTGTAAATATTTTTATGGAGGATTTAATAATTCTTTGGTTTTTTTCAGAGTATTTGAATATGAAAACACTTACCATAAAGTGGTCTCTGTAAGAAGTAAAATGGATAGATTCAAGGATAACAGCCTATTGATCATTTTGAGTGTTAATAGCGTTATTATACACAGCTTCTTTTTCAGCTTAAACTTGAGCCTTATTGAAAACAGAGTTCTGTAAGACATCTCCTAGTAAGGCAACAGCTTTGTCGACGTTCTCTGGGACAGTGCTCAAAGTGTATGTAGTAGTTTCTCTAGCTACATTAATTTTTAAGTTTCCTCCCAGTAAAACTAATTCTTTCTCGATCTGCTCTCTGCTTCTTTTTTGAGTTCCCTAGATTGAAATTTATATTATTGAATTGTTGCATTTCATTATCAATGTATGATTAATCTTACTCTCAAAACGAGTCTTGAGATGAATTGAGACACACCTGATGTCTCAAGAGTCTCCTATCTTGTACCGGCCTTAACGACAATGGAGACACTAACAAAAGAATTCAGTTATTTCAAATATTTTAAGCCCAAAGATCGATTGATCTTACGCTGCAAGTTGAGATTAGCTGGAAGGTTCAACAGCAACTCGAACTCCGTTTGCAAGTGTTTCCAATCCTTTCATAATACAAAAAATCAAATTAAATATGAAATTAGCTAGCATTTGTTGATAATCTCCAGTTGCTCATCATTCCTAACCCTAATTAAAGTAATTAATTACTTGAAACTCTGTCATATTGAAGGGCAGTAGGAATTTCTCCTTGAGGGAGTTCACCGAAATCAGTGAGACGAGCCTTGCTGAATTGGAGAGTTTCGCTTTTGACAACATTGCTCTGTGTCTGCTTTTAAAGAGTTGAGAAGGCTCTTTGGAGTCTTGCGAGCTTTGAGAGTCTCTGGGTGAATCTGTTAATCATCGTGTCTCTTTTATTTTGGATCTTTGTATTTGTTTCTGCTTTATTTTTGTTTATTAATCAATCTCTGGGTGAGTTCTCCACTTTTACTTTTCTTCTTTCTTTTATTTTATTTTGACATGCTCCCTTCAATTTTACTCGAGATATTCAATGCCATCATCGATAATATTTCTTCAAATAATTAGTATTGTTCTTGAGTAATGTTTTCACAGGATTCCACTCTAATATGCATTACTGTAGTTAAAGATTGATTGTTACTAAATACTTTAAATGAAAAAGAAAAGATTAAAATATTGTAATATGCTTCTTCAAAACAGAAATAAAGATTTCTATTTCATACTTTAGAACATATGTGATTAATGCTTACAGGAAATGGAAGAGCAAGTGAGTTGGTAGGTAGATCGTTGGAGATTATTGTTTTCATAGCTACTAACTCTGACAATGAGGCTCGCATATTCAAAAGGGAAGAATTGAAATACTGAATTATTACCATGAATCCCCCCCCCCCATTTTGATTTCTATTGCTGATCACGACTTCTCACAATTATCTTCTAAACTCATTGTCATGCAAGATCAAACTAAACTTGTAAAACAGCTAGCTATTACAAAAATAAAACCTTATTAAAATTGATAAATTATTGTATTATTTTAGCTTATAAGCCCAAAATGCCTGTTTTGGTGCTGTGCAGCAAAGGAGGATACAGTTCATTTGAAAAAAAGAACTGTTAATGAAACAGGAAAAATACAACTGCCTACAAATGATACTGTATCAATAAAGCTGTTGTAATCATTTACTTAAAAGTAGTTGGCATTGACTTTAGTTCTTTTACATATCTTAATGCTACTCTAATATCGGAATAATCTCCTTTGGAGTCTGTCAAAGAAAAAAATTATTCTCAGCCATTTCTATGAATTAACAATCAAGCAAATAGATAAAGTGTTTGTGATTTTTGGATTCTCTTTTTAAACGCTCTTAGATGTGTCTAAAGAACTAATTGCTGATGATTTCCCCTTTTTGGGAGGAGTTTTAGACTTCTAAATTGATTTCTGAGAACGAAATCAGCAAAGATACAATTCTAAAAGACTCTACTCGCATCAATCACCAAAAATAAGAGATATTCTTAGATAATAGAAGCTCAAATTGTCTTTAGAATGAAGTCCTTACAATTGATCTTTCTTTGAGATTTCTCCTCATAACCTAATTCTTCTTCTATTTCAACATTTTTCACTGAAGCAAAGACTAATTGTAGTTACCTCCTTGTAGGATAAACATAAATAACAATACAAAAACATGGATCTTAAGTTAATTGGACAATTTAAATCCTTCCTTTTGAATGTGGAGTCTTAGCTTTGCCTGATTTCGAAGTGACTGAACATCATACTACTGATTTTGAGAATGGTAGTTCTTCAATAATATTATCAGAAAGCTATTTCATTCTCAAATAATAATATGCCCAAGCGTCTATTGCGGTTACTTCTGATTCAAGTAAAATCTAGAACATGCTTATTTTGTGTGAATTTTCATTTAATGTATGTAATGTCATGCTTGATCAGTTTTCTAATAGGATACTTACCTATTTAATTTACTTCATTAAGTCCTCAGAAATTAATTATTGCATTGCCTGCTTATTCAGAAGCATTAAGCAAACTGCAAACTGAAGTAATTTACTTATTATTAAAGGAAAATGCTCCAGTCTTCAGTAAGAGAGAGAGAAGAATGAAGCTGAATTCTTAATTAATTATTAACGAAACACACAAAATCAAATAATTGATTAACGACTAATTGATTGAGAGTGTATCATAATCATCTGGCAAAAAACTAACATTAAAGAACAACAAAATGAACTGCCCTAGTTGCCATCAGCTTTATAATGAGCAAGCAGCATTTCCTCGTCTTTTGATTCATTGTGGGCATTCAATATGCGAGACATGCACTGCATAGCTATTTAGAAACAATTCTATTATCTGTCCTGAGTGCAAATTCATTAATACTGCTCCATTGGTCACAAGCTTTCCCAGGAATTTGGCTCTTATTAACCTTAACAAGACAGCTGTTCCTGGCAGCAGCACTCCTCCCTGCAGCTTCTCCAGTAAAAAAATATTGTCTATAATAAATAATTAACAGCCTAAATTTCCATAGAAGCTTTATCAGAAGAAAAGGAGTTCTTTAATGGAAAGAATTAATCAAATCCTTCCACTTAAAGACAGAATGGGAAGCATCAAGCAAATGAGGCTCAAGCATTTAGACCCTCTCAGACTGCTGAGCAGCTTCCACGGACTCATGACAACCTTTTAAATGAACAGAAAGAGCTCAGCAAAATGACAATATGCTCCAAACATTTCAAGAAATATGAGGGTATGTTGTATTGATTGTTTTGTTCTCGCTTAACGTTGCAACTTTCAAAAGCGTTCTGTGAAGAAGACAGGAAACTGTTGTGTATTACATGCATCTTGGAAGATGGGCACAGACAACATACGATCAATTCAATAGAAAACGCAGTTGAGAGACAGAGATAAGCATAAAAACAGCTCTTGAATGGATCTTTAGAATAGGAAAAGAAAGCTGCAATTTTGGTAGAGTAAGTCAGAGAAAACGTCCAAGAACTCTAAAAATAAGTAGAGAATTAACTCCATTTTTATAAAAAAATATTCGTTTTCACCAAGTACTTTCTCTCTTTTGTTTAGGCTCAGAATCAGATGCAAGAGATTTGCTTATTTTTCAGTGACATCAAAAAGGTACTCAATGAAAGAGAAGGTTTTCTTAAAAGTAAAGTTTAAAGTTCATTACTCGAACAAGACTAATCGATGAAATAATTGGACTAGTATTATTCTCAGCAGATTGCTGATATCAATAATTATTAATCTCTTTCAGAGTCTGTAGGGCAGTAATAAGGCATTTAATTCCTCTCCAGCATGCCTCTATTGCATTAGGCGTATCTAAAACTATCGCCTAATCGATTTCCAGATAAAATAGATTTTAAAGCAATCTAAGTTAGCTTCTAAGCAGAAACAGAATCGCAGTTACTTTATAAATAAATACTCTCCTGCGCGAAATAACTGTAGCCTCCTCTTCGAAAGTAGATTTCAGTGGATGGAAATGATTCAAAGAAGATTCAAGTCAAGCAGCAAGGGCAAGTGCAAGTTGCAACGCCTAAGCTTACAGTCACTTTAACAGCATTCAATAAAAAGGCACAACCGAAGAAAGAAAGCATATCTTTAACAGCATTTACTTAATCTAATTCTTCAGCAACATCCCTTTCAAAAGCGAAGTAGCCGATTCAAAAAAAAGACTCCCATAAAGAACCTGTGGGTGTACTTGCAAATGATCCTAGCTCATCCTAGCCTCCTGGAAACAATAACAACAATCCATCCTTGAAAAGGTAAGAAGATAATATTAATAAAATCAGATAAGATTTCATGTTTATTTTAGTTACAGAAATGAGAGATCAGTGTCAAGCAATAACCCCGTTGCATCACATGCAGATTCAAGACAATAGATAAGTAAAGAAATATTGAAATAATCTCCTTTTATTCTCCATTTTCTCATTTTCTGATGATTATTCGCAGATAATTACCACGAGCTCAGAAGCTAAATGAAAGAAAAACTGATATAAAATCCTTAGACATCGTCTATTCATCAGCTTGTTTAAGGCTTCGGAGAATAATAATAATAATAATAATAATAATAATAATAATAATAATACCCTGAAATATCACAACGTGATAAATAAAGTTTCACTCCTTCAAAGCGCTTTACGAGTTATTCCAGCAGACAAACAGACACTTTTTCACAAAAAGATAAGTTAGAAAAGATTGTACTGACTGCTAATACTTTAAATCTTCAGGCAAACAGTTAAATTACGTAAGAATATAGGTTTGGATCATTGCAAACTTGTTTAAATGATGTTATTTTATTTCTAGAAATCAGAATCTTGTCTCTGGTGGTTTGTCTGGGATGATGTCTAAGCATTCTCATTCATTCAACGAAGGTTTCTCAAGTCAAAGCAAAACATTCTACTAATTTAATACTCCCAGAGATAGAGATGATAACTTATCCCATCATGAATACAAGAATGTTGCACCTCAAAACTTAAATGCAAATCTCGATTAGGACTATTAATATTAGCATGAAGGCAAGTTTCTTCATAATCCGTTGTTGGATATTACCAAAAGAACCCAAAATTCTCCTAAAAATGATGCTTCAACTGGTAGAACTTTCGAATCGCATCTTAAAAACGATATTTATTGTTCTGTAGGGAATTAATTTGAGCCTACTAAGTCAACAAAGACAGATGTAACTGATATCGTCATGAATCGAGTAATGAATTTGATTCTGGAGTTGTTTTGAGACTGATTTCATTTTTGATTTAAAAGTGCGACTTTTCTTCGATAATATCCAATCAACACTCTTAATATATTTATTCCTTCTGTGGATTCGTTGATAATGTCTAGCCTACAATAGAGCGATTCGATTTATTGAACAATTATTCAGAATAAGTCAACAGCTTTCCCAAAAATAGATCTAAATTCGGTCTTGTTTCACTTTCATCTGGAAACTTACTCATCATCGGAGGAAAACAAGTAGGGCGATTAAAAATTACTTTTAAGAAGATTTTTGAAGGCATTTTGTGTGAATAGGATGGAATTCGAGTCGATGAATGTGAAAAGTTTGAACCAAAGACAAATAAACTAACCTCACTTAGTATGCGACTTACTTCACCTAAGAGTAATTTACTTTTACATATTCGTTACCAATTTATGATTCTGATTTTTGTGACAGGTGGTTTCGGCGCAATAAACATTGGAAAAGGTAAGTGAATCAGCAGCATTTGAGTGTGTTTATGATTGAATAATTTGATTTATTAGATAATATTATCATCGTTGGAGGGAATGATGGACTCAATATTCTAGATACCGCTGAATTGTACAGCTTCAAAGAATCTCCAAATATGCTATTCCCATACGATGAACAACAATAATCTTCTGTTAAGAAACTAAGCAATTTGCTAGAAAGAAGAGATGAACTAGCTGTGACGATGGGATTGGATAACAAGATTTATGCGATCGGTGGGTTTGGAGGAGATAATAATATGTGCATGAAAACAGCTGAGAGATATAATTTCATAACTAATCAATGGGAAAGAATTGCAAGTTTAAGAATTCCTAGAAGAGCACATTCGGCTGTTACACTCCCTGATGGAATATATGCCATAGGAGGATTTGATGGCACTTAGTATCTGTCTTCAGTTGAAAAGTATTAACTTGAGGATATCAATATGTTTTTTGTTAATTTTTTGACTTTTCTCCTTAAGATATGATGAATCTCTAGATCAATGGCTATTAATTAGCAGCATGAACTAAGCACGTTGCACACTGAGCGCAGTTTCATCTCAAGATAATTAGCATATTTTCATTTTTGGTGGATTTGATAATGGACCTTTGGGATCAATTGAAAGGTAATTCAAATAGCCTACATTATTAATAAGTTTGATGATCAGATATTCTTTGTCTGGTGGAAGAATAGCAATTTATCAATAACTTGTTATTTGATTCTGAATTATTTTGAAAAAGGTATAGTGTAGTTGAAGACAAATGGGAGAAAGTTGGAGAAATGAATTGCAAGAGATTCATGCATAGCAGTGTGCTTGTTGCTATTTAAAATTGATAAACCAATAATTAATGTGCATGCTTTGTTTGAGAAATTAATTATTTTGTCCTGTGATTAATCAACTGCGGTTATCTTGTTAGATTGACTATTATTTTCACTTTGATTTTAACTTGATAAAGGGAAATAATTATTTTGCATCAACATTAGATAATTATTTATGAGATAATTGTATAAATCTAAGCTAAAAAAGGGTAAAAATTAAACTAGATTGAATAAATTTGTAGCCATTCTCCTACTATTACTGAAAAGTAGCGAATCTCTCTCTTATTTCGCAATCCTGCATTTGAGAGCTATTATCCGCAATAATCTTTGATCTTAACTTTGAGGATTGTGAATTATCTTTTGATGGTATTAGCTAAAGCAAGCTTTAATTTTAACAAAATAAGAAGATAACAACATAAGTGAAAAGAAAAGTAATTAGTTTAAAAAAAAGTTAAAATGGAAACAGTAACAGTCGGATATAGCCGACCTGAAGATATGATCCCTGAAAGTGCTTATTTCACTCCATTTCCATTCAGTTCGCATCAGACTGGGTTTGAATCAATCAGCAACATCACTCCGCTAAATGATAAACTCAATCAATAATATAATGCTCTACTCAATCCTGAAAACAAAGAAGCAGTTTCTTCTAAACTTGATCAATATAATGAAGCTGGAAAAGCGTTCATCACAAGTGGGCAGTTTGTCAATGTAACTTTTTGTCTTCTGCTGAAAGCAGTTTATTGTCTTGCAGAGTAGTTGTTTGACAACTGTTATGAATTGCTTTTCAAAAGGCTCAGAAGATATTTGAACTGATGGTGGAAGTTCAACCACAAAATGGGAAAGTGATGGCACTGTTAGGAAGATCGCTCTAAATGAACGAAGAATACCATAGAGCAATTTACTTCATGAAACTCGCAATCGAAAATAATGAGGCTGTTAAAGTATATATTTCTTCTGTTGTTTTGATGAGATTGCTTTGACATTTCCTTTTTTTGTTGCAGAATGATCCGTATGTTTGGTTCGGCATTGGTATCTCTTATTTCAAGGTAATGACTAAAACAGTATATGTATTAATTGACAGAAGGTTATCTAAGTTAAGCAGCTTAAATAGACTTTAAAAAAACAATGATATGTTTGTCATTTTACAGATCGAAAGTTATACTTAAGCAGAATAGCATTTCAAGCACTGTCTCAGAGTTGAGCCTTACTTCAGCTTAAAGTCTTTGGTGTTCCTTTATTTAGGAATCATCAGCAAGTACAATCTCCAGAATAAAATAGCAATCGAGGTAAATTAAGCAAACACAGCTAAATTCATTTAAATTAATTAATCTATTTGAAGTATTTCCTTATGAGCTTGCAAGACAATCATGCCTTCTAGACTGTTGAAATGGCCTCTTTAATACTCATCAACATTGGACAATGCCTTGAGTGCTTTCAAGAAGTAAAATTATTTTTTAATATTTTTGTGTTATTTTTTGATTTTCTCTTTGTCTCTTAGTACGATGAAGCTGCAAGTTGTTACAACAATTCTCTTTGTCTGACCCCTAGCAACTTTATTGCACTTAAAGCCATCAGTTGGTTGTTCTTTCAAAATGGGAAAATAGTTGAATCTAAAGACATTCTTGTTTAAGCTTTGCACATCAACTAAGACCGTGAAATCTATTACATGCAAGCTAGGTGTCTAGAGTAATTAGGAAAGCACAAAGAAGCAATGTAAGCTATTAGCTTTGCTATCCAGCAAGAACCCAACCATCCAGATAACTTCACTGTATTGGGAGTCATCTTCAACAAACTCAATATGGTAAATATTCTCCAGTTAATAATATCTTGTCTAATAATCTGTATTGCTTTATCAGCACATGGAAGCCTTCTAGAGTTTTCAGCGGGCTTACCAGATGGATACATCCAAAATAGAAAATCTCTTTAATATGGCATTGATCTATGAAGTGTCTAAGAAATACACTGACGCTTTGAAACTGTACTCGAAATTGTTGCTTCTTGATCCCTAAGATTGCATAGTGCTGCAACGAAAAGCTTGCATAGAATCACAAAACTATCAAAATCTCACAGAATACTAGTATATTTAGCAACTATTATTTCAAATGACTTAATGATATTGATTTTTCGAAGATTTTAGATGCGGTATCCTTCATTCAAGCCAAGTGCTTAGTTGTGGATAGAAAATGGGAAACTACAAAAGTATAATCTACTCCATGATATTTCAGGAATCTCCCTCTTTTAAGGAGCTGCTGGGACTGAAAAAATAGATCAAAATGGAAGTGCCCACTTCATCTTCGATCATGCCATAAAAAAACCATCCTTACTCTCATCAGCTGGAAATGGTAAAGATCACGAGGACATGAAACACATGAATAGCTTCAACAAGATAGGCAATTCCTTCATCAATCGCAGGAAAAGTAGCACAAACATGTTCTAGCCGAAGATTGAATTTGCAGGCTCCCATCAGCAGAAGTTATCTATGGGAGAAGAGATGGGATAAAAAATTCCAGATATTATCATAAATAATGCCTAGCCAAATTTCCGAAGCAGAGACAGCAGCTTTCATGTAAAAAGAGGGTCAGAAGATGATCCATCTTACAAAGCAGGGGCTAAATAAGAAAGAACTACGAATTCTCAAATCGATTAGCATAACATCGGTTCTCCTTTTGGAGTTGGATCTTTTTAAACAGTGTCTAGAAAGGAATTTTTAGGTGACTCGTCGGTTTCTAAAGGAGGAAATAATCAGAATCGATAAAAGTTATTTAGTTCTGATGCAACCCATCCTAGATATGAAGGACTTGAAAGTGGACGAGGACAATCTTTTGAAAGTACTCAACAAATTAAGAGAAACAATTTACTTAAAACTTGTTATTAATTTATTAGAAAAGGAAGAGGGAGATAACTATTCTTTCTCTAGCAGTCCAAAGAAAGAGCATGAAAAACTACCAGGAAGAAAAGAAAGTGATTTCTCATATGGACATGGAAGGAAGAATTCGTTTCTCAGTAATTTTGGAGGACATGGGTAGTTTAATTACAACAACTTCGGTTACTCACCCTTCAACGGCCCAATGGCAAAGGACTCTGTAGATTTTGGCTATCATCATGGGAATTACTTTGGAGAAACTGTAGATTAAGGATAGCATTAAATTTAGAATAATTCTCATAATTAAGAGGGAATCAGATAAAAAAATAACAGTATTCTTGGAAACTCTGCACTGAGCTAGTATTCAAGCGGAGGCAGTGCGGGCAAAAATCAAAAAGGTGATGCTTTTCCTTGAGAAATATTCATCAGAGCAATGTAGCTAGCTTTTTGAAAGTTATTTGTTGCATTATTAGACAAAAAATAATAAAATTGCTATTATTATTTGATTGGAAGGTCTTCTATTTTACTTAAATAATTTTTATAAATGTTGTTAGATTTATTGTCAACAACAAATCTTAAAAATATTATTAGATAATTAATTAGATAGAAGCTTCTTTGGGTAGCTTAAAACTTATTAGCCTGTTTTTTCTTCTTAAAATATCCTGTTGTTTTAAGAGTTTCTTAGCTTAGAGATACTCAAAAATTAATATTCTTATTATTAAAAGAATAAGGTGAGTAAATAACATCATAAATTGGTATTAATAAAGTAATTTTTACATTTTTGGTTAACTTCAATTTTCTCTGGCTCCCTCAATATTTATGTACACCAATGAAAATTACCAATTTTATTCTGAAAAAATTCTGAAGAAAATTAAAACTAATTCGAACTGTAATATTTCATTTTCAAAACAAACAAGAATGAAATAATCACCTATTATTTTCTTCTTCTTCTTTCTATTTTATCACCCTTCCCAGTATCTCAGTATCTGAGAAGAAAAAACAACACTTTTAATATTTTTCTTAAATGAGAAAATAAAATGACTTTTGAAAATCAATAAAGAGTAGGGAACGAATGAAGAATAATAATTACAAATAAAAGAAAGAAGAACTACACTTTTAATATCGTCTACTTCACCCCGTATTAAATGAGAAAATAAA
>Ga0302271_10002788_pt1 | contig 15401 bp, 4 predicted proteins | sample III_Bog_N1_1_FD_198767 | JGI IMG/M metagenome (GOLD analysis project Ga0302271, IMG submission 198767) | Peat permafrost microbial communities from Stordalen Mire near Abisko, Sweden - III_Bog_N1_1 | ecosystem: Environmental > Terrestrial > Soil > Wetlands > Peat | place: Sweden: Abisko... | reverse complement strand
ACAATGATAACTTCTTTGGAAATAATTAAAAAGGGAATGGAAGTATCGAGAGTTGTAGTAATAGTAGTAATAGCAATGGAAAGAAGAACGAAAAGATCAAGAATAGTTATCTGAATGAGAATGCTAGCCCTCAGAAAGGTAGGAACACTATTCTCAGTCACATTGATAATTCCAACGGGTCAGACAAGAAAAACAGTCACAATGATAAGAAGAATAATTTAGCAGACAGCAATGAAGAAGATGGAATAATGGCTGCTAGTCCAAGAAAGTTAGCATAGAATAACTGCACAACTGAAGAACCCTTGAAGACGACAAGCAAGGAAAAGAATAATATGAATAATAGCAACAGCAGTAGTAGTAACAACAACAATAGCAACTCTAGTGGTAAAGCTAAATCGACAGGGAACAACAATGCGAATACTTCTAATGTGTTCAGTGCTTCTTAGGGTAGAGCTACTAGCAATAATGGATTCGATGTGCTGTTTGAAGCAAGATACTTTGAGAAATATGCATATGTCTTCAGGGAAGATGTACTTGTGTAATTGTGCTAGCGATGGCCATCGTAACAAGAGATACAGTTTTAACAGTAGATGCAGAGATCAATGAAGGAATTTGAGGCAAGTCAAGGAGGAGGAGAATAATAGTAATTAAAACGAATAGTTGAAGGAGAATCAAAGGAATAGTCATAAGTTTTAAAATAATCGTAGTAGACATCATCGTCATCACCATCATTGTAGTCGTATAACTAGCAGAAGTATTAGTAATATAAGCAGTTGAGCTCAATGCGATGGGAGGGCGATCTCGTGATTAGGATATACACATACAAGGGGAGCAGATAATTACGGCATGAGATCGAAATCGACGAACAGACGCAGATAGGATTATTGTCAGATAGACTGATCATTCAAACCGCCAATCAGAAAAGAACACTCATCGTAAAACTCACCCTTGTGAATTATTATGTGATTAAAATTAAATTTCATGGTTAGGATAATAATAAATCTAAGACGAGCGATTTGTTTCTGATTTTGAAGAAAATGCTTAAAGGAAATCAAGTTAAAACCCTTTACAATTTCTGAAGTAAAATATTATTTCAGTTTAATAATATGCCTACATAATTAGTTAAATGAGTATTAGTTATCAAATTTTTATTATAATAAAAAGTTGAATTTCCAAAAAAAAATCTGAAACTATTACATCAAGATAAATAAGTTTAATTACCATCCATTACTAGCTCTATTAAGCATAGAAACGTAAATCTATTTTTGAATGATCTGAATTAAGAAGGCCAGAAAGCTGCTTCAACAAAGAGGAAATGTAATTGTTTTTATGTTTTTAAGTGTTATCTATCAACTTACTAATTAAACTTCAAATCTTCTCAAAAAAATTTTGTTTCTTACATTCTTACATTTTTGATGATTAAAAAGCCAATTTCTCTTTATTGAGCTTAACTCTAAGAAACTCTTACACCTGTATTCTTTAGGTCTTATTTTCTTTCTTTAATTAAATCTTTCCCCTCTTTCATTGTCTTTATTACTTGGTAAACTTGATTTTTTCCTCTTTGTTTGGGTTCATCTTTTAATATTTTTGATTAAAAAATAACTGATCTCTATTAAAATTCAATCATAACAAAAGATGCTGGCTGCCATCTATTTTTTATTGTTTTCCTTAAGAATTCATGGATTTAAGAGCTTTGAAGATCTATCTCATTACTTGATTCTTGATTATTATCTCTCTTTTTTAGTTTTAGTTTTGCATTTCTCTTATCATCTTAATTTTGCATTATCTTTTATAACTATTATCTATTTGCTTGCCTTTTCTACTGGAGTTTGCTTAAATATTCTCTTTGAAATTTTCTTCTGTTGATTCACTATCATTTTAATAATGAACTAATTTTAGCAAAAATTTGTGGGAAATTAGGCAAAGAATTTGAAATTTGTCTAAGTATTAAATTAAAAAGACTTAATTTATTTTTGAAAAATAAAATCCTCTCCCTGACAACTAAGAGAATATTTTTATTGTTAAACTGCTTTTCATTTTATAATATTTATTTGATATTTGTTGCAGTTTAAACAATTTGGTGTTATGTTGTAGATTTACTTTCATCTTTTTTAAATAGAAAAAGAGATATAAATGCTTCCTCTCTTTTATTGATATTCAAAAATAGATAAGCTGATGGAGAGTTCAGCTTACTATAATTGTTAGATATGAACACAACAAACAGTTTTTATATACAAGACATTGGACTAACTAAGATGCTCAGGGCGAAAGTTGATTCAAGGAATTATAATCGGCTAAAATAGCGGGCATGGTTCAGATACTTTGTTGAACTAAAAAACATTTCCTTCCTCCACTTTTCCCTTGTATTGAATTCAAAAATATCTTTAATTATTCTTCTTCTTCTTTCCCTATTAACGATTATGATTTTTCTTAATTTAGTGGGAAATTACTTCAGAAAAGAAGTCTTCAAGCTTAATTAAATGTTGAATTCAATCCTCAGCCAATATGCACTTATCAATTTAGAACAAGAAAAGTGAAGACAATTTGTATTACAATAATAACAGGAGGTAGAAAACAAACAATATTAAACCAGAAATAAAATACAAATGGGTAATCGTGTAGGCTCGGACAAGAGTATCAAGGTAAATGTAGAGATGAGCAATGCATTCTCTCAAATTTTGAAATCCCCTAGTTAGATTGATATGAATAATCGCTTGAATGCCTTGCTAAATGGGAAATACGAGTAATCAGAGTGGATTGGCAGTATCACTTCTGAAGATATCAGATAATATTATCACCAGCACTGCGAAAATGTTGAAAAAATACTCTAATTTGCTATTGACTTTCTGTTCGACACTGCTAAGGGTTGTCCAAAGGAGCTGTCTAAAGAACATATAAATGCGTTGAATAATTGTCTGCGAGTTATAGTCAAGGTTATGCCAGTTGTATATGAAAACGAAGATAAAATGAATAAATTGCTCTGGCATTATGAAAATTTAAATTATTCTCTCCAGAATTTGTAGGTAAATAAGAACAATAGGCTCAAAATCATTCGCTCTAATGATTAAGAAATAGAGAACAAACTTTAGAATAATATGTCTTGGGGTATTAAGCTGATACAGTCTCTTTAGACGCTCTGCTTCTATCCTTCTTACACCATTCTTTCTCAAGCAGAACTTGGTAATATTTATTTTTTGTTCTAGTATTTTTCTTATCTTTATTAATGCTAGAAACAATCCCGAAGGAAACAGGACTAGGGCCGTAATTTGACAATAAATGTTTTTGGGCTTCTATTTTATCAAACGCACCTCATCCGAACAGCATAAATAAATTTGATGAAAATAGAATGCTTGTCCTTTCTTCTATTCTAACTTGCATATCCTCAACTCTTTTCATTCCTTCTTATGGATAGAATTACCTTAATCCATGGATATCCTTCTTAACATCACCACTCAATAAATCAAATGGGACATTCTTCATGAACCTCCTTTTCTATTCACTTTCCTTTAAATCTTAGGTCTTAAACAGAAATACATATCAAACTTCTAAAAGAATTGCCTTAATCGCTTCTTAAATTGTTTACTCCATTCTTTGTCACTAGCCTGTAATTCTGACTTTATGCATATTTAAGCTTTAAACTGTGTACTAGTTCTTATTATCCCTATTTTTTAATTATTTTAGAATAAAGAGACTGTAGGCGATATTTTAGAAGTGAATTTAGGGCTACAATAGGTCAATGATTTTCTTTAAGAATAAGCTGAAGAAATCCAGGATAACACTTTGGAAACAAGCTTTGTCATTTCAAACGAGATCTTAAAATTTTTAAGCAACTAAAAAGAAGAAGAATCTAATATTCTTGTAAAAGAAGTAAGTGAACGACTCTTAGCTCTACTCGAAGAACCTATGGAAAATGAAAATTCATTATTTGTTAATTCTTTGAAGGAACTACAATATACTGAAGAAGCATTTGGTATACTGTAGCAATTGCTTTACTTTTCTCCAGCTCTCTTCAAGCATGTCTGTTGTAACAATAAGCTTCTCTATCGATTGTTTAAGGTTTCCATATTTCAATTCTGTAAGTCTCTAGATCAAAAGGCTCCGAATAACACTTACTATGTCAGTATGTGCCTACTAACTATCTTATCAAACAATACCTCTTTCAGTTATATGCTCAACTAACCCAAAGACTTCAATATTAATCTCCTTAATTTTCCGATTGTTGATGGAACTTTAGCAGATCTCTTAGTCAGTTGCTGCGCTTAGGCTATTATAAACCATTAATACAATTAAAATATCTGCCATCCCTTTAATCTCATGACCATTCTCAAAAATGTCTCTCCGTATCTTCGTGGACTTAGTTAAGTCAGCTGTTAGAAACTCAATTAACTTGTCACACTTTTCACCTAAATGAATTTCTTAGTGTAATCACACTATTCTCCTTTTTGCGTAGTTAAACTTCTGCAAATGTATGATTATATACTAGGATGCAATTTGGCAACAAACTTATGGCTTGTCTTCGAGATTTACTAGCGCTAAGAAATATTCACGCGTATCCCCAAGATCAACTTTCATCCAAATACTCTGCGTGCATATTACAGATAATTGAAAGAGCAGTTAAATTCAGACAAAATATCACCTTCCTCTCAATAACAATAGCCGCAGATCTCTTCTTAAAGAGGCAGTTAAAAAATAGCAGAGCTTTCTTAGGATATTGAAAAACTGTAGAAGAAGAAATAAACAGAAAACGGAGACAAATAGCTTTAAGAAGAAAAAATTTTAAAAGATAAAACAGAGGCAATAAAAGGTAATTAAGAAGAGGAATTGAATACATCTTCAAGATCAAAGACAAGGAAAGCGCCGAAGAGAGTTGTCAAAAAGAAAAAAGAACAACTTTCTGTAAATATTAATGATCATGAAAAAGCTGCACTTTAATAATAAGCTCCTCCTCTTAATAAAAATGAAGAATAAGAAGAAGAAAAAGAGGAGATTGAGTAATAATAAGAGGAGGAAGAAGAAGAGAAAAAAGACCCCAACGATTAATCTGAAAAAGAAAATGATGAAAAATAAGGAAAGAAGGAAGCAATTGAGATCGTCATTCAACAAAAATCGCCAGAGGATTCATTTGTTGAGAGATGGAATCAGTTCGATTGGCTTTCTATTTACAAGACAATTCCTTTGGGTAATTTAAGCACAGTTCTAAAAAATGTTAATGAGTTTATCAATACTTCAATGAAAAAGAGTAGATACGAAATATCTTTCGAGGCATTTTCAAAGGAGAAATCATTTATAAATGGACTCCATAAAAGCATGAAACCAAATGTAGATATTGTCTTAGAATAATTTTCTAACTTTGGAGATATCCTTGCTCTTTCTTCGTAGTGCTGTTGGATGTAGGTTCTTACTAAATCAGCACTCTTTCCTGCCTTTGAAAATAGCCAGATTCGTTTCTTCAGAGCAGATATTCCTCCAATAGATCTAAATCTTAATGATTAATCTATAAATGTTGAGTTCCAATCTTCTAATAATCTCACAGAACCAAAATGAAAATGCGGAATTGATGTTATTTTATAATTGTTTTTTCCATTTTATGATCAAAATTAAGAAGAAAATTATCATAAACTAAATTCCTAAACAGAAAGAAGACATACATACTTAATTCATTCAAAGAATGATAAAAATTCAACAAAAGAGTTGTTTTGAGTTTTCTTTAGTTCAATTCATTTCAATTACAAAGATATTAAAAAAGTTTATTTTTCAACGATCTAGAAGGTCTAAACATTATTATCCGATAAGTTTTTGAATATATTAAATGAATTTATAGGTCAGGCATAATTTTTAATTAAGAGTAAAGCAATTATTGTTTAAAGGAAATTTGTTAATTGGCAAAGATCTCTTTCTGGAAATTAATAGTTTCTTCAAAATAAATACAATTAAAAAAATATCATTTAGCTGATAGTAAATGCTTACAAGAGTAGCGAATGTAGTTAGGAGACTAAACTCTAAGATGATGCTTCAACGTTTTAGTTCGGTAGATTAGTCAGAAATGAAACACTTTTCAGATATCAAAGATTGGTGGAAAAATGGTAGTGAGATGGCTCCTCTTTACTCTTACAATTTCGCTCGTGTTGAGATGATTAGAGAGTTCATGAAAGATTTCAATTCTCAGCACTTTTCAATTTAACTCCCTCTCTAGGACCTTTAAGTTCTCGACGTTGGATGTGGAGGAGGTCTTCTTACTGAAGTATTTGAATTGAAAATCTAGCAGTTCCTGATATTTTATTTATTCAGAGTTTATGCAGACTAGGTGGGAAAGTAACAGGTCTAGATGCAAATGAAAATTCAATATCGATTGCAAAAGAGCACAAGAAAAGTGATGAATTCCTTAACAACAGACTTTAGTACAAACTGGGATCTGCAGGTATTTAGATAATGCACTATTTCTGATTTAGTAGTTAAACATTGATTTAATAGAGGAATTGAGCAAAATTGGTGAGACATATGACATTGTAACTTGCATGGAAGTTATTGAACACATATCTGATAAAAAAGAATTTTTGAAAACATTGTCTTCCTTGGTTAGGGTAATCACATACTTAAAACAAAGTTCGTTTGAAAATGGAATTTTTAAAAAGGTTGGAGGCATGCTATTTGTTTCAACAATGGAGAAGAAAAACGAGTCATGGGTTAAACTAATTATAGGAGCTGAATATCTATTAAATTTAGTTCCAAAAGGAACTCATGATTGGAATAAGTTTATTGATTCAGAAGACTTGATTGCTATCCTTGAGGAAAATGGATTAAAAGTTTTAAAGACACAAGGCTTTACTTATAATGTCCTCACCGGCTAGATGGAGTAGACACAAAAAGAAACGAATTATGCTTTAGCTGCAATAAAACTTAAATGAACAAGTGTAATAACTGTATTTAAAAGATCAGCAGAGATATTAAAACAATAATACTAAACTTAAGAATCATTCATTAATTATCAGACAAAATTATTTAATTTGCTTTCATTTTTTTAAATAATTAACTTCTGACCCTGTAAAGCTGAAGGTGCTACTGATGAAATTCTTAGTGCTGTTCCAAAGTGTCGCATTTTATCGGGCAATATTCACTTTTTCTCTATCTTCTTTCGACATATTTAGGATTGTCATAATAGCTGTCATCAGTAAAGATGCCTCATTGTATGCTTTTCCTTCGGAGTAGATGAAGTATTTCAGTATCACATTTTTTAGATACTCATGATTAATTGCTTCTTTTTGAGTGTCCGTTTCAGAGAAAGATTCATTTAAAGACTATTACCTAATTATTTTCCTCTCTGATAGCTCTTTCAATTAGTTTACTCTCAGCTCTTCCTCCTCTTTGGTTATTACTTCCTTAACAAAATGCATTCATTGAATTTTTTTTTTGTTTTTCTCTTATTAGAAAGCAAATGAAGTAAATAATTTGTTCTTTTGCATTTAATCCCAAAGCAATTTATTACAGAGAACGTGTCAATAAATGAATTTCTTTTTCTTTTATTCCTTCAAAAATAATTAACAAAATACTATTTTTAAAACATTATTACTTTGCATTCCTCAGTTTGAGTAGAACCCTCTTGTCCTTTCGCTTTAGAAGTATCTTAATTGTATTTTTCTTGCAATAGTTTGATCTCTCTTTTGGCTGCATCAAGAGAGATTTCTAGAACTCTATTTTTATCAAGAGCACTTTCAAGTTCATTTTTAACTTTTAGTATCTCATTTAGCTTCTCAGACTAAGCTATTTTATTTTCTAAAGATCCTGAACTGGCCATTTTACTTTTGTTTTGAAGTTCTTTTAAAAGCATTTCAGCCTTTTGTTACTGCATAGATTCCTCAATTTTACGAAGTTATGAAATAGTTTAAGATTTGTCTGTGAGAAGCTAATTCAATTCTTCAACTTCTTCCGCCAACTTTGAATTATTTTCAGTTAGCTCGTATAATTGATTTTCATATCTTTTAATCGTTTCTGTATAGTTAGAATTCGTAATAGCATTTCTAGCATTTTCTTAGGCTTCTAACAGTATTTTATCATTTTATTGTTTGATCTATTCGTTTTCTTTTTTGAGTTCATTTACTGCATTTTAAGTTATTTTAGCTTAATCTTAATCGCGTAAATTCCATAGGTCACGCAATTTGTCATATTCATACTCGCCAATATTTAATGCAGGAAGCAAATATGGCTCTTTATCAAATATGTCAATCTTTAGCAATTAGACCAATGATTCATGGTCCTTCTTCATTAATTTAACTTCCTTATAATTTTTGACATACTTTTCTTCAAGCTTTTGTAATTTTGTTGTCAAAGTCCTAATCTCCTTAGACTTATCCTTTAACAAAGATATTAAGGTTTCCTTGCTGATCTCTTCATCTTCTTATGTCGTTGGTTCTTTCTCCTGCATTTGCTTAGCTATTTTGTTGTTTGAAAAATTACGAGCAGAAAACTAAAATAATTCACTTCAAATTTATCGGGGTGTTAACACTATGATGTTTTCCTGAAAGAAAGAAGTTTCTCTTAATTTTATTTATTATTTTCAAGTAACAGTAACACTTTAGCTTTAAATTCTTCTTCGTTCTTTTTTTTAAAATAAATGAATTATGTATTGTGTTGTATTTTCACCAGGAAAAATCAAAACATCTGATATCAAATAAAATGAACATATTCAAAATAAACTTTTGTTTTTTTTCTAATCGATTGTCCTGGTCATTACAAGTCTTCCGGAGTTGAAAATCATTATTTTACTACCATAGCAAATAGGTTCTAGTCTGTGAGAGATTTGTAAAAAAGTTTTTTATTCGAAATATTTTGCTCGTAAATGTTAAAATATTTTCTTTTCTGTATTGAGGTCCATCGCAAATGTTGAATTGTCAAACAGATAGATATCTCCTTGTCCGTACAAAGCTCTTGCTAAGCATATTTTTTGTTTCTATCCTCCACTCAGCTCTTCTAATTAATAATTCATAGTCTGCTCGACAAAATCATTTTATTTCTTTTATTTCAAGATTTGTTTATCTTCTGGACCAATAAATGCATAAGATGGTTGCTTTGATTTTATTGATTTGAACGAAAACTAATTATATTTGTTCAATGGGACTTTAACAGCAATATCCTTTGTTTATTGTGCTTTCAGTCTGACAAATTCAAGTTCAGATAGATATTATTTCTTCATCTTTAATAGAATATCTTCACTACAAGAAACTGCAAGGCACTCTTTATATCTCTTTAAGCTAAATTCTGGTTTACAAGTGCCAAAAGTTATGTTGATTTTCAAAGGTGCTAGAAGGATAAATGGATCTTGTGGTATCCAACGTATGATGCTTCTTAGAAAACGAAGGTCTAAGTTTCTAATGTTAGCTCCGTTTATGAGAATTTATCCTGAATAATTTTCAAAGAAACCTAGTAAGAGACTAAAAACGGTTGATTTCCCACTTCCAGAAGATCCCATAATACTTATCTTTTCTCCTTTGTAGATTTTAAAACTCACATCAAAGAGAGAGTAATTATCTCTGTTTGGGTACTTGAAAAAAACATTCTGAAACTCAATCAAACTCTAGCCTTGTTCTTATGGAGGCTCTGCAAATTAGCATTAAGCAATTATCTTTAGTGCCTAAGTGCTACTACTATTATTATCTTATTTATTATTGTTTGCAGAAAATAAGTTAATATTTTTGCTGATGGTAACTTATTCTTTGGTTATTTCCTTATCAGAGATATCACTATTTTTCTCTTAATTTTTGATTTTTTCAATATTTTAATATTTTTCTTTGATTTCTGCGTGTATTTAATCTTCCGTCTTATTCACAAAGATGAGTTAGGCAATTCTTTTAATCGAATTGGTTGCTCCTCCGAAATCTGATATGTATTTTATATTCTACACTAAAAGGCACATCAATCAAAAAAAAATATATCATGAAACTAAAGCTTACTAATAGAAAAGATTGCAAATAGGATTGAAAGAATAGAGACAAAGAGATCTTTAATATTGTATTTATCGAAATCGATTCGAGAAACGACAAAGAAAAACCAAGATTAACTGGATACTATGACGAACATCGAGAAGCCATAAATCAACGATTATTTCTTAGCCTTGTTCTTTAAATTACTAAGCTGAACATCAAACAACGCAGAAAAGGCTTACTTTAGATACTAATGACTGCCAAGATAACTAGCAAGTGTTTTGTAATTATTAATAGCGTCTGAGATAAATTCATTTGCATTATGATCTGTAATTTCTTTTTCATACAAAATACTTAGACTATTCTTGCGAATGTAGCAGCCAGAGAATAAAATAAGCGGACACATCATCAAAATTATTAGAGAAAACCTCCAATTATAAATTGCAGAGATACACAAAGCTGCAAGCACTGAGCTTAAATTTTATATTTAGTAGCTTAATTTAATGCTGAGGACATCGCAAACTTTTTGAGTATCTACATTCTAGATTTCGCTTAACACACCGAGCTTATTTGTTCTGAAAGAAACCAAAGCAGGGTTTGACAAATGGTAACAAAGATCAAAAATATTAATAATTTACTTATGTTGAAACCATTGAATTGAGAATTTCAATAATTTTTCAAATATGATCTTTTTTAGATTAAAGCTTAAGGTTTCTCCTGCAGATGTGAATGCATATTGCTGGATGGTAGCTGCGAAAAAGCTAAACACTCCAATATAAACAAAGTCAAGTAAATTATCATAGATCTTATTGCGATTTTCATCAGTTGGTGAAGTTGAAAAGTTAGAGAGCTCAACAATAGAGTTTGCTATGATAATCGCATTTGTAGGATAGATAATTCCATTAATAAAGGAAATGAAAAATCCTATGTAGTTCCATAATAAGCTTCTTTTGCCAGATTACTCAGAAAGAAGGTTCTTTAATTGTAGCATGCTCTTCTTAGGATCATTTTAATTGTAATAATTGATTAGAAAAGGAGGTTTGGAGTTATCTTCATTCAAAGAGCATTTGTACTTTAGGTTCTTGTTATTTTTTAGTTCTTATGTGAGTTTCCTTTGAGCTGGGACTTGACCTTCCAAATCATTTTCAGATTGTTAATAATCCTTTACTAGATCGCATTACAAACACCAAAGGTAAGAATAATTGTTAAATGACATATTGATAATGAAAAAAATAATTACATGGTTCCTCTACTACTTTTGGTTCTTCTTTTATTGGCAAGTAGTTAAACACAAATTCTTCTTTAGGGATATTTTAGCTTTGATACGCGAAATCCAAAAATAGAAAGCTATTATTGAGTTATGTCTTAAGCATTTCTCTCACTTTATTCATTCTTTGGTTTTAATTCACCTGATTTCCTACACTTTCTTAAGAAATTAATTGCTCAGATTAGCCATTCTTATTATCTACTTCGAATATTAACTTTTCATTTACAGGTTCTTTTTCTTCCATTTAATCGGATTTTTTAATTATTTGCTCAGATTCGAGTTTTGTGTCTAATTCTTTTAGCCTGTGATATTCATCTGTATTGTTTGCTTATTCGATTACCTATTTATCATGTTGATTCTTGCTGCTATTAGTATGAAACTATTTCTCGTCAGTAAAGTCCAATTGAATCTTTTCAGCTTATTCTTTAATGTAATTTTCAACATTACTATCTATGATCTGTTGTTCTTCAATCTATTTACATTTAACAATCAATACTGTTTCAAAAACATAACATTCTGGATTACAAGATTGAGGTAAAGGCCAGGCTAGTTCATGAGTGTTTCATGATTCCCTCTTTGAATGATCTTTCCTTTATGCAGGATGAGCACTTAATCAGAACTTTTAATGTTTGAAAACGAATGAGAAATAACTATTGTTGTTCGATTTTTGGTGATTTCATCAATAACCAACTAAATAACCCTTTCCATTCTATAATCTTGCAAAGAAGTAGGTTCATCCAAAATGAAGATCTTCGGGTCTTTGAGGATCACTCTAGCAAGACAGAGTCTTTATTTTTCTCCTCCAGAAAGTTGATGTACGTCACTATCAATCTTGCTATTCATTGTCAGGACAACACTTTTAAGAGATACTCTCTCTAGCACCTCTAATAATTCTTCGTCAGTTGCATCTAGTTTTGCAATTAGCAAGTTATCTTTGATGCTTCCAAAGAATACTTCAGGTTCTTATCCCATATACCTACAAAAATTACTTTAGTTATGATAATAACAAAAATCAAACTTTACCCTATTTGGGAGCGAAGCCATTGCACAGATATCCCTTTGATATTTTTGCCATCTAAAGAAATTTATCCTGATTCTGGATCATAGAATCTCATTAAAAGGCATGCGAGACTGGATTTTCCGCTGCCAGATAATCCAATAAACGAGATCTTTTTTCCAGGAAGAATATCAAATGAAATATTAGAAATACTTGTGTACTACTTATCTTTAACCTGGTAGGAAAAAGAAATATCTTTCACAGAAAAATGACCTAAAATATAATAAAAAAATTAGAAAGAACTATTAGTCTAGTAATTTAGTACCCTTTAGATGGGATAGCTGTCTTCCTTGGTTTTCATAAGTATTTATTGCTTGCATGGCATCGATAGTCTAAAATATCTTTCCTCCTGCAAAACGAGCCCTAGTGATCATATTTAATAAGGGGTTAATTTATCCAAGGACTAATCCAGAGATAAGCATGCCGAAGAATACTACCATAATATCGGATAGATTTGTTGCCCTTCCTTATATAGGATTGGATGTCTTGTGTTCAAGCAGTAAACCACCAATGAAAAAGCACAAACCATTTTGAAAGAATACCGCACAATAAGTAAACCCAAGTCCTACACCTAATAACAAACAACAACATTAATATAAAGTTAAACTAAGATTATTACTTAGTTTCATTCCTAGTTGCATTGTCACTTCTCTTCCTTCTAGAATTTCCTAAAGAAAAATAAATGAAAAAAGATTTAATAATTCCTAATAATTTTACTTTTTCATAATGTTTTAAAAGAGTCTCCTAATTGTTAAAGGATTTCACAGATCTGAGTTGGCCAATAGCAACATCAAATATCTTCCCTGACTTTTAGCAGCTATCTTGCTTTAATTTCTCCATTTTTTGTTAAATGGTTTCATAGAAAAAGAAAGGTAGCGATATGATAGGTATCGAAACGATCATTATCTATCAAAATAAATAAGAATCAAGAATTAATTCAAAGCATGCATCTTTAATAATATTATTATCCATTTATTCATTTCTAAATTAAATTATATGTACTAAAGAGAAGGTCATATGTGTGAAGAATCCTTAAAGGATACCGCTAGTAACTAAGGAAGCTGTCATAAGAAGCAGCCCTACTTTATCGGCAATAGCATCAGTAATAATAAAGAGTTCTTATTAACTTCTAGCAGCTAATTTGAGCTTGTCTTCTTATTAATACCAAATCACATCTTAATTTAGAAGAGCATTATAGAATTCCTTTCGTATTGCAATAGACTAAGCAGTTCCTGCTATACTCCAGCAATATTACTAGATAAATCCTGTTAAGAAGCATACTCCTCCTAGAAACAAGAAAGCGCCAGATATATCACTGATATCCTTATTAGGAGATTTTTTTTATTAAATCTCTTTAATCATTGCATCTCTTACTTCTCCATAAAGTACACCAAACATAGGAATGCATGCACCATTTATTATCGCTGCAATCGATCCTAAAATCATCATTATCCTATCTTCAGCAGAAGCAAATCTAAAGATGTGGAAGAATCCAATTCTGAGTTCTATGTTCTTATGAACATCTTCTATTTTCTTTGGCATAGCCGCGACAATCAGTTCATCAATTTTTTGAAGTTCCTTTATCCTTTTTTCTTTCAGTTTCATTAGAGTGAACAAAGCTGTATGATGGTTGAGATTTAAAACTTAAAAGAGATTTTAACTTTCTTTCTTTTTGATCACTTGATGATAAAGATAATTTCCTGAAGAATACTAATTATCCTTCTAAACTAAGAGATGCTTGATGAATTTAAAGATTTTTTAAGTGTTTGTTATTTATTAAATAGAAATCATCTACTAATTAAAAATAATACAGATTGATGATAATTTAGAAGATTAACCATCATAAATCTCTTATCTGATTGATCTATTTCTTTTGAGACTGTTTATTCTTTGTGTTTACATTTTTGTTTTGGGTAATTTTATTATCAAATAATTATTCAATACAAATTAATCAAATGTTATTTTAAACGAAGGTTGATTAGTTAAAAAACAATTACAGAATTCCTCCATAATTTACAAGCAAGTTCTTCATGAAAATGAAAACAAGTTTGATTTTTCATTAAGAAAGCAATTACCATTGAAGAAAAAAATAGAATTCCTTGGAAAGTTCTTCTTAAGGAAAGTAATGCTGATTTTACTTAAATCCAAATGAGTTATTCGTATTTTTTAAAAGAGTCCCCGCATTTTAAATCTTATCAATTAGAATCTTTAAATTTGAGATTAATCCTTAAACAATACTAAAGCGATTAAGAAATGAAAGAAATGCCAAATATAAAACATGTTTGATTTATGATTGATCTGTGTGCTTTCATACAGGTATCTCCAATTTTCTTCCACGACTGTTCAATCAGAAAAATTGATATTATTTCACTGATAAAAGGGTTAGAAGTTCTTACTTTTTGAGATAGATATAGAGGAAATCAGAATACAATGCTGTCTAAAGAATTCCTCCAAGTAAAGATATCCATGAAAATGACCCATCTTGAATGTAGTGTTAAATCCTTCAAAAATAATAGATTATTTTGTAGACTTAATTCAAATCTCATTGTAAATTTACCAGTTAAGGATGTAAATGAAACGATATATGCCAAGAGCAGCCATATAATGTCCTGTTATGTTTTCACACTAACAAAAAATCAAAGTTATCTCTTTTTTCAAAATCTGGATGTTTAAAATACTTCTTTTGTTTTTTGGATCATGTGCAACTGTGGTAGTATTGCCAACGACTCAAGCCATATTGAATAACTCCAGCTAATCTCAAAAGCAGTGAATTTTGTGTGTATAAAGAGAGCAAGAACAGCAGCACCTATTTAAGAAACAAATATGTATTTTAGATAATAGATTTTGGTTAAATAAGTCAACCTGGGTATATAAACTTCATATGAGGAAAACTGTCGTTTTGTGAGTCATAAGTCTAACAAAAACAAATTACAATAAGAAACTAATAACAGTTTATGAAGGGGGATTAAGATTACTAAGCAGAAGGGGCGCTTAAAACGAAGTAGATAGATTAGATAAATAGTTAGAGAGATGTACAAGATCTTCATCATCATATTGTAATACGAAACAAAGTAGAGAAATAAGTCCCAATATCTCAGCAAGAAAACCTAAATAATTAGAAATCAATAATTAATTCGCAGCAAGATGAGTCTATGGGATGCTT
>Ga0302271_10002787_pt1 | contig 15403 bp, 14 predicted proteins | sample III_Bog_N1_1_FD_198767 | JGI IMG/M metagenome (GOLD analysis project Ga0302271, IMG submission 198767) | Peat permafrost microbial communities from Stordalen Mire near Abisko, Sweden - III_Bog_N1_1 | ecosystem: Environmental > Terrestrial > Soil > Wetlands > Peat | place: Sweden: Abisko... | reverse complement strand
GTCCAAGCCCCCAGCACATGTCTTTGCAGCTCGAAAGTCACAGCTTTTTGTGTCTTAGACTTGGTTGCGGCTCCCACTAAACCTAACAGAATAAGTCCAAAGAAGATGCTGATGAGCACTGTCTTTCTTTTCATAGTTACGTCGATAACGAATCTCAATGTATTTAACGTCTGCTTTTTGTATTTTGTTTGGTATATTATTCTTTTTGCCGAAATCTATTATTCTGTTTCCAAATCACCACAAACTTTCCTCTTCTTTTCATAATGTTTCCATTTAAATTCATCCCTCTTTCTATCTGCTTTACTGCATCCAAATTTTCATTCCCGTTTCTTTCTTTCTTCTCCTTATTTATCAAATGTGTACACTTTCAGATAACTGACCCATTGTGAATATGATCATATTCAAATACTCGCTTAATGCATACATATTCCTTGACTAAAAATATCTCCAAAGAAAAAAAACCTTGATAAATTCAATAAATAGATAACTTTTTCACATGGCTGATCGAATTGAGACTGCTCGTATTATTTTTTAGATTTTTAGTTTTTTATTTTAGATTTGCTCTTCTAATAGCATTTATTTGTATTACCTAAAAAGAAATCTATTTTCATTCATTATTATCTCAATAATCTCCACTCTTTTCAATTAATCATATTCAATAAAAAATCACTTGATTCTAATTCCTTCCTGGTCAATACAGACAACAAACAAAAATATTCAGCGGTTAAGGGCATAAATAAAATAATAGAAGATTCGCTTGTCTCTCCCTCTTAGAAAATATCATTTTAACGGCTCCTTCTCTTTCAGTTTGCTTGATTTGCTGCTGCAGAGCTCTCAATCTGAATTTGCAGCATTTGAGTAAGTTTCTCTTGGAGTCCTTAGTCTAGCCCTATTAATCGAACAATACATTATTTTAAACAGAAATTAACGCACAATTTATTCATTTTTTTGTTTTCTTTTCATCATTTTTCTATTTTCTATTTTTTCTTACCATGCTATTAGATGAAATTTCTTGCCAAATCTTCAGGTCTGTCTCCAGGATACACTACAATCCTCTCTAGTTTATCTGCAGAGAGGTTGATGTCGACATACATCAACGGGTTCTAATGCTCTGAGGAAGATTGTTCCTGATTTTACTAGTGGAAATTAGAATTATCCTCCTGACTGTTCATCCACTCCTACTCAAGATGTTAAGCATCCAACTAGCTCTACCTATCAACTGTCAATCAAACCAAATTAGTTTAAAAAATGTTTTTAATTGTTTTTTTTTATCTTACTAGCTTCTTGCTATTGCTGCTGTTGCTGTAATTGCAATTGTTGCGGAGTCAAACCTTGAAGGTGTTGATCGTTGTTATTGTTGTACTGATTTGATTATTGCTGATAGTTCTGCTCTGCTTATTATAACTATTGCTATTAATTATAATAATGGTTATGGTAGTTGTGGAGATCTTGCTACTACTGCTGTTGTTGTTGCTATTGCTACAACTGAAGCTACTGTTGTTCGTGATAGTGTTACAATTAGGTGCTGAGTAATCCAGTGTCTAATTTAGGGCTGCCTGTGTTGAGTCTCTTGAATCCAATCTACGCCTTTGCTTCGTGGTGCTTAGTAGAATGTGCATGATTAACTTGCGTGCTTTTGTTTGGGTTTTTGAACTCAAAGTATCCTCTAGACATTTTCAGCTAAAACAGCTAGTTATCCTCATAGGCTCTTCTCATTCTGTCAATTGCTACGTCCTTGTTCTTGATCTCCACATCTCTACCTGCTCCTTCTAATCACATACACCAAAATATCATTAAATTACATTAACTCTCTAAAATTCTCAATTTTTCTGGCTTACTTAGCTACTTTGAGTTGGCAGCATTGGTGGCAGCCATGTCGGGGTTGAAAGTGCATTGATCACAGTTCTTTTCGTACTCCAAATCATAAGTATTCTTGTCTCTGAGTTGACTCCTGGGCTTTGCTAGATTGAACAGCTAGATGTTTCGGTTGTTTCCGAGCGCAGTTGGAGGCATTGGGTTGTTGTTCGGGAGGGAGTGCTGAGTGATAGATGAATCATAGTTATTCGTTTTGGGGTGGAACGTACATTCTTACAATTGCAACTGATCTTCATTAGCCTTGCATTCCTCTAGGTATTTCCTCTACTCTTCTTTCTAGGCAATCAGGATATCAGCGTGCTGCATTTTATCTCCCATTTACTGCAGTTTGTCATTCCCTGCAATGGTAGCCTCCCACATACGTGTTCTGTAGTTATTTGCCAATTGGTCTTGAACTAAGGAGAGTTGCTCTTTCTGTTAGAGTTCTAGCAGTTTTTCCTCTGATTGCTTTTCGGCTGGTTAAGGAAGGTTGACGTACTTAGCCTTTTCTTTCTCAGTGTGCAATCGGTTCACATAAAACAGCCAGAAAGCCTTTTGGATTGATTTGACTTCCTCAGCAGTCAAGGAGAGGTTCTTATCAGCATCGAACACTCCCACTTTTAGTTGCGTAGAGCGCTAACTCATCCAGTTGCGCAACGATGGGTCCATTTGATTGTAGTCAATGCGAGTCTTCAGCTGCTATTGCTGTTAAGCTGCGAAAAATTCAATGAGTTAATTAACAAAACAACATCACAGTGTGATATTCTTACATTGACCATGGTTGCCCTGTGCATCGTCTTCGTCATTTCTCTTGATGGAAGCGTTGTAGTGACTGCTCATTTAGCTGCTGTTCATTCCAGGTTGACTTGATAGTCTTGAAGCTCTCATCTATTGTATCTAATCAATTTGTTCTTTGACTTGTTCCTGCCTCAATTCTGCGACATCTCTGAGTAACGGAAAAGCATAGTCCTTAGAGTATTCTATTCTCATCACATTATTAGCATCTTTCTTGAATCTTGGTAGATCAATGTCGATTCCCATTAACCCAAAGATAAACAGCAGAAGGTTTCTGTAAGACACTCCAGCATTGGCAATTCCATCTAACATCAGCCATACATCGTTCACCAGAGTACGCTCTTTTACGAAGTTATGGCTCTCGATCTTTTCGGAGAAACTCACAAACCCCATTAATCGCAGTACCTCTGACATCCTAGAGAAGTGGTCATCAATCAATTCAATTATTAATGAAAGAATCATTTCATAGCATATTCTGTTTATGTTTACTGGATGTAGTCGAGGAGATAATTCTGGCTTTTCGCATCTTCGACGACTACAGCGACAATGTGCTCGTACTCCTTAATGAGTTTGGTGGCGAGACAGAACTCAGATTACTTCTAGCTTGCAAATTAACTCGTTTGTTGATTGTTTGCACTCTCTGACTCGTCTTTCTTAGAAGCGTCCTTATCATTTGCGTCCTTACTCTCAGTGTTAAGCTATTCTTTAGTGTCTTTGTGATGCTAAAGGTAATCTGTTTTGCCTTCTCTTTTGGCCGTGACTTTCATCTTTCCTAGATTGTAGAGCCTATTGATTGTTTAAGTGTTAACTTTCCTCTTTGGATCAGTGCTTATTTCTTATTGCTCATCAGCAGCCTTTTTAGCAGCCATTTCTTTCTTTCTCCGTTGTAAACCATACAGTCTTTCATAAGCTGGCTATCCAAGCTTGCCTGAAGTCTTAGAGGCCATAAGGATAACTTGTGAAGCGTGCTAGGTATGAGGACGATGAGGACACTCTTCCTTCTCAGACTGTGCCATCTCAGTCTTGATCTAGCAATAACATGGAAAATTATAAAAGGAATAGTGTATGGAATAAATAGAGGAATTAAAATGAAAATATCTGGTAAAAAATGAATTAGGGAGGGGGATCTTCTTTTTCTTTCAAGCCAAATGCATAATTAAATGGGAAGGAACGGCAGTCATTGAGTTGGTTTACTCAATAACCTGAACACCCAAAATTGAAAAAATAAAAATTAATAATTCCATTGTCTCTCTCAGTTTTATTGCCTAATTAATTTCTTCTAAATAAGGAAGCAATTGATTCCCAGTCACTGATTTAGTTATTATTAGCATTTCCATTTTGAGATTGGGAGGGTTAGTGCTGGAGAGTTGATATCAGATTAATAATAAATTTTTGAATTGATAGACAAACCAGGGGAATAAATTATCTCCTGGCTGCCTCAGCATTTCCAATAAAAATCTCCTTTATGGGATTATTCTTTTTCCTTTTTAATTAATTCCCTTTTTATTCTGTTTAAATGAATTACCCTTCTGATGTTGCTCTCTTTGTGATTCAAAAACTTGTATTGATCTTCAAGGAAATTGTCTAGTGTTCTTTGCTGAGGGCTGTGTGCACGTAAATACATCGAAGAAGTTAGAGAAGATGCCTTAAGATCTGGCTGAAATGTGCATTCCTCCACTTCTCGCTGCTGATAGAAGTCGTTGGTTATTGCATTTCTAGCTTCGATTTGCTTGCCGTTAGTAAGGATGCGGCTAACAAGTTTATCAGTTTAGGCAACACTTAAAACTGATTGCTGGAGTAGCTGCTGCTGACTCTGGGAAGGCGGCTGGGAAAGGAGCATCTCAACCATAGCAGCCTTGCGTTGCTGCTCTGCTTGACTTCCTGAGAAGAAATGACCTGACACTTCTCCAATATCTCTCGAAGGATCAACGATTACGTTGGTACTTGACAGTTGTTGTTATTATTCTTGCTACTAGCCTTATGCTGCTCCTTAAATTTACGGATTACTATGCATCAACTACTCAAGTTATCCAAAACTAGCTGTGTACTTACTGCTTGGTGGAATTGCAGGATTTTGCTGTGTAACGGTTGCCTATTACTGCTGTTGTTGTTGCTGTTGATATTGAAGCTACTATTGTTACTGAAGCAGTAATTGTTATTGATATTGCTGTTGCTGTTGGAGCTATTGCTGCAGAAGCTGATCTTGCTACAATTATTTCTGGAGTGGCGCTTCCTGTGATTGCTGATTGGTGCCGAAAGTATTATTCTACAATACCTATTGTTGTTGTTGCTGTTGTTGTTAAGCATACTGAACAATATTAGCAGCTTCTTTGGACTGATTATTTCCGTTGGAATCAGCTAGAGGATTGTAATTGGAGTCAACTCTTTCATCTTATTAAGATTTAGCTTGAACTGCACTGAAACTTCCTTAGAATACAGGAGCAGCAGCAGTAGCTATCTGTGCATTTGGACGTTGCATCTTCCTTTGTTCTTCTTCGACTTCTGCATAAGATCCATTCAAAAAATATGTCAAACAATCTCATCAAACTTCCAAACACTCCTAAACTGTTCTTCCAAACCAAAACTTAAATAATTACATGAAGGAGTCTATTATGCATGCTGATTCTAGCTATAATATTGTTGCTGTTAGTAGTTCTGTTAAACCCTTGAACTGTTTTAAGAATCGATAGGTTGAGATTGTTCTTATCCCATGTTTCCTGCTTTTGTTGTTGGTGGATACTGCTTAATAAAAATAATTTGATTTCAACAGGGTAAACTATTGTAATTTTTATTTGCCTTTAAAAAATCTTCCCCCCCTTCTCCTCCCTTTTTAGATGGATATTCACAGAGCCTTAGAAAGAAAAATAAGAACGAAAGAAATAAGAAAAAATAAAGAGGATATTTTTCAAATAGTTTGGATGACAATTTTTTTTCTTCCTGTGAAATCAAGGGAACACCATCGTGTTTGAGCAGGATTCTCTTGAAACTCTTTTTTACAGATAAATACAAAAAAAATCAGCAAGGATTTTCTTATGTTTTCTTTTGTACTTTAAAAATAAAATATTGAGACATTTAGGAAACCAAACCAAGGAAGTTTTTCTTATTCATAAATCTTTTAATACAAAAAAAAACTATTATTTTAGTTCTTCAGTTTGTTAAATTATTCTTCAAATCTAATATATACTAGCAAATCACTTATTACAACCTGATTTAGGACAATTTAGTTGCTTTAATCTTTAGAAGTAATCTTTTAGCTGTTAATCTACAATTGCCATTCTTGGCTATTTCGATTCAGACAATGATTATGGTGATTTCTTTCTTTTGTGCTGATTGTTTCTTACTTTTAGTTTTTAATTTATTGTTCCTAAGTAACTGATTAGCTGTTCTCGAGTGAGATATTCCTGATTATTCTCATATTCCTCTACTTAATTGTCATGGTTAGTGCCACTGTTTTCATCGAATATCTGTTTTATTCTCTTCCAATAGTTATCTAATTTATTTGAACTGTTAATTTTTCTTGCTGAATCGATGATATCTTTGATGGCCTTGTATTTGTCATGAAAATTCTGTGCTTTTGTGTTGACATCTCTTTTCAGTAAGTCGAGTATTTTTCCTTTGAATAAAATCCATTTTTAGTTAACTTTAGAAGTATTAATATTGTCTGCTTCTTCGCTACCAATAGATTCTTTATAGTTGTTCAAACCATCAACACCTATATAAACAGATTAATTACCTTTTATCCTTGAAAGATTATTATTATTCTAGCAATTTTCTGAATCCTTGTGATAGTTTTCACATTTCTCTTATAATTCTTGATCACTTGCATTTACTAGTAGATCAACATTATTTCTTTTGTGTTCTTTAAACTAGTTCCACAATTTTTCATGTGATATGTTCATCTCATCAGATATGGAATCAAATAGACCACGGCCTCTGAATTAGCTCTTTAGATTATTTACTTCATCTTTCCTACAAAAAACTGTTGATTGCTGTAAATCCAAGAGATTCTTATCATTTATGAGACAATTTTTGCTGTTGCAATCGGTGATTTGGATCAAACTATGTTTAAGATTCCTTTTCTTTCCAGGAAATGAATTTTCAGATGGTGGTGAGTGAAAAGTCTTAGATAACGCACATAATCGTAATTTTCTTTAGTTTTATGGTGAAGTTAAAGATGCTGAAGGAGCATTCTTTTCTGATGAATTAGTTTTATTTTTAGAAATATTAGCAGTTTTGTTTATTTTTAGAAGCCTTTCTATCTTCTTTTTGGGAGTAGATTTGGAGATGGATTATCTACAAGGATATTCCTGAGAATCTGTTACGAAAGAAGCTTGTTAGACAACACTTTTGTTCTTTATCTTTTTCTCCTCAGTTAGTGTGAAAAGATTCCATAATTTCTCAGGGCCAGTTAATCTCAGCTATTTATCTTCCCTCAACGACTGTCCTCTGTTTCTCTTAGATTTAGAAAAATGGTTTGTGTTAAACAGTTCTTCGTTGATTTCAGGCTTATAGCAAGTTGTCCAAAAAGCAGATGTCTTAGCTGATCTTCCAAATCTTGTTGAACAAGTTTCACCACAAATACTGATGGGTGTTCTTGGTAGATCGTTGGTTATCTAAGAGAGTTGATCAACTTTTGAAGGTATTTTAGACCCATTAAAATTCATAGATGCATTGATTTATTTAGAATGCTTTGAAGGCTAACTATTAGTTAAGTTAACACTTTCTTCTGTTGTCTAGCGCTGATGAGATTTTTAGTAGGAGACTACTGAAGTGATGTCATTCTTTGTTAGAAATGATTATTTTTATATTGACGGAAAACCAGTGCACTTATTCATTTTCAGGGCACTCAAATCTAAATAATGATCATTTGATTAATCAATTCTTGCAAATCGGGAGAGAAAGTATGTAGTTTTATTAAAAACAATTATTTGATTGGATGTGCTTAATGATGTGATGTATTTTTGGATGTCTAAGAGCAGCTTAAATCTCAAAATTTAGGGATTTTAGAACCATATTTAACGCAAATCAAGTATGTTAAATGAATAACACTTTGGAATAATTTATCCAAAATACATAAATTAATAAGAACTCGTTTGAATTCTCAGGCAATGAAACAAAACTGAATGGTAGATTTAAAATTTTGAATTCTGAAATCAATGAGAATCACATTAATAATAGTTCCTCTTGACTGAATAAGAAAAAGAAAAGATAAGCACAATCCTTTGTTTTGTTAAACTTCATGTAAATAGCTAAATTTTAAACTACTCTTTGCTTATTTACTCCTAACAAAAAAAAATTAGATAATTAGGGAAAATGAAAAAAATAAATTCAAAAATGATCGTCCGAATTCGTTTCCTCTTTGAATTTTCTACACTTCAATCAATTTTAAGTGCTTTCTCCCTTGTTTCAAGTTAAAAGAAATACTGAAACTTCAAAAAACAAATCAAACAGTTTTCTCCAAATTAGACAAAATCAAAACATAATGGCATTCAATCCGAACAACAGGTAGCAACACATCGATGAAGTTCAAGATGCTTTGCGCTCTCTCAAGCGGAAAATGAGTTCTCGCTAGACTTCTTAGCGCATTGAAATGGAAGATAATGAATTTGTATAATCCAAAATTTAAGCTGAACATTCACAGCAATAGCAAGGATTATCAGGAGGAAATAATTATAGGAAGGTCTTCAAACCACCATAAGATGATCAAGATTATTAAAATGATGTATGGAAGGATAAGCGAGTGGACTCTAACAGAAGACCAGGGAGTGGAGCTAGAAAAGGTGTGCAGTAATTCTGAGATGAAAACGAATGGAATGAGTAAGAATTCTCAACCAAAACTAACAATAACACACAAAGCAGCACATATAACAGTTTCAATGAAGATGGATACAAACCATCTCCGTATTAGAATTAGATTTAATCTTCGAAAAACAATGTTTATGGATAAAACAGAATTTTCTCTGGTAACTAAAGAAAAACAGCGTTGTAAGGATTTGAAGATGATGAAGATGATGGAGAAGAAGTGTACAGACAAGCAATGCAAAAAATACAGGATCTCAAGGGCTCAAATTATGCTAATAATGGAAAGGGTAGCTCCAATATGCAGATTGGGATGGTAAGTAATAATCCTAGAAATTAACTCTAAAATGGATAGCAAAATAGATTGCCACCTAAAAGCCCTATTTCTAACAATAGAGATAGAGGCTAGTGGGAAGAAGAAAGTGAAGGAAAGAATGAGAGAAATTACAATAAAAATAATGGGTAAAACCAAGATGATGATGACGAAGAAGAAGATGATATTTATGCAGGAAATAGATAGTATTCTGCTTAGAATTATTACCAAAACTAAAAACAGCAATAGCAACTGAACACTCAGGATTTAAAAAGGAAATAATAGCAGGTTCAATAATAATAGAAATAATCTTCTTTCGATAATGATTAGAGGGATGATCTTGACGAAGGATCAGATCAAGAAGAAATTGCTAAACCTGTTAGTATTTCTAGCAAACCAGCAAAACCAGTTTAGCGACTGCAAAGGCTTTAAAAAGAAGATGACGGACTGCAGTTATGTCCTGAGGGATGTGGTCGTTCGTTTAATGAATTTGCACTCGAGAAACACGCCAAAGTTTGCAAGAAGATATTTCAAGAAAAGGCTGAAAAGAAACAACAAGTATCGAAGATAAGTGAGAGCGCTTAGAATAAAGACAAAGAAAGACAAGATTTACTGAAAAAAATGAAAGAATTACATGAATGTCCTGATTGTGGAAGATAGTTTAGATATGATATTTTTGAGAAACATGTCAAAATATGTCTCAAAGTGTTCACAAAGAAACACAGAGAAAACTCCCTGTAAAGAAAAGCATCTTTAGGGACAACTATGCAAACATAACTTCAGCCAACATAACAGTTATCGAAGTAAACATCACTTGCAGATTAGCAGTCATAGCAGTAAAATATCAAAAAGCCTCCACTGAAGAGATTGCCATCTACAAGCGATCAGCAGAAAAGAGGAGAACAAGAGAAAAAACCTGCAAATTCATTAAGGTAACTTTCCGAGGATCGAACACCTACTGGATCAACCTAGACAACTAATATTGGAAATGAATGGGATGACACACCTGTTGGCTAGTCTAAAAACAGCAAGATTTCTAATAGTAATCCATGGGAAGACGCCAAAGCTGGATCAATGAATAAGAGCAGTTCATTGCAAAAAGAAAAAGAATTACCTAAAAAGAAGAAAGAAGTTGCAAAAAAACCTTGGTGTGATGATTGGAACACTTAACCAGACGCAGGAGAGCTAGAAACCGATAAAAATAGTTTTTAGAGTGGTGAGAACTCTGCTGAAAGTAAGAATTTTAACTTCAATAAGTAAGTCAAAAATCCTAAAGAAGTCAAGAGACAAGCTGCTAATCCTCGACTTCAGAGTCTCAATACTCAAATGGGGAGCAATTAGTTTTCTAATTCCGGGAATGATAACGATGGAGATGAAGAAAAAGAAGAAGGTCTTGGAAAAAACGATGAGTATGTGTACTTGAAACCTAATATTGGAAAGAAAATTATTCAATCAGCGAAAAAGATACCTTCAAAGTATCAAAATAATGATAATGAAGAGGAAGATTATGAAGAAAAGAGGAATTAAGAAACTGATTAGAGAAAATAACAACATAAAACAACTAACTTTGCTAAAAGAGAAGATATTAACAATGATGATGGTGATTTCGATCAGGGCAATGAGAAACCTTAATTCTCGAAGCCTTTTTTGAGGAAAAATCAAGGGAATCAAGCTGTAACAAAGGTTCAATCTTAGCCTAAATAAAGCGCTAAAAATGATGATTTCTATGATTATTAGGAGTAAGAAATTTCTAAAAATGATAAGCCAACTAGAAATATTATTAATAATAACAATATCCCAAGAAGAACTGATCCTGTTACTAATTAGCCTAAGAGTAGCGGTTATGGAAAGTCTTAGAAACCTGGTAAAATGGAAATCATCAATATGGACTACAATGAGAATGAAGACATTCCTCTTAATAAAAATGGGGAATTCAATAAGCAACTGATGTAAATGGAAAGAGAAGTAAATAGAGATGAAGAAGTTGAACTATTTGAGTGTCCTGAAGGTTGTGGAAGGAAATTCTAAGAAACTGCACTTGAAAAGCATATGAAAATTTGTAAAAAAGTGTTTTAGTAGAAACGGAAAGCATTTGATTCAGCAGTTCATCGTTAAGTTGTTGACACTGAACAAGATGGAATACCTCAACTAAAGCCGTTGAAAAAGACATAAAACAAATAGAATTCCAGGCCAAGTTAGTAATAGTCGAAGCAATCGAACAGTAACAATATCAATAATCCATTTGATAAAAAGAGCGAAAATGTTAACACAAAAGTCGGTAAGAATAAGCCAGACTGGAAACTATAAAGTGAAGCATTGCGAGCAGTTATGAGATAAGCTAAAGGTATTCAAACTAACAGTGAATATGACAAAGCAGTTATTTAGGAAGCGTTTAAGCAAGATGATTATGTCGGGTGTGACTATTGTGGTCGGCGATTCAACGAAAAAGCTGCTGAAAGGCACATTGCTTTTTGTAAATAGAAATCGGAAAAAGATAAAATCAAATTTGGCTAAAACAATAAGACTCAAAAGGGTAGCACTCTAGGGAATAAGAAATATTGAGTCAACTTAGTCTTCTTCTTTTTGAAATTAAAAGAAGGTCAAAATTGTACATATTTAATTTTGAATGTTTTGCTGTTTTTGAGACAAATATTGAAAAATAATATTATAAGATGTTGTCTAAATTACTTGAAATTATTGCAAAAAATGTTGATTTTTGGATTATTTTGATTTAGAACAATGTTTTGTGTGTTTTAGATGAAAAACGCAGAAATATTCTTCTTTTGTTCAGAAATTTGAAATTATTTTTAAATAAATTAATACTATTACTTTGATGATTTATATGTGTTAATCTTCAAAACAGCAAAGAATACCCTTGGGAATCAAATATTGCTTTGATGATTTGATATGGGAATGATAGAGAGTGAAAGCGTTAAAAGTTAACAAAAATTTTTTAAGGAAAAGATACAATAAAATAATACTTTTTCAAAACAAAAATCAACAGTGAAACTGAATCGTGTGACAGTATGTACAGACATCTTGACGAAGAGAATCATGAGAATGATCATCATGATGCTTCTCTAGGAAAAGGAGCCCACAGCGGAGAAGCTGGTTACAATTTGATTCAGAATTCATACAATCAGTTTGCAGGAAGCTAATCGATAAGCAATCAGCCTTTTGGAGAAGCAAGTAGAGTAGCTACTACTCATAATAACAATTTCAGCTAGAACAATGAGAATAATTATAATTATAATGCTAATAACGTTCACAGCAATGGATACGTAGCAAATGAATTAAATGATGTTGAAATGGATTTGCCTGAGGAGCAATCTGCCGATGAACGACAATCAAATGAAAATATGAGCAGATATGTCCTGCATCAAGGTGAAGCTGGTGTGGGTTTTTTGAGAAAATTGAACACTGCTGCATACGGAAAAAAGTCAATAATTAGGACTAGAATAGATTAATTGTATGACACATTGGATGAGAAAGCTTAGCTGCAAAATTAATTCAAAACACTAGCATAATATGAGAGGAAAATTGATGTGCATCCGAATGCAAGTGGTGAAGGGAAAGCTGTGATATTGATAAAATGGAACAAGACGCATAATATGTTTGAACTCAACGAACAAGCTGTGGAAGTAAAAATTAACCAAATATCTTGAAATAATAAGTTCATTTAGGATGGAGTTTTTCATAATCTTTTGTTTAATATTTTGAAGGCGTTCTCTGCGAACAAAGATAGGAAACAATCGAAGATGTCCTTTGTTTCGGTTGTTGGAGATAAAATGAGCGGGAAGACGTATCTATTCAACTAGCTATTAGAGATAAGCAACGCTTAAGAAAAAGTAATTTATTTAAAAAAAGGAGAATTTAAAGATTTTAGAAATATATTTTCAATTTATTATCTAATTTTTTTCATATTTCTGTGATTTCTAATGATTTACCTTTGAAAAGTTACCAAACAGCAGCAATGTTAGCAATGCTCTGGTGATGTGGAGTGAGCCAATCTATGATGCTGCTAGTGATTGTGAAGTCTATTTCCTTGGTAAGTTAAATATTTTACTGATTTAAGCGAGTAACTAATCACTTTTAACCTCTATTTTTTAGACTTGCAACTCGAGAATGATGTGACTGATTTGATCAAGGAAAAGCTGTTCTTCTTTCAATGTATTATCTCAAATGTCTTGGTAGTCAACATGAAATCCAACAATCTCAAGACTAAGGATTTGTAATGTCTGATGCCACTTCTGAAAATGCAAGAATATTTTGAATTTGAGAATCTCGAGTTCAAGGAAGAACTCAAGTATCTCATGCCTTCAGTGCACATAGTCATGAGAGATTTCGCTCATGAAATCAAGAAACAAGGCTACACTGTTAGTGGATAACAGTATCTTGAGAGTTATTTATTCGATGAACTTGCATTCCAGCAAGCTTCAGAGAGTGAAAAAAAACTTAGAAGGCGATTCATAAAATATTTCCATGAGAGAGACCTTACCACAATGGTCAGACCAATTAGGCAAGGTGAAGCCGATGCGGAGAAGAAACTTAAAAACCTAAGTGGTGTGAATGGAGAAGAAGTAGACGAAATATTCTTGAAAGAAGTAGTTTCTTTGAGAAAGAAAATTCTTTAAAAAAGTGATGTTCAATCTATTAGAGGTTTGAGATTTTCAAAGTAAATGACGATTCAGTACATTTAGAGTTTCTTAGAAGACGCCAATTCAAATGAGAAGTTTGATACCGATAAGGCTATTTCGATTCTCTTGGAAAACGAATTCATTTAGGTATACCATGAATGCGTAGAAATGTACAAAAAAGTTATGGAAGAGAATTTCGGGGAAGCTGAATTCATGAGCTTGGAGGATATGACTAGGAGCCTTTAATAAGCTAGAGAGTAAGTTAACTTCCATTTCTTCAAGCTCAAAGCGCATGATATCGAAATAGCTGAGCAATTATTTGCTAAGTACTATGATCTTCTGAAATAATTCATTGCAGACATGGAAGCACATTTCCAACAAATCAACAATGAAGAAACGAACAGAATCGTGTCTTCCATGATCAAGCAAAAAGTCGAGTTAGTCCAGCAAAAAACCAAGAACAATAATTTCAGAATTGAAGATATTGATTTTATCAAGAATCAATTTGAAATCATCCTGAATTCCATCAAAAACGCATGTGTTGGGCATTCTTCCAATTACGGTGAGACATACGGTATATTTGTAACTTAAATCTAAAAAATCATGATGGACATGATCGTCAAAGAGATCTAAAATGTGCGGTAGTAGAACAGCAGCTAATTGAAAGATCTCAAAGCATAAAAGGAGTAATAAATCAAGAAACTCGAGTAGATTAAAAACGACAATAAAGCGTAAAATAAGAGAAACGAAGATAACTTAAAAGAAAAGAATACCCTCGTTGAAGAACTAGCTAAACTCAAAAAGTAAGAAGAAGGAATTTAATCCCAAGTCAAGAAAGTATCCAAAGAAATTGAAGATATAAAATGGTTAACAGGAAGATACAATCAAGCACTCAAAAACAAAACATGCTGAGATAATAGTGGATTAGTAAATCTATGCAAATTAAGAATGGATTGACCCCCAATTATTGGTGAGGGTGTCAAATATTTCTCAACCATTTTGGCTTTTTTGGTGTATGTTGTTAGTTTATGCTTTTACATATCACTTTTAGAATTGCTTCGAAAACAAATCCTGTTAGAAATTAGGTGGCTCTTTGCCTTGCAGTTTGTGAATTTCAATAATCTTCGCTTTTAGGCTCTCGTTGAGATCTTGATTGGATTTTCTCAAGACAGCAACCTTTCAGATAATTCAACAAAAAAAAGAATGAAACATGAATCAATTAACAGAATTTCTTTCCATTTTCCCAAAAGTATTTTTTAACATTCTAACTTACTTATCTACTCATTTAATCATATTCAGCGAAGAAATTCTTCTTCGCATGATTGAGATTATAGTCCTGTTGTCTTTTTTCTTAATCTTCGAGTTTTTCAGTTAATTTGTGCACATTCTCCGAGAGTTATGCGAGTTTTACTTTTAAATTATCTTCCTCTTGTTTACTTGCAAATCCTTTTTCTTAGGGATTTCGTGAGTCACTCTAAACCATAACATCATTCTCTGCTTGTCGATATTGCGTTGCTAAAGCTTGATTATCTTTTTGCATCTATTCTATTTGCCTTTTTAGATCAAATTGTCGATTTTACTCTTGCTGCTCTTGAGGATTCAAATAACTCGCAGGATTATTTCTTTATTTTTATTTCAACTGGTCGTTTATGTCTCGAACTTAACGGTTCCTAAGGAAATGGTAACATCAAACAATATCATGACATGAACAACAAAAATAAGAGGATTAGTTAATATTTGTTATGATTTACTTCCTTGTTTCTTCTAAATATTGCAATTTTTCTTCGTTGAGTTCATTCAGCAGCCCACAAAACTTTGAGTAATTCTACAAAAGTAAATAAAGACAAAACATTCATTAAATCCAAGCTAAAAATCATTCTTTTCCATCTTGCTCTCTCTTTCTTCATGGGGGGGGGGGGGGGGGGGGGGGGGGGGGGGGGGGGGGGGGGGGGGGGGGGGGGGGGGGGGGGGGGGGGGGGGGGGGGGGGGGGTGGGGAGAAGGGAG
>Ga0302271_10002782_pt1 | contig 15418 bp, 11 predicted proteins | sample III_Bog_N1_1_FD_198767 | JGI IMG/M metagenome (GOLD analysis project Ga0302271, IMG submission 198767) | Peat permafrost microbial communities from Stordalen Mire near Abisko, Sweden - III_Bog_N1_1 | ecosystem: Environmental > Terrestrial > Soil > Wetlands > Peat | place: Sweden: Abisko... | reverse complement strand
ATTACCAATTTCAAATATGTAATTGAGAATTGAAAAAAAAATCATAAAAAAAGGAAAGAATTAATATCTAACAAGAATACCAATTTGTGATCAAATTTTCATAAAATACAAATGGAAACTCCTAAAAAAGAAGACTCTATTGAAAGAATTTCAATAACTACATGGAATCGACAACAACTGATGGAGAGACTACAATAAACACCTAACTATTTAATAGATTCGATTCATTTAAATCACTCTTGGAAGTAGATGGGAGAGAATGAAGCAAAGTATTTAGGAGAAGGAATTGCAAAGTGTGTTACTCTCACTTCTTTAACTCTACTTCTCTATGGTAATAGTATTGGTGAGAATGGTGCAAAACATTTAGGAGAAGGAATTGCAAAGTGTGTTACTCTCACTTCATTAAATCTATTTCTCAGCGGTAATAGTATTGGTGAGAATGGTGCAAAGTATTTAGGGGAAGGAATTGCAAAGTATGTTACTCTCACTTCTTTAAATCTAAATCTCAAAGGTAATAGTATTGGTGAGAATGGTGCAAAGTATTTAGGAGAAGGAATTGCAAAGTGTGTTACTCTCACTTCGTTAAATCTATTTCTCAGCTGTAATGCTATTGGTGAGAATGGTGCAAAATATTTAGGAGAAAGAATTGCAAAGTGTGTTCCTCTCACTTCTTTAAATCTACATCTCTATGGTAATAGTATTGGTGAGAATGGTGTAAAGTATTTAGGAGAAGGAATTGCAAAGTGTGTTACTCTCACTTCATTAAATCTATTTCTCAAAGGTAATAGTATTGGTGAGAATGGTACAAAGTATTTAGGAGAAGGAATTGCAAAGTGTGCTACTCTCACTTCTTTAAATCTTTCTCTCAGCGATAATAGTATTGGTGAGAATGGTGCAAAACATTTAGGAGAAGGAATTGCAAAGTGTGTTACTCTCACTTCTTTAAATCTAGATCTCTATGGTAATAGTATTGGTGAGAATGGTGCAAAGTATTTAGGAGAAGGAATTGCAAAGTGTGTTACTCTCACTTCTTTAAATCTAAATCTCATCAATAATGGTATTAGTGAGAATGGTAATAGAATAATAAAATAATTAGTTATCAAAGCAAAAAGATTGATTTTATATTGCATTCAGTCGAATTGATAAAAGTATTGAGAAAATTGAACGAGGATTTTTAATCTGTTTAACTCACTTCTCTAAAACTAAATTATTTCAAACAGACAACACATATTTTTCAGTCTATTAGTTTGCATTCTCATAAAAAGAACGATCAAATGATCTTATTGAATTCACTTTATTAATTTCTATCCAATGACATTGAAAGATAGTAGATAATTCTTGAATTAATTTTTATGTGTTGTTTATCACTTGAGAAAGAAAAACAATTAGTTTGGTTCTCATTGCATAACAAGTTACACTACAATCATTGGGTTTTATCAGGCAAATTTTCTATGTTTCTGATCAGGAAGACTTTTGATTAGTTCAAAGTTAGCGGGATAGCTCAAAGAAATCAAAAATCCATCATTTTAAAAAAAAAATTAAAAAAAAAAGCTATTTATAAAATAACAAGCTGAAGATTGACTATCTGGTACAACAACAAAATGGAGGATTTTTTTACAAGACTTCGTTGGAGCAATTATTATATCGATAAATCACTATCTCTAAGAGGCATTCTGGAAGGAAGGCACAAGAAATTCTTGTTTACTCGCCCTTGTCGTTGGGGAAAAACTACATTTTAGTAGATGATGAGAGATTTTCTCTCAATATCAGTCGATAATATAGGTAAAGAGATCGAAAATGAATCCTTCATTTGGTTTGAAAACTTAAAAGTTGTGACAGAAGATCGCGTTAACATCGAAGACCTTCTGTTTCTATTACAGAATTATACCAACAATGAGATAATTGAACAAGAAATAGAGAAAATAAGTGATTACTTTCAGAAAAGAAACTATCCTTGGTTTATCTAAATCAAGGATGGTTTATCATAACTTCAAAAGCTAGAAAGGATTCAAAGGCTTTATGCAAGAGCAAAAGAGGGATTTTCTTATTCGGAGGAAGAATTTAAAAAATGGAACAAACAATAAATCACAGAACATATTGAAAACCTCAGAATAAATAGTCCAAACAATAAACAATACTACAAACTCCTCTCAACTTTTGGCGAGACTTGCAAGCACTTCCAGAAGTATCCGACTATTTTTGTATAATTTCCTACAGTGTTTAATCTTCAGTACTTAAGCTCTGCAAGTGTATATAATGTAAATTAAGAATCAATAATTAAACATGCAATATCCCACGCGTTTGATGCTCACAGTTATCAAGAATGGTATCTAGAGGCTTAAATCCGTAAAAATGAAAACTCAAATAAAAGAGCAGAGTTGAAGACGTTTAAATCATATTTGAATTCAAATGAAGATCCAAGTGATAGCTTAACGTTTTTATCTAAGTCACTCTTCTCTCGTTATCAAATTCCAACAGTGCTGATAGTGGATGATTACGATAAGCCAATGAATTCTGCTATTAAGGAAGGAGAGACACGCTACAATCAAGTAAAGGAATGTATTGTAAAGATATTAGCATGTATCAATAACGAGGAATCCATCCACTATGTTTCATTAACTGGTATCAATATTTCAAAAGCCAACATACTCCCAGGTCTTAATAATGATTTTGCTGAGCGAAATATCCTAGATTTTGAGTATGCTGATTGTTTTGGATTAGCTGCTTCTGATGCGGTTGAAATAGTCAACAAATATAATTAGATAAATAAATAGAATTAAGACTATGAAGACTTAAAACGATGGCATAAACATTATCAAATCGATGGCACTGTCTGCTTCGATCCTTATTCAGTGCATAGGTATCTCTAAGATAAAGGAAAGTTTTCCTCATATTATAAAGAATAATTTTATCGTGAGATGATTATTGAATTATTCAAGAAAATGAAAGTTGGAAGAGAAGAAATTGCTCTATCCTTACTCAATGGAGAAGTAGAATTTTGTCCATTGGGTAGTTTTTCCTGGGAAGATATGCAAGATCTAACTATCTAATAATTTTTATCTTACCTTCTCCATACAGGTTACTTGTCTCTTGCACCAGGCGAAATCGTTGAAAGGTATACAATGTCAAAGTTTGTGGTTCAAAATAAAGAAATAAGAACATTAATAGATAACAGATTAATGCACCCTTTTTATGAAATGATATTGGAAAACAAATGTCAGGATTTTTATCGATGCACAGAAAGTGCTGGTACCAATAACTTCACTCAGAATCTCAATGAAGACTGCTTAACGAATATCTCATACTCAGAAAATAATATTAAAACAGAAGCCTACTTTGAATCAGTGATTCTTGGTATTTTTTACATCGTACCTTCGGGGATTTATTATGTTGAAGCACAGAAAGCTCTCAATAGAAGAAAACTAAACTTTATTTTCTATCCGGGATAAGGAAATTAAGAAAATATTGCTGTATTGCATGGATATAAAGTCTGCGAGGTTACTGATAACAAAGAAGAGAAGGCATTAGATGCTATTTGGTTGTGTCTAACTAGAAATTATCTGACATGTGTAAGTGATGGTAAGATGATAATAGATGATGAAATAGAATCCATTTGGAGTAGAGTTAAGTTGAGAGGAATTGTGTTTTATCCGAATATGGACACTTTCAAGTGGTGTGCTGCTTCGGTAGAATACACTCTCTCTTTGAAGAAGGTTAAAGATATTTTGGAAATATTCTCTTGCTTCGAAAATAAGTAGAATGCATTCAGAGAAGAGTTGCTCTCAGGAAAGCAAGGAACCAGGGCATAAATAGAAAATGAGAGAACTCTCTTCTTAAAAGAACACAAGGCTGAAAATCTCTCTGCTCTCATCAAATCAACACCTTTTAAATACCAGCAAACACCTTCTGAGTCGAAAATAAAAGCTGGCTTTTCATCAGTTAAACTCGATTTTTATCCACTTTCAGATGTGAACTATCTACCATTTGACCCTTCAAAATGTTATCCTCTTTCAGCTGTGAACTCGTGGAGACTTCAAACTACCAGCCATTCTTCTTTCAAAGTACTTGATGTCCTATTAGTTTTGCTTTGTTTTAATTTTTCTATTTGTTTGCAGCCCACACAACAAAGGAGCAGCTTATTGAAAGCATCTCCCTTTATGAGATCTCTTAAACTTCTTTCTAAATTCCTTTGAGTCAGCCGATGATATTGATAAAAAAACACACCTTTGGAGTTTTTTTGACTGTTTGTTCTTGGTTGTAATCCCAGCCAACACAGCAATTTATCTGATAATAAACAGTCAATCAAGGAATTTACTCATTTCCATTTTTTCATCTGATTGATAACCCCCTTTAAACAGAGCCATTTAACAAAAATAATTAATTACTGATGTGATATGAAGACAGATGTAATAACAGTTTCATCTTAAATTATTATAAAATGGGAATATTGTTGATTTTATACACTAATAATAAATTAAATAATTCTATTTTTGAAGTTTGTTTAAAATATCAATGAGAAAATCTAGATATTACCATCCCTAATCAAAATGAAGAAGATAATCGATATTGAATAGTAAAAGAAATAACAGATATTTCTTTTATAGGATGCAAATCCAATATCCATAAAAGAATTCCTTTAAAGAATTTCTGTAAGATATTCATCCTCCCCTCGTAATGGTTATTAAAATAACACGTTGTTTCTATCTAAAACAAAAATTAGAAATAGGCAGACGAATCATTGATCACACAGAAAGAAAGAAAATAAATAAAAAAATTACAAAAAGTTTAAATATCTAAAAAAGGTAACGCAACTTGGAGAGAGAGATATGGCAACACCAGGCAAGAATTCAACTCCCAAAGTGGATGTCAAAGAAGTTTTAAAGAAAAAGAAGCAAACAGAAAGCAACAAGACTATGCTGATCTGGGGTCTCATCGGTTTGGGTGTGCTTGTGAATGCATACATCATTTACACAAGCTATGTTTAGATTCATTATCCTCTAAGAGATGCTGGAAATGGTAAATTCGTTGCTGAATATCAAACGGATCTGAAAAATCCCACTAAGGCATGCAATGATATTGCCAGTGAATTGAAAAGCAACAGATCAAGAATCACATCTCTTGTTTTGTAGCTAAGCTTAAACGGCCTCACTGCAGAACACGTTGATTTTCTATCCGTTGGATTAGTCTACCTTGATTCTGTCTAGAACATTAAGATATCACTATCGCACAATGCAATTGGTGATCATGGACTTTCTACTCTTTCAAGGATCTTTGGTAGTTTACCATCTTTGCATACACTGCACTTCGCTCTCGATGCCATGACATTCTCCAATGAAGTCCTCACACAATCGTTGCTTGCTCTTGGTGAATCCAAGTCACTCAAGCACCTGACCATCTCATTGATTCACAACAAAATGCACGATGAAGGTGCTAAGGCTCTAGTGGAAGGTTTGGCGAGCCTCAAGAAGAATCTCCTGAGTCTCAATCTTATTTTGATCTCCAACGAGTTCACTGAAGAAACTGGCAAGATATTAGAGGAATTCATCCCAACTATTGAGAAAGCAACATCCTTGTATATTTCGTTGTACGCTAACAAGATAGGTAATTTAAACAAATATGATTTTTAAACAAAAAAACTATGGAAATTGTTTTTGGCAAAAAATATTAGGTGCTGAAGGTGGTTTGCATCTCGGCAAGGGACTTGAAAATGCAGGTGCTCAACTAAAGAATCTTCATCTCGATCTTTACTTCAATAACATCACCGCAGTAGGTGCTGAGTCATTAGCAAACGGTCTGGGGAAAATGACTTAACTTGAGTCTCTCAACCTCAATTTGGAATTCAACTACATTGAAGTTGAAGGTGCTTTGCATATCGGAAATGCTCTCAAGAACCTAACAGCATTGACTCAATTAAACATCAACGTTGCAACAAAGAATTTCGGACCTGCTGGATTCAAACATATCACAAATGGTATCCAACATCTTGTCAACTTAGAAGAGCTCGACATTAAATGCGGTGTTAACAAACTCGGAGGATTAGGCATTGAAGAACTGAAGTTAGTTTATGCTAAACTCTCCAAGCTAAAAAGAATAAATTTGAATTATCAAGAAAGCTCTCTTGGCGATCAGAATGGAGCAAGAGTCAACTAGTTGCTTGAAGCCTTAGTAAAAACTGAGGAGCTCGATTTGAACTTCAATTTCAATAATCTCGGAGAATATGGTATTTCTCAGATTCTCAAGGGTGTTTAAAAGCTAAAAAACATTAAGAAACTCAAGCTAGATGTTGGTTAAAATGAAATCAACGATGATCAGATAAATGAAATCTTCACAGAATTAGACAATGCTGCTAAGGTTGTTCCATAGATTAGTTTCTCTTTCCTGAATACTGCTATCACATAGGAAGTTGCTGATAAACTCGAAGCTAAATATCTCAATCATCCTGTAGTAATTTTAGAAGTTAATTCTACAGTTTCTCCTCATTATCTTGAAGAAAGAAAGAAGAAGCAAGAAGAATCAGCTAAAACTGCTAAAGAAGGAGCAGAATAGATCTGATCTTAAGACATACTTTTTAATATCATTTAATTTGTTGTATACATTCGTTGTTGCTCCTCAATAAGTATTTCTAATTCTCATTCATTCCTTCCCTTCTTCTTTCCATATATTTTAGATCAATTATTTAAAAAAAAAAAGAGATCACAATTATTGGCAAATTTTTTAGCTTTCATGAATAAAAAACAGGCAATATTCCTTAAAACTAATAAGAATATCAACATATGGAAAATTAATTATGTTAGAACTCTCTCGAAACTACTATTTGATTTCAACAAGTATCTTCCTCTTCCCCCTTGAGTAATTTTGTTTCTTTCATTCACTTGAATGCTCTTCTTCCTTGATTCCGAACATTCTCAGTGTATTCGAATAACAAATATCTGCCAATTCTTTTTAATCTTTTCCTAGTACCCCTGCGAGCACTTCAAGAACTTGAATAATCTAGCACGGTTCATTTCTTCCTTTAACCATGAATCCTTTCTAGAATTTTTCTTTTTTCTTTTACTCAAACACAGTCTTGACAAATTTTCTACCTGGATGTGTATTTCTGATTTCGCAATAAGGTGCATCTGTCTCAATCATTAATTTATCTAATGGTATTTTTTTGACAATTTCCAAGCTATTTTCATCTCTTAACGAGCAGCCATTAACCCCAATGTAAAGATCAAGTGCTAGAATATGTTCCATTTCTTCAATCGTCCCTGTGAAAGAATGAACAACACCAGTGGAGAATCGCTTTCTGTTGGCTTTAATAATATCAAAGAAATCAGATCCAGTGTTTCTGTTATGGAGATACATTGGTAGTTTATGTTTCTCAGCAAGAGCAAAATGAGGTTCAAAGTGTTTAAGCTGTGTTTCTTTATTTGCATATTCAAATCTAACGTTTTTGCAAGTCAAAAAATATTATAGAAAAAGTCAAAACAACAATTCTAACTCAAAATCATATGTTATTATGTATGTGATAAATACCTATCATAATCAAGCCCGCATTCTCCAATGGCAACGCATTTTCCTTTGTGCAGCGTGATTAAATCATCAAGTTCTTTAAAATACTCCTCTTGAGTTCTCCCATTAGCTTCCACTTCATTTGCTCTGCAGGGATGAACTCCAACAGTGCAGTAGAATTTCTTAGATTTCAAAGAAATCTGATAGCTTTCAATCGAATCATGAATGTGCCCACCAACAATCAGCAGGCTATCACAGCCAACAGATTAAGCTCTTTTGATAACTTCATCGACATCATTGTCATGCCATTTTTTATCATAGTATTCACCTTTGAAAGATGCATCGGCTAAATTAGCAGCGATGTCAAACATTCTTATCTTGCTAAGTTCCATTCTGCTCTGATAAATCAGTCTCCTGCTAGTATTTACTGCTAATCCTAATATCCTTGATATCATTTGATTTTGTTTTTTTTGGATTTCTACCCCCCTCTAGAAAATTTAATTAGCTTCTCACAAAAATGAAATCTTTTGTGGTTGTTGTTAATCATCTGTGAAAATCAGAGCAAAAATATCTAGATAGTTAGGCTTAATAATCGATAGAAATATTTTTAGTTTTGACATTCGCTGGACATAGCAGATACATGAAAGGCATTATTTTTGGAAGACTTTTAAGCGAATAGCACACAATTAAAATGGGAAAATAAAGCCAACAAAAATGAGCAGAACTTCTTAGAAATTATCCTAATAAATAACATTCTTCCCTTTGTTTTGTTTCATATTCTTCTCCTTGGCGATCCTCTTGGTGAGTGCTCTTATTTCGTTGCATAAAAACTTGAGTTCAAAGATAAGTTAAGAGCCCTATCTCTATGAAGATTTTTATGGGTGTTTCGTTTCATGTAGTCGGATCCCAGGAAAGAAGAACTTAATTTATCACTACTTGAGCGAACTGTAGTCTCATTCAGCTTATTTAGCAAAGCTCTACTCGATCCATATTATCCAAAGTCACTCGGCTATTTATATCCACCTGGGCCTGGTCCATAAGATACATTTTACATTTTATATCTATTTGATTTTGGGAACATTGTGCGTAAGGTATTTGAATACTTCGAATTCGTATATAAGCCTAAACTATTTAGCTAATCTTTATCTTGATACTCTCCAGGTCCTGGAGATAATTTACGTTTCTTTGGATGCTACTCTGGATTTATCAAAGCACCTTCTTTTGTATCCCTGCAAAATACATTCATAGAATTATTCAATAAGGTGTGGAGATCTAAAGAGTTTTAGAGTATTACTTGTAATTGGAGAAAAAGTAATGTCCTGAAGAGCTCATCCGCATTGAGTCACTATAAGTACCTGGTCCTGGTGTCTATTTGTTTGTGAATTTATTCTCTATCCCCAATAAAAAGCATGTTGCTTTGCTAATGAAAATATAAAATCAACATGAATCTTCAGCTAACCTGGATTTTTTGTAAGATTTCTCATGGTATAGGAGACTTTGCTGAGATAGCTTCCAATCTTGTATTCTGTAGGTGATGGATTTCGATTCTCCACGAACATCTGTCCACATTTGACTTGCTTATTTGTTATCACAATGAAATTATTTATATTTTCAAGATGTTGATGTTAAGAAGGAATTGTGTGTAGTTTGCTGAATTTTGTTGTTGTTTATCTCTCCCTTATTGTTACTTCTCTATTAAGTCTAAATGAGAATCCTTGTTTGGAGTCAAACGTTGACCCTCGATTATACGTGTTTGGCGCTGGGCTGCTAGGCCCCATCTTGCTGAAATCAACTTTCTTTCCATATCCTAGACTTGTAGTTCGAGTTGTCTTGATGTCAGGAAGGTTGTACATTTTATCGCAGCTGTGTTCAAAAAACACACCCAAAAATGTCATAAATATATCAAACAAACAAGATAAAGAATTGTATTTATCTTGAAGTTATATTTCTATTACATTGGTTTCGTTTATCGGAATCGTTTTTCTCTCGGCATAGAGAACAGCTACTTCGTTTTGGAAGTGTTTAGAGGACTAAAACATATGTCGTAGCAGTCACTCAACGTAGCTAACATTTTCTATCAAACCCCTTGCAGTTTATATCTATCTTTCTCTTAATCCAACAGTCACCTGTATGGGTGTACGCGCACTGAATTTAATTGGAATATTTATTAGTTTAATGGTTATTTATGGATAGTTATGTATTTTTTAGTTTTTCTTCCTCCAATAAGAATCCTTTTTGTATCTCCCCAGAGAATAAGTACCTTCAATGCAAGGACACAAAACACAATGGTTTGATCATTATTTTAGATATATTTCTTTAGTTTGTTTGTCAATTTAGAAAAATTTCTTTCAGTCCTAATATCTTTTGTAAACTTGAATCCCAAAAAAAAGGAATAATACTCAAAATTAGCGAAGACTCAATAAAGATATAAAACAAAAACATTTGTAGGATAAGAGTTCAACATACTCTATTAAACTCATATTGTGGTCACATTCACCAACTAAAGAAAAAAGGAAGAAAAAAAACATTATCAATCATATTGGAATCTTAAGCAATCAGAGACGTAAGTAGATGACTTTGATTTAAAATTGAAAAAAAAAACTTACTTTTTCAAGGGCAAATAAAATCTTCTTGGAGCTCTAGTAGTTCTTTTTTGGGTTGATTAGCAACTCACAAATGCGCTGAAGAGTGAAGGGCGGTCTAAAGAAGAAAAAAATAGTATTAATGATAAACTGTTTTTGATCATCTATCCAATTTTTATGTCATTTTGAAGAAAATAAAATCTACTTCTATTCAAAATCGCTGATAAATCGGAGAATCACATCAAGTTCTTCATCAAAAGATTCGCCTAAATTCGATTTCATATCTGGAAACGCACTGTACATCTAATTTAGCATGTCTCTTGCCATGATGATAATGAAGCTCCTAAGTGATTTCCAAGTGTATGCCGAAGCATCTCCTGTTTTGGAGATATCTTCAACAACTTTCTCTAGTTCCTATCTTAAAGCAGCATATTCAGCTGTTTCTGGAATTTTTGTATCCATTTTATCGCCTGATTTGAGTTAGTTCACTTGTTCTTCTACCATAACCTCAAACTTTTCCAACCCTTCATTGAGATTCTATCTAGATATTTCCATGTTTTTGTTGCTCTATATGTTATCGTTTATTGCCACAAGTTAAGCGCTGATTGCTTATTTTTTCACTAGATTTCCTTTGATCTTCTTCTTTTTAATGATTTTTTTTTCTTCTCAAATTAATTCAATTCTTTTTTCCATACAAAAGCTCTCCGCCAATTCTTCTTTTTAATTTATATAAAATAAATAACAAATATCTAGACAATATTTTTAAACTAGCTCTTTCGTCTGGTTGTCGAGCGATACTGAAGTAGGTTATTTGCGAGAACTTGCTAGTTTAGTGAGAGAGGTAGACATTGATTTTTAAAAACAAATATTTTTTTTTGTTGAAAAAATTCTTGTAAATGTTTTATTTTTTCGATTGTTTGTTTAAATGATGTCACAATCAAGGCATATTTTTTGTATTTGTTGAGGCACAAAAGTTCATTATCCTTTTTTCATTTTTGATAGATCTAAATTATTAAACAAGTCAAAGGAATGGTTACTTCTAAAAAATGGGATACTTTCTGAGAAAAGAATAGCTTTTATCAGCCCAAATAAAAAAGTAGTTCTGAAATACTTTGTTAAATCTATCTCCGAATGTGTGAAGAAATATGAAAATAAGTAGTTTAACTACCCCGATATTCGCCCAGAATAGCGAAATAGATGGATATTTAGAACACAAAAAACCAAAGAAATAACTTAGTTAGTCCAAAAATTTGATTAATTTCTCTGCCGCATTCTAGTTGGATAGCATTATTAACCAAAAATACAGTGTTTATGAAATAAGGAATAACCACAACAGATGCAGAAAACTCAGAGAAAGGTTCCTAGTCTTTAGGTTAGCAATCTGAGAAAACTGAGAAAGTATCTACGACTATCAATGGATATGAAATCTATGAAGTCCTAGGAAAGGGTTCCTTTGGATAGGTGTTTAAAGCCAAAAAAAACGGAATAATCTACGCTCTTAAGCTTCTAGATTTGCACATGATTCGGATTAAAAAAATCGAAAAATTTGTCTCCAACGAAATCAATCTCATGCGGAGACTAAAACATCCAAATGTTGTTAAGATTTATGAGGTTTTCCAAACCACCAGCGTGATTTTCCTTGTCTTGGAATTCTGCAATCAAGGTACTCTCCTTTCGTATGTAGCGAAGAAAAAGCCAGATGTAAACGAATGTGTGGATTTATTTATTTAAATTCTCGCTGGAGTTAAGCACATTCACCAACATAAAATATTGCACAGAGATCTTAAACCTGAGAATATCTTTCTCCATGATGGAGTACTAAAAATCGCTGACTTTGGGCTAGCTTAATTCGAAAACGACGAATTCGTGTAATTAATACCTCTTCAGAATGCAATTATTAGAATACTTTTACTACCAAATTACAATTTCTCATATTATCTGACTTATTCTTTGCCTTCAAATAAGCTAATTTTGAGAATTCTTTTAATCTTTTTTGTTTAGATATTGTGGGACAAGCTTCTACATGGCTCCTGAAATCCTGCAGCGTCGCTAGGTGACTTACAAAAGTGACTTGTGGAGTCTTGGAATCATTATGTTTTATATGCTGTTTCGTCGTTTGCCTTTCTACAGTAAAAGCAATCTCCTATCTACCTTAGAGAAATGGACGAGTCCTTTCTTCGATGTATTGAAATTCCTTGATTAATCCAAGGTTGTCATCGTAACTGAGGATATATGCGAGTTCTTCTCAACTGTGCTTGTCTTCGATCCAGCTCACAGAGCATCCTTCAAAGATCTCTATGATCTTCCATTGATTTAAAAGAAAATTAATGACGTCGACTATCGTGAATCTTATTTATTCTACAGCAGTATCGACAACACACCTGATTTCACCGCAGTATCTGCTCCTTAACAAGCAGTTTTAGACCAAATCGAAGAACATGAAAAAAGTGCCTACGAATCCACCAGCAAAGCTGAAAATGGAAGATCTCTTGGCATACCTTCGTAATAAATGCTAGGTCCAACTACCCTCCAAGGGTCAATGCAATAACTAACTTCTTCTTTATAATACGAAACGGATTCAATTTCTATGGTCGAACACCCAAGAAAACTGGAATACGACAATACAAAATAATAAAAATATCACACGGAAGACGAGGATATTCTTAAAAAAGAAAACAGTTCATTTCCATCAGGGTAGTAGAATCAAGCTCCTTATTCGTTATCTGCAAGTTTCTCAACCAACATCCAGAGACCGATAATCCAAATTACCAGCTCTTCTTTCCTTGAAGATATCCCTGAAGATGATTCCCCTAATATTATCGATATCTACCCGTAATAAAACATAACTTACTTCAATAAACGAAGAGAGGAAGGGACGATTAAACCATTCTAGCCACCATCTTCTGCAATAATCATCCAGCCATCATCTTCAGCTAGAATCATCTAACCTTAGAATCCACCTAGCAACAATATTAACCCGATGATTTCAATCTAAACAACAACCACAACATTAGCAGTTTTGCCTTCAAATACTTTTTCGTTGATTCCCTCGAATATTGTAGTCTTACAACCAGCTAATCCTTCTTCGATCCTCAACGCATCTAACCCTATATTTGGAAGAAATCAAGCACTCAGTATTGACTTTACGATGCTTGATTTTCTCACTCCTAAACGATTCTCGACTCTTGAAATTCTTAACCCAAGAGTGCTCTCTGATTTTGAGCCTCTTCCATAACATCGCGGGAACAAAGATCATTCCTCAAGCAACTAAGACATTGTGAATCTATCCTCCCATCTCAAAAGCTCGCTATTCATCTCAGATTAAGAGTGCTAGGTATGATTGCTTCTTATGCACATATATTCACAATTATTTAAAAGAACCATCATAAACAAATATCCATTTTCATTTAAATTTCAAATCATTTTTATCTTTTTATTTGAAATCAGGAAAACTCCTAGGAAATCGAGATCGTGAGATAGTACGTTTTCAAATATCAATTACTCGAGGAGATCATCACTATCATGGAAGATTTCCGGATGGGATACAGCACTCAGTGCTTATTTTTCTTTATTGTCAGTAAAATGATAGTTCATTTAGCGAATCAAACTGTCTTAATCCTAACTAATGGGCTTAACAACGATGGCTTAACTCACGGTATGAGTAAATTCAAACAAACAAGAAAATCTTAAAGCATTCTATCATTTATCCGCACTGATCTACAAAATTGGGAGAATAAACTAATCATCTACCGCAATGGTATCGATATTTTAAATGACATACAAGAATAGAGTCTCAGGAGATTAATCGGTGAAAACACTGAATAAAATTTTGATCCTTAGATAACTCTAACTGCGATAATAGCACAGTTCTCAGTGATCCTTGAATTGATCTTTGGTGTGTCATTCAATCTGTCAAAATAATCATCTGAGCCACTACGGTTCAAACAATACTGCGTACTGATAATTCTGATCATCCACATACAATCGCTTTTCAATAAATCTAGATTAGAGTAGCAGCTTTTCCATGAATACTATGTGGATCATTAAAGTGTTGATCCTAGGAAACTTCTAAATTTTATTTTAGACATAAAAAAACCGGAGTTTATAGATGCGCTGATTGTCAGATTCATAGGACAATCAGATTTTCCGTTGTACACAATTAAAGCAATTGATTTCTTTGCAAATCGTAAGTCTTATTGAGATAAGAGAAATGCTACAAATTATAATTTATATTATTATTCTCTTTATGTTTAGTTGTTTTTCCCCCGAAAAATAAAAGTAAATAAAATGATGTTTTACTCTTTGTTAGCAAACATGCTATTGAACAACTGTTTGGTTTGAAAATTTTGAAGGCACATTAATTCAAATCTTAAGGAAAAACATTTCTGCAGTTTTAACATACTATTTTTGCTTAATTTTCTTCGATTATTCTTAAGTAAATACATAGGAACTAATAATACAATTAAAGGTTATTATTTCTTATATGAATGGGCATATTCATGTGGCTAAATGTGTGTTTTCTTCTATTTAGTCCATTTCATTCGTCTTCTGCCTCTAATTTCCTTGAATATTTAAAAATACCATCATGAAATAAGTTATTTGTTTATTATGCTCTAATAATTTATTGCTAACGGGTGATGCTTGACAAATGCTCCTTCGTTGTAATGCTACTTCCTCTTTTAGTTAAAAGCTTCCTCTAAGCAATAACATCATAAATTATTATTAGTTATCCCAATCATACAATAATAAATCAGTAATTAATATATTTTACTCTTTTTGCGCTGTATTTCGTTCTCTTCATCTGAATCGAGAGCCATTTCCTTTCGTCTTTTAATATTCAAATAAATTATTTTTTTGATATTTAAATTCCATCTAATAGTTACTCTCTATCAAGATCATCTTTCAGCAGTTCATTTAGTTTGCCTAGATCCAGCTTTCCTTATTATTATTGAGCCTAAAACATCAGAGCAAATCTATGTTAGCAATTATCTTTAAAACTAAATATCTCCCAATAATTCTCTTTTACTTCATAAACCAATCTGTTTTCCTCAGCTTAGTGAAGGTGATCATTCTCACTATCCTTAGTAAGTTCATTCTTGTCCTTTTTTTCAATAAAATTTATGTAATTTTTCATTCTAAATTTATATTGCTAAAAAAATCCATACAAACTCTGGATTGTAAGGAGTCTTAGGCTCAGTGATCTTCATAGTCTTTCCTCTTTCTTTATCGTGCTCTCTTCAATCACACACAAAGAGTGACTTTATTTAAAATGTAATTGCATTTTGAAAAAGCAAACCCTCACTCGATAGTCTTCTCATCCCATGTGAGATCCTTCCTCCTAT
>Ga0302271_10002780_pt1 | contig 15423 bp, 8 predicted proteins | sample III_Bog_N1_1_FD_198767 | JGI IMG/M metagenome (GOLD analysis project Ga0302271, IMG submission 198767) | Peat permafrost microbial communities from Stordalen Mire near Abisko, Sweden - III_Bog_N1_1 | ecosystem: Environmental > Terrestrial > Soil > Wetlands > Peat | place: Sweden: Abisko... | reverse complement strand
CCCAAATAAAGAAAAAGTGGAAAACAAGTTTAAATTTATTAGTTAGTTTATTTAAGAGGATAATCAGATTTCTTAGTAAAGTGAGTGAATTCCTACAGAAATTTGTATTGCTATTATTATCCAAATAGCATAAGAATAACCTCTAAAGTTATCTCAAATACAGATAATTTTTAATTAATTTTGTTTGTTTGTTTTATCAATGCTTTAACAGAATACAATTTCTTTTTTAATTCACACTTAATTTGCTTAATCGAGCAAAAGAGAAGTAAAAAGAATAAAACAAAATATTGATTAGAAAATTTTAATGCTTTCAAGAAGGTGTCACCTTCCCCAATAATTGTTCATAAATGTAACACTTATTATGTTGATAATGGTTTTTTTTTTTAAATTGATCAGATTATTTCAGCCCCAATAATTTTCTAACTCTCTTTTGATATTTTTTTTTGTTTTGTTTTGTTTAAATAACATGGATTTAGATGTTTAGATTATCAGAATAAATTTTCAACTAGGAATATTTTACTGAGTTTCTCACTTGCAATTTGATTGAATTATTTGACTAACAATCTCTTATTAATAATTATTTGATCATTTTCTAATTCAGAGAGTGCAGAAGTCCTTTACTGATTTCAAGATTGAATTAAGGAGGGCTTTTTATTCTTCTGTTAATAAAAGATTCCCTTTATTTATAAGTTTGAAGAATTTTCTATAGAGTCCATACAAATCATCGCCCATGTCAGCAGCACTATTAACATAATAGCTTTCGCAAACAACACCAGCTTGCCAAAAATCTAAAATGGCCTTAAGTTTTTCATAGTCCCAGGTAAAATATCTTTAATTTGCAAGCAGTTTATGAATCTCTTCTAAGAGATCACTGGTGTTATAACTTTAGATTTACAGCATGCTTACTCCAGGGTAACTCTCATACAATCTACCTGCCTGTTTTCCGCAGTTCTCGAAAAGCTCAAGCACCTTGCTTCTAATAATTATTTGATCAAATAGATTTTAAATTGCAGCTGTACATTAATCACGAGGAAGGTCAAAGACTTCTTAATTCAATGAAGCTTTTTGTATTTGTTCTTCGTAGTCGTTAATATAGTGTCTATTAACAAAAAAGCACATTTTTTTATAAGCAACTTTTTCCCTGTCTGTTATTTGATTATCAGGAACAAGAATTGGAGACTTTAAAAAGTCTACATCCCAAGTTTCCTCAAAGAAGAACTTCAATGTATCATAATTTTTGAATATTTCTTCGTTAAGAATGTGCTATTCGTTTTGAGTAGAAGAATCTCGATAAAAATCAGGAATTTGGATTTCGCTGAATATTTCTTCTTCATCTTCATCTTCTTCTTCTTCTTCTTCCTCTTCTTCAAATATGTTGTTGCTGTTTGCGTTATTGTTGCTGCTCTACGTATTGTCGTTGCTGATATTTTTTTCATTATCGTTGTTGCTGTTGCTAAAGCAATCTTTGTTTCTTTCAATGCTCTCACAAAGCTTAAATTCAATTGCTTTCTTTTCATCTGCTAAGTTTAACATTTGCTTATCTATCTCCATCAACCTCTTTTAGAGCTCAGTTTTATCAATGGAGGTATTGTCTCCAGAAGACATATTTTATTTTTCTATTAGGTTTTTTCTGATTAGTTAATTCTTAAACAGATCTTTTTTTTCTTCTCTCAAACAAATTTAATTACTGCGTTTTTGAAACAAGCAAAAAGAAGCGCAACAGAGTATCAGAAATAGAAAAATTAGCTACGGAAGCGCTTTACCGCAAATGGCTGAAAAAATTAATCAACAACAGTACGTTGTCTTGGTCAGAATTTTCTATAGGATTAACTATGATTCAAAAGATGAATGTTGGGGTGAAGAAACATGTAAGGATTTCGTATCACGGGCTCATAGCTTCGCATAAGCTTAGAAGAAGAGACGTTTACCTGTGAAGCATTCACTATTGTATGCTACCTACGGGTCGTGGATCTGGTAAATCTTTTTTCTTGGTGTATGGAATTTCCTCTCGCGAGTTTACTTCAGAATAAATGCGCTAAGGTATCTTTGAATAATGGAAGATTCATTGCCTCTGCTTCTTAACAGGCATAATAAGAATTATTAGTAATATTATTCTTTTTACACAACCTTTTTCTACAATTTCAACCATAAAATAATAAAATAGGAGGGTTCTTATTTATTCCATATTGTGTTGCCAAAATTTAACTTAGAATTGATACAAATATTTGTTAATGCATTATTTTTCATTAGATATTTCTTAACTTTATGTATGATTTTTTAGAAATCTAACGATTTAGCTTTATTTTAAGTTAACTATTTTTTTTAAGGACAGCATAAAAAAAAATAAGGTATTTCAAAAATGGACCAAAATGTCTTCAAAAGAAATTATTACAAGAAATTGTGTCGATAAATTTTCTTTTTGATAGTAAAGTAGTTACCGAGAAGTTTAAAAAATTAGAAATCTCTCACGAATTAATTGTTTTAAGGCAGAAACTAATTAATAAATTAGTTCAAATAAAATGACCTAAAATTGCGAGAATAGCCAATAACAACCAAGCTCTCTCTTCTTACTTTTTGGAGCTTTAATTAACAAAAATATACTTAAATGAAAACAAGAATTGTAAAAAAGAGGTTTAATTTTGAAATGAAGAGACGCAGATAAAAAGGTAAAGATAAATAGCACTTTAGGAATACGATCACATAAAAATGAATAGGAATATCTTTAATCTTGTGAATCCTCTCAATCTTCAACATCGTTATCGTGAATGTATGCTTCCTCAGGATCAGCTTTAGGTGGCTCCATAATGATGACATTTGCAAGTTTTTCATTAGGAGATGAAACAAATGTTGGGAAATTGAGGAATTATTCATTTTGAACTTTTTTCTTGAAAGCATCCTTCAATTCAACCAAAGAACCAGGATTTCCTGGAACATGACCACGAATGTAGATAAGACTCTTTTCAACATCAATTTTGAAGATCTAGAGGAAAAGAAAAATGAATATGTTAAATAAAACTACAAAAAGAGATTATTTTACCTAAAGGCTCTAAGAAGTCACCTTTCTGTTTCCCATATGTCCACACATTTTTTTGTTCTTGAAGACTCTACCAGGGTCTTAACGTTGACCTGTAGATCCAGGTGCTCTGTGGGAAAGCGAGTTACCGTGGGTTGCATCTTGCATTTTGAAATTCCATCGTTTAACTGTTCCTTGGAAACCTTTTCCTATAGATGTTCCTCTGATATCCACAAATTAACCAGGAGTGAAATGTCTCACGCTGATCATATAACCAGCGGGCAAGATACAGTCCTTTTGAAGTTAGTAAATAATGAAGGATATTGTTAATATTTGCAATTTTTCTTTTTTTTGTTCCTTACAGAAGAAACTCTAAATTCTCTAAGATGACGCTTAGGAGGGATGTCATTTTTCATGAAATGCCCGATGGAAGGCTTGTTGACTTTCTTGAGGCTCTTCTCACCAACACCTTCAAAAAAATAGATATTTTTTCTTTGAAAGGTTTGAGTTTTCTAAGAGAAAAGAAACAAAAAAGTAAATTCTAAGCAAGTCTTTTACCGAGTTAAAGAGCAGTGACCCCATCTTTTTCTTCATGTTTAACTTGCACAACTTGGCATCTATCAACTTGAATCACAGTAAGCGGGTGAAGAGTTCCCCATTTATCCCAAATCGAAGTCATTCCAAGCTTGTATCCCAACACTCCAGTTCGCTTGGAAGTCTTTTTAGGTTCCACATGAGTGATTTATCCTTAAAATTTCTTATTCACAAGATCCTCGCAATTGAAGTATTCGATGTCTGAAAAGAGAAATTCAAAAGGAAAAGCATAAATGTCATGCTAACAGAATCATTTATGTGATGTTAAAGTAGAATGTTGCATATCATTAAGCTCTCGAATGAAGAGGTTCTTATCTTTTTTCTCATTTTTTGTATTTAAATTATTGGTTTATTTGGTCTATTTTAAGCTCATTTCTTATGGACAATTATTATTAGTAAATCAAATAAGGAATCTTTAAAAAATGAGCTAATCATTGGGATTCATACTAATCTAAGGACAAAGCATTTCTTTCTTACCAATCTTGTTTTAAAGGGAAGGAACAGCGCGTGCAGGAACAGCTGTTGGGTCAGGGTAGATAACTTTCCGAGCTTCAATTTACTAGAGTTCTTTGGCTGATTTGTGAGCTACTGAAGTTTTTTTGCCTTCAAACTTAAATGTAAACTCTTGCAGCATCTTGGCGAGCTTTTCGTCGCTGATAGTTTGATCGAAGTCAGAGTTTTATGTCTTAATGTGCTTGTCTGAATGAACTTGCTTTTTTTAAACAATATTATGTCTGGCGCGCTTAGCCTCAACTTCACTTTCAGATTGAGATAGCTTCGCAGCTTTTTCATCTGATATAGCTACACCTGTGCGTCTTTCTCTTGTTTTATGCTGCTTTACTGGCTTGGACCATTTTCCGAAACCACAATGAAGAAGAGATGTTAAGGCTGCAGTATTTTGCTAGGGAATCAGCCATCCTGGCTTAGCAAGAGCAAGCAATCTAAACATAACAAAAAAAAAAGCAAAGCCTTGAAAGTTTTTGTCTTATTGAATTAAAAAATCTATCGGATCCTCCTCCCAGAAACCTCAAAGAGTGTTCGCTAGTTTTCGATTTGATTCTTTTGTAAGTTCCTTTATTTTCTCCTCCCCGTTCTTTCGAATTATTTAATCTACAGCATAAAGTGACATAATTTGTTCTTTATTCTATTATAAAATGCCAGAGTCTCTTTATTTTCATCTCAGAAAAGATTTTCTCCAATATCTAACTAAAGACAAGGGTGCTTTTTTCTAATCCCATTTTTTCTTTTTTAGCAGCATTGGATCCTTTATGTTCTCGAGAATTTTACTTTGTTCAAAGAGGTTTCCTTTAGAAAATACAATTAGTTAAGTTTGGTCATTCTTTAGTAAATCATTTGAAATCAGTTGAAGTACTACCTCATTTTAGATCGCTTACATTCATCACATAAGTTAATCTCAACATAAAGGTCTTCCCTTTTGAGGAAATCTTGCTTTCATTTTTATTTTGTTCTTTTCTTAATCCCAAGCAGGTAGTGGCTAATCCTGAATAAACAGTACAGAGAGAACCTGGGTTGAATTAACATCTAATTCAAAGCGGATTGTGTTTACTGATTTAGTTGTCAGTGCAATCAACCTTTCTTTGGAATGTCAAAAATTATCTAAACTGATTTTTTAGCATATTTCTCAGAGGCAAGTTTAAGAAATCTACGATTCTCAGTTATCTCATCGGTGATGAGTGAAAACAGCTTTATTTTACTGAAAGTATTCCAAAATGAAAAGAAATTGGTAAGGATATCAATTAATGACAATCATAAGCTCGATCTTGGAAGAAAAATCAAACATTTTTTTTGGTGTGAAGTATTTCTAAATTTTGATTAAATCCACTGATAAAAACGGGATCCTCTACTTGCCCTGAATGAGAGAAGTTCTCAAGTACCTCAGCTGCAGGTTTCTTAGTCTCTTTAATAAACTGAACAAATGTTTGAAGACTGAAGGGGAAATATGTTAAAAGTTGAGAGCATTTCTCTAAAAATTGAATGGAAAGTATTTGTTTTATGGTGTCCTTCGAGAGTATGCATACCCCACTTTAAGGATACGACCTGTTGATTTGAAATAAAAAAATAAAAGAAACAAGAGGATATCTGAGATTATTGAAATTGTAAGAAGACTGCTGAGATTGACTGTGCTCGATGGGTAAAGAAGTGCTTTTACTTTGATAACTAATAGAGAGAAATTATTATTATTTGCCCCCAAAAAAAGAAAGAGAAACAAACAAAACAAGTTAAAAAGAGATGCTCGCAAAGGTCTTAACTAACATGGTGAGAATGACCACCAAACCATAGAATTTCCAAGGTTTACGGGCATTCAATTTCAGCACTTCTGCCACTGGTGTTAGAGATTACACACCCGCTAACAAGAAATACTTGCAACCCTGGGAGTTGGAGCGCAAGGAATACGTTGAATTATCTCAGGCAATCCAGCAAGTTTATTCCTGCAAGATGCTCGGTGAAGTACTCAAGGATAACCTCCAGATTCTGACTGATTACTAGCTTTCCTTTGCGCTTTTCCAATTATGGAATCACGAAATCGCAATTGACAGCCATTTCTACAATGTCGTCTCGCCTATTTTGAAACAATACATCAAGAACTTCGATAGGGAATGCAATAAATCTCTCGGTGAAATCGGTACTTATCTTGGAAGAATGAACGTTTAAGATGATGGACTTTGGGCTCTCATTGAGGAGAAACTGCTAAAGGAAAAACTCATCAGATACATTCCTCTTAACGATCTTATTGATCTTGCGCATGCCTTTGCGACTGCCAACAGAGGATCACCAGAATTCTACAATATTGTGGAAAATGTCATCATCAAGCATAGACTTAGACTCTCAACCTATAAAGCAAGTGTAGCTTTGGATCTCTTCAGCCATAGGAAGATTGGATCACCTCTTCTTTTCTAAGTCCTTGCTGATCCTCAAGCACCTGAAAGTCAACTAACTGGACTTGCCGATAGAGAGAAACTCAAGATCTCTGGTTGAGCATAAAGATATATAAAATATCATAAAAATATGCATGAAGATGCCCTTAATAATGAGGAGATATGCTGTGAAAAATGGAAAGAGCACTACCAAATCTTCATGGTTTGTATTTAGTCTTTTCATGCTGGGAAATATGCTGTTTTCGTGCATTTTCTTCATTGTTTGTTATGACTAAAGTTATCCAGAAACGCATCCAATAGCAGAGTTAGTTAGTTAGACACAGGAATTTAGATGAAAAATATGGTGGATTCAATAATATTGCATCCAATAAAGAGGATAAATAGAGAGAGGGATTGCAAAATGCAGTATGATTATTATTCTTCCATCAAATTTTCCTGCTGGTTTTCTTCAATATTTTTGAGCAAAACTAAAGTTCCAATGGCATTCATTTTCACTGTAAAAGAGAGATATTAAAGTATTCAAGGGAAATGTTAAATCTCAATAGATAAAGAAACAAATGATTCCAATTATTAAAAGAGAATAAATTATTCAAGCCAAACGTCAAATGTGTTGTTTTTCATTTCTACGATCCACCAAAAAATGCAAATGTCGAAGCATTTATTTCCCTTTTATTTTATCCACAAATCACAAGGATACTTTAGATAATATACACAAGTACAAGAACTGTCAGCGAAGTAATCAACAATAAAAACTAAAGACAAAATACACTCTCTTAATATACACACACATTTGACAAAAAACAAATAAAAGAGAGTTCAAAACAAGATTAGCTACACTTTCTTGCGGAAATAACTGGGAATATTTTTGCAGTACAGCTTCTGTGACAAATAATTACGAAAAGCCGAAGATATTTCTTGCTTTATTCCGATAAATGAATTAATCTCTATCTTTCTCTGGGAGAAGGAGAGAATCTCCTTTGATACATTCCAACTCGTAATTCAGCTGCTTTACTTTTGACATGAATAAATTATTAAATTGCATATGGTTTTGATTAAAAAAAGATCTAAGGCGTTAGTGTGTGAAAAATTTCTCAGTTGCATCCAGAAAATCAAAGAATCAATAAGAAAGAGAGAGAGAGATCTTTCATTCAATAATCTGATTCCAGGGATATACTGCCAGGAAAAATATCACACTCTCGTAGTTACAATATCTCACTCAATGCATTCTAACGCCTTTCATGGTTGTAGATTGTTTGCTAAAAAACAAAAAACCATTTTTCAATCAATAACTTGATATTATAAAATATTGAAAGAAAAAAACAAATTTGAAATCAATATGTTTGTCTATTTAATTAAATTTATACTTGCTAGCTTGCTACTGTTGTTGCTGTTGTTGGGATTGTGATCGAGAAGAAGAATGATTATTTTATGAAGACGATGATGCTTATGAAGATCGTTATTATGATTATTATTAAGATTATGATTGCTATTATTGGAACGTAATAAGCTAGCGCATCTATGGTATTTTATTGAAATCGATATCTGAATTAGCTGGTTAAGACTCTTCTGGCATCGAAATGGGTGTCAAATCATCAAAAAAATTATCCTCATCGAATTCTCTTCTCAGGTGATCATCAGAGTTCATGCATTCTGCTTGTTCATTCTATTAGTATTATTATTGCAGCTATTCCTATTCGATGATGACCATATTGCCCTATTCTTCTTCATAAACTAACTCTTATCCCTAAGGTAGTTATTCTTCCCTTTTGATGTTTTGTGATTGCAACTATTTGGAGTGCTCCTAGAGAACATGCAATTAGATCTTTTGATTTTCGAACTCTTATTCCTGATCTGATTTAGATTGTTCCTGGAATTTTTGTTGTAAAAGTTACTAATGCTCTTATTCTTGATTTTCTTCAATATTCTATTATTTGTATTGTTTTTGTTCTTAAATGTGCTGATCTTCTTGCAATAAGTCAATATTTTCTTTGGGGTTCTCTTTTTCTTGAATCTCTACTTCTTGAACCTTTTCTTTTGCTTCTGTGACTTCAACTTCAAGGTCAATTTATCCTTCTTTTTCTTCCATAATTTCTTATCCTGTTGAAGATAAAAGAGGATCAGAAGGTTCTTAGTTCTGATCTATTTCTATCCTTTTGTCAGCATCTGTAACTAAAATCTCTCTTTATTATAATTTCTGCTAACTTTCTTCTAATTCAACCTCCATTATTTCAACTTTTTCTTCAATTTCTTGCTGGAATTTCTATGAATTCTCCTATTTTCTTTGATCTTCATACTTATTGTCTGTACTTTCTTAACTAATAGGTTTAACTTCTTCTTTTGAATGAGACTAATTCTCTCCTAAATCCTTCCCCTGTGTTTCTGGGCTATTTCTTTTTAAAATATCTTTTTTATCAACAAAATTTTCATGAATAATATTATGTTTTGTCAGAGTGTCTTGAAAGATTTAACCTCTGCCATTGTCAGCTTCACTATTGATTTCTTTATTCACCTCCTCAATAGCAACAACGCTTTTATCATTATTCATAGACTGACTCGATGTTGTATTATACTAACTAGTATTCTACTCAATCCCTGAAGTACCCTAGCCAGCATTATCATGTACCTTGTTTTTTGGAGGAGATTGTTGCTGTTTTGATGTTGGTGAGCCCAGTAGCAAGGCAGATACATTCTATTTCTCCTATTGTATTTTCTCAGTTTTTTTCTCTCCTTATGTATGCTGCAAGTGTTCTTTCTATGATTTCTTACTAGCCTTATCTTCTTTGCGCGTTAAATCAGCAACAACAACTTCTTGTTTTTTTTCTACTTTTTCCACTTCTTTCTATTACTCCTCCTCCTAATCTTCCTAGAAATCAACTTAAATCGCATTTTATCTATGATATTTTCGTTTTCCCTTATTTTAAATCTCAATTTTCTACTCCGCACCAGCTCCACCATCTACATCCACTTCAATTGCTATTTCTCCTTTTGATTTACTACCCTTATCTATCTTCCTCTGAATCTCTTCATCTTCATCTTCAATTTCTTCTCCCTTTGCTTCTAATTCAATTTCACAATCATTAAATTTCTCTGACTCCTTTTATTCTTCTGGAGAATCAACTTCTAATTCAAATAATCTCTCGTTCGCATGCAAATCTTTTAATGTTTACCGCTACGGCTATTATAACTTTTACTATTCATGAGATTCTAGCTACTACTTTGATAAATGACTTACTTTATCTATGCTATTATTTGATTGTATTTACTTTTTTTGCTGCTACAGCTGAGATGAAGCCTTTTCTACTTCTTGAAAGAACAAATCCATGATATTGAGTCCTGCTACTTCTTTATGAATTGATTCTGGTTATTATTATTATTTACCTTTTTTTCTTTCTCTTTTACTCTCGATTACCTATTCTGATACTTCCTTCGAATCTTCAACTATTATCTCCTTGTTTTTCGGCTTTCTCCCTCTCTTTTTCTTGATTGGTTCAGCTTCCATTTCCATATCTTCTTTAGTTTATTTGATGTCTTGTTTATCTGTTTGTTCCATTTCTTCATTCTCCTCTTTGATTCCATCATCCAGTTTCTGCTCTAACACAACCTTATCTTCTTACTATTCCTAATTCTTATCAATAACCCCCTCTTTTTCTTTGCTTTAATCCTTAATCTAGCTTCCTTCAAGTTCTTTCTTCTCCATTTCCATCTCTTTTGTTGAGATATCAATCATTAATTCAATATTTTCTATCTCCTTCTGTGTTCCCTCAAGTCTCACTTTTAACTCTTCTATTTTCTATTCTAAACCAATCTTCTCAATCTGCATATCTTCCATATTAGCTACTCTTCCTTTTGATTGTTATTTGCAATCAAAATCTTCATAATGTTTAGGTTTCACAGGTCTTCTTGAACTTTTTCTAACTTCTTAAACACTCTCATCCTCCTCATCATCATCTTCATCATCCTCCCCTTCCTCATCATCATCACTTTTCTCATCATAATCTTCAAATCCATCATTAGCCTTCTTGATCCCTTCTTCAGCTTATTTTCCCTTTTGTTTCAATTATTGCTATTTATTCTGTGAAACATTTTACTTTTCTAAATTATTCTCTTCAATTTCTATCTTAGCACTGGTCTTATCTTCTTCTTCTCCTTCTTATTTCTCATCACCCTGCATACTTGTGTCGCCTTCATCAAACAATTCACTGATGCACTGAGAATGAAATTGATGCAGAGTGCCATGTGTTCCAGATTCTTTTGCACTTTCCATTTTCTTCTCGAGACTCACAAGTAAATCCATTTTTTTGGTTATTTTTCTCTCAATCTTCAATGCATCTAGCTATTTCCTTTATTTGATTCCTTCTTGCTTATCGATGGCTTTCTTCTTCTGTTCTAATATCTTCTCTTTTGATGATTCAGAATTCTTATCAATCAGTTTTTTATCGTCTTTCTTCTTCGAAATAGTACCCTTGCTTTGAATACCATTAAACTGTGCTTTATTACCATCCCAATCCTCTTAAATCCTTGATTCTACCTTGATTTTATCTAATCCTGTCATCTTATCTTGCTTTAATGATTGCGTTTTCACTGGGACCGATTAATATTTTGATTTCTCTAGCATACTAAGCAGTTAGTTATCTTCTTTTGAATTATCAATATGTGTAATAACTTAACTATTCTTCGATTCCTTATCTTCCTTTTTGATTTTCTTATTGATTTCTTCTCCTTATTCCTCTTCAATATCTTCCATGTTTCTTTTCCTTTTTTGATTGCTAGTATTATTATTCCCATTCTTTTTTTATTTCTCTATTTTGCTGATATTTACTTCTTCCTTTGCTTTCTAACTGCTTTCCTTTAGCTAACTCTTTGTTTTCTTCGTTTAACTCTATTTCTTAATAGTATTGCTCTTCAACGAAGAACCTTCTTCATCTATTTAGCTTTTCTTTTATTTCTTAGTTTACTTCTTTCCTGAATCTACCATTTTCTTGTCTTCTTCATCTTTAATTGATACATATGCTCCTCTCTTTATTTCGAACTTTCTCATAACATTTCTCTTTCCTTTTCTTTAAGCTATGCTTTCAACTTCCTCCTCTTCTTCTTCCTCTTCCTCCTCTTCACTATCTTCTTCTTCCTGATCATCAGTTCCTTATTCTTCATTATCTTCTTTCTTTTCTACCTATTTTTCCTCATCTTTTTTGCCAATATTTCTATTCTTCTTCAATTGTTCCTATTTCTAGGTCTGTTTTCCTTTAATTTTTTAAACCAAAATCTTTAACGAATTCTCATCATCAGTTAATGGTTTTAAAATAAGAAATTATTCAATTTTCTCCCTTTTACATTTATCTTTAATTATTTTTTAAATGAACCTTTACTTTTCTTGACTGAACGGCTCTACTCTTTCTCTTCATTGCTGGCCTATTAATCACTTAAATACAAGAATAATAATATTCAAAATTTCACTCTAGATTTAAAAATGCATTCGATTTGCTAAACCAATTATCTTCTTCTTATGGATTACTTTGAGGTATGCTCACTCTCAGCAACCAAAGGCTAGATGCTTTATTACTACTTCAAGCTCATAGATTCTTCCATCTCAACAGAAAATTAACTTTTCTGTTCGTTTGACTGATTATCTTCCTCTTCTTCTGTCGCCTCTTCCTGCTTCTTAGAAACTTTTTTTTGCTTCTAAGTTAGCTTCTCTTCTTTGCTCTTACTAACTTTCAGCCCTTTTGAACAAGCAAACATTGATTTTTTCAAATAAAAAAAATAAATAAAATCTCTAATTGATTCATTTCACAAATCAACCCTTTATCCCTCCAAAAGCAGCGCCATAAACAAAACGTATCGCTTCCAAATCTTAAACAATTATCCATACTCTATTCCTCTGCTCTTTTTGAAGTTCTCCCATGTCCTGCATCTTTCGAAGCGCTTTATTTAGATCTATTCACCATCTATGCCTCTTATTAGAAATGCTATGACAAAAATCAATTAAAACTTTTTGGTTAATTCGCTTTTATTTTTCCTTGGTTTCCCCTAAAATCAATCAGTTCAGTTCCCTGTCATAGATCTAACAATGTGAATAAACAAAATGCTAATTATCTATGCTCTTCATAAGAATTTACTGCTTTAAAGAAATTAAATGTTTCGCGTTCTTATTTAAAATTTTATCGATAGCAAAGAAAAAATAAAAGAAAAAAAGAATGACTTCATAATTCATAAAGAATTTTTTTGAAACATATTTTAAAAAAAAATTTTTTTTCCATCTTTCAGCAGTAGAAATCTCCATTTTCTCAAAAAAAAATTTATTTATTTTTACAAAAATTGCCTTTTTGTTATTTGTTAATTATTAATGAACAAAAATGAAATTCGCGCTCGAAGATTAGAATTGAAAATAATAAAAATCTAATTTAATCTTCTTTAGATATTTATTTTAAATTTTCAGAAAGGATCCAAAAATATCCAAGATTCTTTTAAGAAAAGTTTGTACAATAAACTAACTAGCTGAATACGCAAGAATTTGATGAAAATAATTCATATTGTTATTAATAATTAGTTTTTATGATAAAATGAATATCTTTCTTGAATTTCTCTCTCTCTCTCTTTCTCTTTGTCTTGGGGGCTAGAATAACAATCAACTATTTTATTATTGAATCTTTCTGAGTATCCTTTAGAGAAAAAATATTAATTTAATTAAGACAGACAGAAACTTGGCAGATTTGAAATTGATTTTTCTTGTATTCATATGATTATTATTACATCTGTTGTTGTGCTTTTTTCAGTAAGATCTTGATTGAATAGTATTTCTTTTCCCACAAAATATCCAGATATGATGTGTTGGATTTGATGTTTAATCTCATCGAGTGAAAAATACTTTTCCCAAATATTGTTAACACTAGATTGATTGGGGTTTACGAGAAGATGTAAGATAATTAAGGTAGTTCCTAGGAAATAATAGAGTATCCGCAATCACAACAGTAAAAGAATCCATAAGAGAATGGAGCAATCAAAAAGATAAACAAACTAAAGATCCTTGATGGGGCAGTTGGATCATTGTTAGAGCTTCGCTATCCTCACCTGAACAAAGCTGGCAGCTGGATGAATAGTATCCTCACAGAAAATCCCCCTGCTTTGCAAGAGCTGCATAAGGAATATTGCCGCAGTGGTGCAGATATTATCACGACATGCACTTTTCGTACAAATTCTTCTCCTGAATTAGCTGAAATCGCTGTTAATTAAGCTAAAATGGCAGCGAATCTTAGTTCTTATCCTTCTTCTTCATTTCCAATTCAAATCTTCGGAAGCAATGGGCCTGTTGAAGATTGCTACTAGCAACAAAGAACCTTCTCAAATTCTCAACTTCAATCCATTCATGAAGCTCACATTCGTAAATTATGCAATTCTGGAGTGGACTGCATCATCCATGAAACTATGAGCCATCTTGATGAGATAATTATTGTATGTGAAATCTCTCAGCAGCTGATGATTCCATACATAGTCAGCATTTACTTTAATAACGATCTAAGAATTCTCTCTGGTGAATCTGTGATTCAAGTCCTAGAAGAATTACTGAATAAAAGATAATTCTAATTATAGTGTGTATCGTTTAATTGCGTTCAAGTTAGTGATTTACTTCATCTCTTCCGTTCAACTGGAGTGCTCCAAATATTCCCAAGTATTTCCTTTGGATTGTATCCAAACTGTGGAGGTAAACAATTCGATAATAATGATAATTCTTCTTCTTTAGAACCAGTGATACTCCCAGAATAGTTAGTTTAATTCTACATTGATCTTTTTGACGAATTTCCTGAACTAAAAGAGCGCACAGTATTCATTGGTTCATGTTGCCTTTCTACCCCAGCTCACACTTTGTGTCTTTCAAAGACGTTCAGAAGAAGATAAGGAGAATAGTCATCATGAATACGCCATTGTTATTCCATTTAGTGTGTTGTGTTAATTTGTAAAATACTAAAGTAATTTATCTAAAAAAAATTTAATGAAAAAAGCAAACAAACTCATTTAAGATATGTTTTTTTCTGTATTAAAATTTTACCTTTTGATCTCCCTCAAAAATATACCTTAATCTCAATATTAACTGAAAAATATCGAATGAATCCTGACTGAATCATCTTTTGAAGGTGGGGCGGTGAATATTTCGTAAACTTCTGATTGGAATAGCAAAGTTATTGTTCTATGTTAGCATTCCATTCTACAATTTCTTTTTTGAATAGGATTCAGAAGAAAAATTATCACAAGAAAAACTTACATTAATTAAAAAGTACAAGAATTGCTTTTTCTGTAGCTGAAGTGATTCAAAGTTCAAAGGAAAAAATATGGAAAAAGAGAAGTGTGAGCTTGTCGGAGTGTTTAGTTTCATAGTGCAGATAGTCCTAGGACTTCTTTCATTCTTGGTTCTGATTGGTAAAAAACTACTTGTGGATTTGAAATAAACTAGATGAGAATGGTTAATTTTCTATGCAGTGAAGCGGTACAAGGAGAAGCCGAAACGTCAATGGAAGATATGGGTGCTGGTAGACAAGATCAAAAATTATTTCTTAAATGAAAAGAAAGTTTGTTGAATTGTGCGTGATAAATGTTGTTTATAATAAAGGACACAAGCAAGCAACTAGCATCTGCATTAGTGGCACATTTGCTGAATGTTCTCCTTTCGATTATCCTTAGCGATGAAGATTCAGAAGTTGATCCTTGCAATTGGTAAAGAAACAAGATCAGAACTTTTTTTATTTCAAAAAGAATACAAATTCAAGCCAACTGATCCATTCTTTCTCTCTCTCTCTCTCCTTTAGGTACTTCATCACTGTTATGTTCGACACAACTCTAGGGGTTTTCCTTTGCTATCAAATCCTCAAATATGTAGAAAAACTTCTCAGTAGCACACGTTTTGAGGTTATCTTACAAAATACATAA
>Ga0302271_10002779_pt1 | contig 15427 bp, 11 predicted proteins | sample III_Bog_N1_1_FD_198767 | JGI IMG/M metagenome (GOLD analysis project Ga0302271, IMG submission 198767) | Peat permafrost microbial communities from Stordalen Mire near Abisko, Sweden - III_Bog_N1_1 | ecosystem: Environmental > Terrestrial > Soil > Wetlands > Peat | place: Sweden: Abisko... | reverse complement strand
CAACCCCAACCCCAACCCCCTCTCTTTTCCATAAAATCTGTCATTTTTTCTTATTCAGCATGATAATTTAATCTCATATGCTTCCTTTACCATGCTTGGTTATTTTTATGCTTTGGAGAATTCCCACAGTAGCAGCAGCAGTCATAAAGCGTTATGATTTCAAGACAAAAAGAAAAACAATTATTTTTTAATATTTTATTTCTTATTTTTAGTTGGAAATAATGAAATACATAATAAAAGTATCAAAACTTTCTTTGGCCTCTTTAGGCGGCTACTTATTAAAAAATTTATGGATTATTCACGGCATTCTAAACATTTTTAATCTTTTTATTGATTATCTGAAAAACACAAACTTTTAATTTGAATTCATATTATTAGTAGTTATGTAAAAATATAACTTTTTCTTTCATTTCAGTGTCTTATCCAAACAACTGCTGATTCGAAGAAAAAAATCATTAAATACACAAAGAACATCAGGGAAATGGTTGAATTAAAGACACACCCCAAATATAATAATTTTCTGTATTCCATTAGATTTCTACAACACTATTTCAATAGATATTCTTTGATTCTCTAATTACTAAGAACATTATAACTGAATTACTCTTTAAATACTGCTTCTTTTTCAAATCGTTTGGGTTTATCTAAGAATTACAGCTGCTCTGAGGTAGGTACAACTTATTTTTTAAATGAGGTTAATTTTATTATTGTTTTGTGCTGAGTTCTTTTGCCTAATAATAAACCCTCCTTGATTCTTTTAAACTCAAGAAGAGGAAGGTGATTATTAAAGTGAATCTAATTGTTATTGTTAGCTTTAACTCAGTAATTTGAGCTAATCTTTCTCTTCTTTCTTTTATATTTTCTTAGATTTCTTTGATTTCTTCTTAACATCACTCTTCTCTTTGTCCTTCTCACCTGTTCCACTGTTACCATTGCTAGCAGCACTTGCAGTAGAAGTAGTATTATTAGCTTATTTATTAATTTCATTTTTATCTTTTTTCTTTTTCTTCAATGCTGGACGAATCTGCTTCAAGAAATCAGAGTATTACACAGGATAAATATCAGCAATCAGCAGAGCAAAATCTAACAGCTACTCGCTGAATCGGAAGCTCTTGTTGCTGTCCATCTCAAAACCCACCTTTACCTGAAAATAAATTACAAAATCCACACAATTGGTTAGTTTATTTTGACCAAAAAATGCTATTCATGGCTAATCCTATGAATGTATTACTAATTCTGGATGAGCTTCTTTGATGTGTTTGTTCATCTAAGACTCTTTAAGTTCCTTGGCACATTTGAAATACACGCATTTCATCTTCTTACTGTTTCTTTAGAGCAATTCACAAAGATGATTTTCAGTTTTAAATTATTTTTTAATGACTAAAATGGAAGTATTAATTTACAATAATAGAACAATAATTGGTATCTTACTTCTATGCTGAGGTATCTTCATCCTTTTTATCAGGTGGTGGAGTGAATTCTATGCCCTCGTTACGTAAGTCCCTGATCCTTTCCATCAATTTCGCTTGCTTCACATCAGATGAGAGCTTCTCTAAATTATAGCAAGAGAGACATGTTTTTTACTTGTAGAAATCAGTTTAAAATGAATGCGTACTTTGATCTTCAATGAATGATTTGAGTTTGGCGATCTACTCCTTGACGTCAGGGATATCATCTTCAGCAGGGTAAGGACCTGATGGCTTCAGCTCTACAGATAATAATGATTAAACTTAGGATAATAGTATTAGGTTGTAGAGTTACTTTATGATTGCATATTATTGCCATTGCTGAGATGATGATTATTGTTAAAGATCTGCTATTGTTAAGGGTGATTTAAAGATCCATGTTGTGGTTGCTGTGAGGAAGATAACTGAGACTAAAGATTTGGTAATTATTAAGAGTGTGACAACAATTATTGCTGTGAAAGTTGTTATGAATTTTATCTTTGAAGATGGTCATATTTATTCCCTGCTAGTTGCTGCTATTACTGTAGTTATTGTTGCTTATTAGGAGGTAAACCATTTGGATTGATTTGCCCCATGATTGCCGGATTGCCTTATGGATGTTTCATAATTGATCCAGATGGAATACCATAAGGAATATTCTTAACTTGAGAGGGATATCCTTAAGATGAATATGGTGGATATGGTGGCTACTAAGGATTATTACTGTTACTGCCATTGTAATATTATGGATTTTGCATTGGCATTCCTACTGGTCCATAGGGCGAAGGTTATTACGACTGATGAACAGAACTGGATTGCTGTCTGCCGATTTAAGGGTGCTGAGAGTTAGGCTGCTAAGAAGATGAGCTCCTAGGATGGTGATAATTTGCTGGTATATTATGAGCACCCATCGCAGAGATAGATTGCGGTTATGGAGGATTTGCTAGATTCAATGGATGAGTTTTTTATGAGCTAACTTGAGTTTTTAAAGTGTCATAGACAGAAGATAAATTATCTTGGTTATTGTCTTTCAAATTGAACTATTCCTTTACGACGTTTTAGTTCAATAAATGACGACCTTGCTGTGATTATTATTGTTGAGAGAGTTGTTATTATTAGGGCATACCCATTCCAGGAGGGCCAACTCCGTTTTTCATAGGAATGCCACCTGGTTTTTAACCTCTGCAGAACAAAACAAAAACAAAAAACAGAATAAGAAACTTCTCCTTGATTCTACTAACTTGCTGCTGTTACAGATAATTAGAAAATAGAAGCAAACACAGTCAGAAAAAGAGGAGGATTGAATTAAATAATTTATTTTTGAAAAAATCTGGGGTATTAAGAGAAAAATTTGAGAGAGCAGATATTTTGGTCTCTGATTTTCTCTCTGTGGGGAGTTCGAAACAGAGGGAGGAGAATAGTGATTCTTTTAAGAGGAGAGGAAGGAGATTGGGAGGGAAATATAAAGGAAAAAATAAGGGGGGGACTTTTTGGGAATAGATGATCAAAATACACAAGGATTTACTGATAAGCGTTCGGAGGATATTATGTTTGATTTTGCTGTCTTTGCATTTATGCAGATTAATACTGCTGCTGAGATACACCCTAAGGATGGCCTTGAAATTATTGCATATGCTGAGGTGGTTGTGGACCCATACTACTTCCTATTTAATGTAATTGCGGATGATATGAAGGATGTTGTTATCTGAGCTGCTATTATTGTTGCTGGATGTGAAGAGGAAGCTACTGTGAAGATTGAAGATGAGGGTTGTAATGTGGGTGATACTATTATTATCGCTAAGTTGTTTGAGTAGCTGGTAGGATGGAATGCGCTTAATCGTTGAAGGCCTAGCTATTTGAATCTTCACGCTCTAAGAAGAAAAGAAAAGGTTAAAGAAGAGCTGAACGAAAGGAAAAGGGGAAAGCGAGAGAGAAGGATTTCAATAGTTTCCAGCCGCAAAAAATCAAATTATTATTCAATCAGAAGGGAATCTTTCACATACTTGCGAAATCTAATTTAATTTAATCGCTTACTAACCGTCCTTCGCTTGGGCACAATATCACTTGATTCCCTGCATATATTTAATAAAATATCTAAAATATATTCCCCCTTTTGCCTTTTTTCCCTCCTCGACCACTCTTGAAATCTCTTCTTGTTTTGATTTTTCTTATAAGAAAAATTTAGAACAATAACTAGCTTTCCAGGGGATTTCCATTTGGATCTCAGCTAAAATGCATTTAAAATTCTTTGTTCAATTCATTTAAGCTTTAATTGAGAATATCTAAGTATTCTTTATCCTACTAGCAAGACCTTAAACATCCTTTTTTTGTTAAGAGTAGTTTTAGTTTTATTGGGGAGGATTGAATTGACTTAAATTGAATTTTCGAGCTCGTTTGAAAAAATTTAAACTTTTCCTTCTTCTTTCTTATTAATTAAGTAGAAAATAATTACCTCTGTCTCTATTTTGGAATGATTGACTCTCTTGGCCTGCATTTCTACTTCCATCACTAGGTCTATTGATCCTTTCGCCATCAACAAACAAATGTTCCTTTAAGTATTTGGAAAGCACAAAAACAATGTGTTTTGTTGTATGACAACTTCGAAATTAAATTAAATCTTCAAATTCACTCTGTTTTTTTCTCATTATCTTTCTTCTCTCCTCTTTATGATTTTTCAAGTTTCTCTATAAAATTATAATTCTTAAACACTTACTACATCGACCCATAAAAGGATCTTTTGCAGATGACTCATTCTTCCACTCCCTGATTTCGTAAGAGAATCTTTTGGATACAATGCAATAATACTCAGTGGCTCTTTGTCTCTAAACAAGGGTACGCCACTAGCTTCATTCACTTGATTAGATTTAATAAAAAGATAAGTTGTAAACAAATGTAAAAAGAAGAAGAATCAAGTTATTTCTGTGCTTTCAACATATTTTATTTTGATTTGATTGTGAATAAAAAATAATCAACTTTTTCAGTCCCAAAGAAAGAATCTAAACACAAGCCCTTACTGAGGAAGTTCTTTTCAAGCCATTGAGTTGTCTTTTTGATATCGCCACCTGGTTTTTTCATTGATTCTTGACATTGCTTTATCTTCTCGAAAGTTGTTTCTAAAAATAATATGAATGTTGTCAACATTTCAAGAACTAAAAACATGAGAACAAATCTGCAGTGCTCTTTCTAGTTTTCATCCATTCTTTTTATCATATTCAACAATGGAATATCATCTATTTATTGTCTGTTTTTGAGATTATTTTCTTACCAATAATGATTTCCTATTTTTGCTTTGTGAAAGAAAATTTTTTGATGTCCTTGAAAGGCAATTCCAGCTTCTTTTTAGGAAGCTAATCACTCCCATCTTCTCCTTCTCCTTGTGAGTCCTTGTTTGCAGTGGTCCCTGAGCTCTGTGCTGCTGGGTTGTTGTCTTAGAGTTCAAATACAAATTATCTTTTTCCGTAGTGTATTTTGGTTGTAATTCGTGTGGACGGTTTGAGCCATTCAATCCTCTCACTTAGCCTTAGTACATCAGTGTTGAGTTCACTTGGTTTCTGTTTATTTGCATCTCTCATCTGCATTTATTATTGCTGTGCTTGAGGGGCATCTTAAATAGTCAAATATCAACATTTATTCTTAGAAACTGATAGCTTATTGAAAGATGGTGCTTTCAAGATAATTTTGGTAGTAGATATTGTGTTGAGAAGATAATTATTACCTGGTTTATTGCTGTGGGTAATGTTGGATTCTCTTGGACTCTCTGAGCCTTAGGAACGTGGTGGTGAGGGCATAGGCTAATAAGGACGCTCATTGATGAGGGACTAAGAGTTATTAGCATCTCCTTGCTACATCTGAGAAGCTAAAATACAAGATTGAGAAAAAAAATTGTAAAATATTGCTGAGCATTCAAAAATTGTTTACCATAAAGGGAGTCATTGCGGCTCATCATAGGGCCTGAATACTATCCACCAACTTGATAAGCGCTTATTGGATATCCTCCTGATAATTATGGCTGTTTATTTTAAAATACAAGTCAAGTTAAGTAAATGTTTTGGAGAAATCCGCAGAGATACATTCTACACTCATAATTGCCATTGAAATATGCAGATGCGCGGTAGATAAACTGATAAAAAATCTTGGAAAAAAGTCCACAATGGATGTGAAAACACAAGGAGAAGAAAATAAAACCACTGGAGGCTCATGGCATCACAAATAGTAAATAAAGTAGTGGTTTATTGTTTACTTGCGAGGTCATACAGCGGAAGATCTATAGAGTTGATACAGCGCTGTCTGATTGAATGAAGGGTCAGTCTTCAAAACTATTAGTAATTTTTTAACTTTTTCTAATTATTAGCTTTGCGTTCTTTATTTCCTTCTTTTTAATATGATAGGAGAAAAGAATGTGATTAATTAATTAAGTGCAAAACAGTGGAAGAAAAGCATGGAGTTGAATTATTCGGCAATCAAGAAGATAGTCATTTCAATTAATTCATCTGTTTGATTATTTTATAAGGCACCATATTAAATTGTTTTTGTTTTCATTTGTTTTAAACAATTTTGCAAATTTTTCCTTTGAATTCATAGTTATCAAAGGTTCTTCAGCAGTTCTGTGTAATTTCATGGAAAAATAACTCAAACTATTTCGATTTAAGGCTCTATCATGCAAAAATACTATTTTTTATGATTTAGAGAGTGTTTTTGGATGCGGGGAGATGATTAATCATATGTTTGATTGTTAGCTTGTGCGCTTGTGTAAAATCAAGAAAGCAACACGAGTGTGCAGAGAAAAAAATAATTCTTTGTTTGTAAAATATTGAACAAAATGGGTGGAGGTGGCTCAAAGAAAAAGATTAAAGAACAAGGATAAGAAAATCAAGGGGTGGAGAAGCATTAAGATGAAAATGAATAGCAACAACAAGATTAGTAGAATTAAATGATTTAGGATTCTCAGAGAAATAATGAATAATCGAATTAGGCATCGTCAGAGATGAAGAATCAATTAGAGTAACAACTGTAGTAGCAGGAGTAAAACAGATAGAAATATGGATAATAGCAAGAAGACGATGAAATAAACGAGTAGGTGAGTAATATGTCTAATTTACTATTAGACATTGAGTTCTAGATGTCAGATGAAATGCAACCGTTCAATGCTAAATAGACTCAGAAAAGATAACCTGATTTCGGGGAAGATATCAGTGCAATATACTCCGACGATGATGTTGTCGAGACTTCAACTTAAGAAGCCTAGCGAATTTTCGAGCGCATAGAAAAGGTTCAAGCGATGAAAGATGAAAGTAGCGGGAAGGAGAAAATATCTGAAGAGAAAAGTAAATTAAGTCTCAAAACGCTTTACTGGCCACCAACTGGTGAATGCAAAGTTATGAGTGTTGTATTCAAAGTAGTTTACAGTCACAAGGATTTAGATCTTAAATTGCTGAGATCATATGATCACACAACAACTTCTTCGCTCTCATGGAACAAGCATCCTTAACTGTAGGCCTATGAGTTTAAAATCCAAGATAATTCGATATTCTGTGAAACTAACTGCAGCACGATCAAACTGTAGAATAATGCTCTCTCGTTTATCATCACACCAAATGGAAAATTCGTAAAAATCAAGATTTCAAAACAACGGAAGACTCAAAGAATGATGATGAAGGTTATCTTTTTTTGATTTTGTGTTAGGTTTGTATTAAAGATGAAGGAGAGTATGTAAAAAAAGCCAGGAAGAATGCAACTCTCATCAAAACTCGAGATGAAAAGAAAGATCTTGAAAAAGAATTATCTATCAAGGAAGCTTTTCATACGTAGTAAGCTTAGTCTAATGTGTAAAGGCAGCAGCAACGAAATAAGATTCTTGTAACTGCAGAAAACAACTTGAAAGAGTAAGAGTTATGGGAGATTAGGAAGGGTTTCAGGGGATATGAACAACAATGGATTTTTGGCTAATCTCATTTGATAAATGAAACATTTTTATTATATTTTTTTAATAAAAAAAGAATGTGGACAAAGTAAATGGGAAGGTTCTTGGAGAGACCTAAAAAAACTAAGAAAAAACAAGCTAACGATAATGCGGCTGAAGTGTAAGATAACAATAGTGATCCCTAACAAGATGGAGTAGATAACGAGAAAGACAAGGATACTGCTAGGAAATTAAAAGGAGATAACGAAGAAATAAATCAAGAAGGTTCAAATATTCTAAAAAATTCACCTTTACTGTAGAATCAAGCTATACCCTCAGCTGCAGCTGCAGGGCCATCTAAAGAGCCTGAAGGGTTTGGACCTTACCCATAACCAAACACTGAATAACAAAATTAATAACTTACCAACACAGAGAGCTCAAGTACAGCAATCTAATATAATGGGTTTGCATGTACGAAGCTCGTGAAATATGAAGAGCAATCCCGTGAGAAAATGGAAAAGTTCTTAAGAGACAAATTGCAGTCTGATCCACAGTATCTCAAGAAATGCTTCTAGAATAGCAAGAAAACAATCAGGGACAGGCTCAAAGTGTGGGATGTGATTGATGAAACTGACGAACAAAAGGAACTTATCCCTAATCGATTTAGATTTCCAGTTTTACGTCGTCACGAAAAAACCATTGGGATCATGGAAGATAAAGGAAAATTCACTAGGCCTTAGTGTATCATGACTGATTCTTGCAAAATTGTTGTGATCGACCACAAAAGAGACTTGTGTGTGGATGTTCAATAGGAATTAAGGTTGCTAGTATTTCTCTACCCCTAAAACACCGATTCATAGAATGAAATTCATTTTTATCAAGAATCAGCGAAATTCAAGGACACTTGCGATGATGCCCTTAAGAGCATAGCGTTGGATTTATTTAGAGTTCGTGCCTTACCACTCACTTACAAACCAAAACTCAAAAAAAAATATTTCGAGTTGTATTGAGAGAAATCAGACATAAAAAAGCACACAGATGAAACAAAACAATTAACAACTTTTAAATAAAGGATGTTTTATGTATTTTTTTGCCTTCATAATTGTGAATCTCTTGTTGGTATCGTGATATTCTAGGTAAAGTGAAAACACGAAACTAACACAGAAATTTAAAAAGAGAATGAAAAGAAATAAAGATAAATCACTTATAGTTTCTGTTTAATTAGAAATGTGATTGATTGATAAATTACTCAAGAGAGAGGGTGATAATGAACCCATGAATCTGCCTTATTATTTGAAGGGTCATAATGGTATTTTATGTGAAATTTGTTTCAGTCTTTTTTCATTGGACTCTCCCATCGATATCCTACGTGTTAGAGAGAATTTAAACTAAATTTTCAGTCTGTTTTTATTTCCTTAGCTCCTAAAACACAAGCAGACTCTATTTCCTCGTTATTGGATTCTCTCGATCATAATCCGTATCAAACGTATGAACAACTTCAGAATATTTCTATGGATCATTCTTCGATGAGAGAGGGAATATCAATTCGTTGATTTTATGCATCGGAAGAATTATGACGATGATGCACACTGCGATGAACAAAAAGGCATTCCCGACATCAATGTAATATGCCATAAACCATTTGAAGAAAACGTGTCCAAAAGTATGGAAAATCATCGAATATTCCACTAATTCTACCATTTAAAAGGATAATTATGAAGATATTGACTCCTTCACTGTTCTCCTGAAAAGTAAATTATATTTATCAGTTATGTAATATGCGATTAGCCCAACGAGAGAGATAGCCGTCCCAAATGGCATAATTGGGGAGTAGAAGAACGTAAACCACATGGTTTTCATAATATCCGCGTATCGTTTACCCATGGAATAAGATGGATTTTCCATGATTGCATTCGCTTCAGCTTAGGTTAAGACTGAAATATGTTTTTTTCGTTCTCTTGAGCGCTTACAGTCTTGGATGATTTTCCATGGATCAATTATCCAAGCTAGTGATGGTACCACTGCGTTAAATATAAACACTAAGGATTCATTGTAGATCATTCCACCGGAGAAGCCATAAATATTTCGGAGAAATAGCACTTCCACGAAGAAAGTAATCAACGCTGTGTTGAAGAACAATCCCAGTGTGAGCTTGAATGCGAAGGATATGTTCATATTAGTTTTAGTCGACCATTTCTCGTGATCGCAAATCTTATGAATGATCGTGGGAAGAGCGAATTTATTCCATATGACAATGATTGCAGAAATCGCAAAGGAAAGAGCAGTAATTAATGTTTTTTCTAAGTCAATATCTTCCTGAGAAGTAGTAGAAGAATGGGAAGATGAAGATGTAGAATGCCCTGAAGAAGAAGACGATGAAGATACTTGCATTTAGAATTGCTCTTCTAACACTTTTTCTGTTTCATGGCTTTGAAAGTACGAAATCGCACAGATGACAATGAACGAGACAATACTAAGTAGCGCCCATTTTATAAAAGAAGATATTCTTGCCTTGATTTTTTGTTCTGTTGTAATATGTGCAAATTCCCAGTCAACGTCATTCGGTTCAGGGGCTTCTGATATATATAAATGCCTATCTTTGAGATACACTGATTCATTATACTGCTTTGATTTGCCGTGCTTGAAATAACTCAAAAACCTTCGATATTCATTCTAAGGATTTGCTTCAATTGCATCTTATTTTTGCTATTCTTCTTCAAAGCTCAAAAATGCAGTACCTACGAATTTTGTGCTTTTAATTCTATGCTTCACTGCATGCTCTTCATGCTGCAGAGACTTCAGCTTTTCATCCATTTCGAGCACTGCTGAAGCGTTGAAATCATATTTACTTTCAATCAGTGCTTTTTACTTTTATTTAATTGTCTTTGAAATGAGATTTTCAACTTCTTCTAGCCCTTCGATATCATAAACTAAATTACATTTAGTGATTCCACCATAGCGAGAGAAAATCTCTGTTAAAGTAGTTTCAACATCATCAATTTCAGTGCTGATGTTCTGCACCATTATTGTGAAATCCGATGGAGTAGAATTCTCTTCGTCTACTTGGAATTCGATCACTCTTTAGCTCCTTCTGAATACCATACTCAACGCGACTTACGTGAGAATAGCAGCAATCGAATAATGAAAACTATAGTCTGTTTTATGCTCCATTTCATCGATAATATTCACCATGGACATTCTATTCAAGAACCCATCTGGACATGGGATAATAAATTCATTCACAGGATGCTCTTTGTTTGCTTCGTAGCTTTCATAGACTTCTAAATCAGTTTTATCACAAAATGAACCATTTAAATTCTTTACAAGATTCGGAATGCCTTCGATAAGAAACAACGAAGCTAACATTAAGCAGCAGTATTTTATGTAATTATAAAACAAAGGGAACCCAGATCCTAGGAACCCTAAGTCCATAACATTCACATTCAGCCCAACTTTTTTCCTCTCTAATTCATATCCACAGCATTAGCATACTTCTTACATTCCACCTTCTTCATCTCCATCTAATTCTGGTTTGGTTTCTCTCGATTTCGCATGTAATTCTGCTTTTTTCCATTCTGCTGGAATCCTCAACATTTCATCGTCATCTTCATCATCATAGCCATTATGACCTCCTGCTTCTAAATCCTCTTATTTATGGTTATTTCCTCGATGACTATTATTACTTTTTCCTTTTTCATAGAATTCTTCTGAATCTCCTTTGTGTCTCTCATGGCCATTTGAAGATTATCGTTTTTCATTTGTTTGCCTTTTTCCTCCACTGAAATTGCTCTCTTCAGATTTATCTTAGGAAATGCATTTTTACCTATTTGTTTAAGATTCTCTTTCAGATGATAACCCTAAACCATTTTTCACCTCAGTTTGGTTGATACTATTATTGTTATTGTTGTTGTTGTTATTTTCATTATCATACTTGGGCATTTCGCTTGAATTGATTTTCAATGTCATATCTTCAGTTTGAATACCGTGCTTTCCGTATATCGACCCAAGTGGAGAGCTAGTTTGATGGATGAGATAGCTTTACTTTGCAGCAAGTTCCATTAAATTATTGTCTGACATTCCTTTGATTTCAGATGCATTCGAGGCATTCAAACTCATAGATATTTTTAAGTTGATATCGAAGCGCAACTAATAATTATTCCACTTTCACACAAGTTAATAAAGATACCTGAATATCTCAGTATTTCTTCGCTTTGGACGAAAAAGTAATCTTTTATTTCTTTGGGTTAGTTTGTTTATTGTTTTTCAATGCTCCTTTTTTTTGCAAAGCGCTTATTGATTAATTTGGACTCAAATACCCTTTCAAAGCTAAAAAAATACAGGAAAAAACCATTCAGGATTACTATTAAAATTAATAAAATTAAGGAAATAAAAGTTTTAAGTAAACAAAACAATAAACTGGCTCCTTAGACTGCTTGAAACTTTCATATGATTCAGCTCTAAAAATTATCCCCTCTCGAAATTATGCAGTGTTAATAATCTCCCACCAATTAACTCAAAAAAGAAAGGTAGAATAATTAACCAATCAGGACTATTATCTTCCAAATGGCAAAACTAACTGAAATTAATGTGGAATAAGTTTTTTAATATAAGAAAGTTTAAAATTATCAGTTATTTTTATGAACTTATTTCAAATTACATAAACTGTTGGACAATCAAAATTTGGAGTTCTAGTTTATCCTTTAAGAGACAGCCTATTATTGAGAAGAAACAAAATAAGAATTCGGCAGTGGTGATTCTTTTGTAAAAATAAACATACTTTTTTTTATATTTTCGTGATATCCCACTAACAAATAATTCAAATTTAAAATGAAATAAATAAGCTGATTGATTGATAAACTTCAAAATAAGAAACTTTATTTGTTCCAATGCTTTATTTTTGTATTCTTGTAAAAATAAAATCTAATAACTCGATTGGCTAATACATGCTTTCTTTTTGGAGATGATTTTCTAAAATATCTAGAGTTTATTATTTAGGAGTGTTTAGTTCAAATCAAGAGATTTTTTGAACAATTATTTGTATTTCAAACGATTATTGAAAAAAGCAATTTGATCAATCTAAATCCAAGTAATTTTACTAAATATACTTCTTTCAATCAATAAAAGTGTTTAAAATGATAATCCTTTAACTTAATTAATGTCTTTGCAAGAATCTATTTTAGATAGATTTATTCTTAGAAATTTTGAAAAAATAAAAATAAACCTAAATTCGATGTGGAAGAGTTTGAAGCTAAAATATTTGGAGTAATATCAAATCCCCAAAAACTAACTAATCAGCTCAAATGGACTTTTTTATCATTATAATTTTCTTATTTTTTCCTAAAACAAAAATACAATAAAGTTAGCCTAAAGTCCTTTTTTTTTGTTGGCATAAATAGCTTTATTTTCATTTAACTAGCTCTTTTTCTTGAAATTTTTTTTATGCATTTCTTCTGACAAATGTTTCCCTTTTTTAATATTTCAAATCAATATTGTGTATTGTATCTTCTGCTTTTTGATGATACATTATGCAACAAAAAAGTGCTTTTGTTATGATTTATTAAAATCTATTCTTATATCTTTTAAGAAATCCACCCGAAATGATGAAAAGTCATTTTTAAATAGAGTTTTTGAACGAAATACTATTTATGAAAAAATATATTTCTGTAATCCAATCTGATTTCAGTATGAATACTTATTTCAAACATTTTAACTTATTCCAGAAGTATTTCTCGCTCATTTGTTCTTTCTGACAACACCGCAGACGACTCCGTGTCTACCAGTAGTCTTGGTGTGCTGACCACGAACCTTGAGTCCCCAGAAATGTCTAAGACCTCTGTTGGACTTGATCTTCTTGAGTCTTTCGAGATCCTCTCTCATTTTAGTATCGAGGGTGTTGGAAGCAAGTTGGTAGTTTTTGCCATCTCTGAAATCGTTGATTCTGTTGAGAAGCCATGAAGGGATTCCGTGAGCAATAGGATCAGCGATGATCTCAGTGATCTTGCTGCATTGTTCTTCAGTGAGGAGACCAGCTCTGGCAGTGGGATCAATCTTCAAAACTTTGCAAATGATGTAAGCGAATCTTCTGCCGACACCTCTGATTCCGGTAAGAGCGATGGGGGTGATTCTCTTTCCGTCGATGTTGGTATTCAAAATACGATGGATGTACTTGAAGTCAGCTTCCTTTTCAATAACGAAACTCATTGTATTTCTTCTTGCTTGGGGGGTCTTGTTCTGAAGTTAGGTTTATTTTAATTTCTTAATTTTATCTTCCAAACTAGATGCTCTCAGCACAAAATACACCCATTTGACTTTTTGGGAATTTCTTTTTTTATTTCTTTGTAATTTAATATCACATTTTGATTTGTTATTTTTGACTGCAACTCACTTTGATTCTTTGAAGGATATTCACCAACATCCATATCATATCAAAATCATAAGATAAAACTGCTCTTTCCCTCCACCCACTCTCCAAGAAAGATTTTTGCTAAGGATATAGAAGAGCCATGATGTGGAAGTCACATCAAAAGGCCATACCTAAATCAGCCATAATATTATAAATACATACAGAATATACTCTATATTTTATATTCTGTCACATGAGTCAAGAGTATTATTTATGACTATTGTGTTTGAAACGATCAGTGGAGATTTTAATATTTTCCTTCTTGAACTCATAGGGAATCTGATGTAATAATGAATAATGAATTTGTTCTTTGAAATTTAACCTTATCCATGCATACAACTTTCCATTTAATATTCATATATTTCATATGTTCTCTTTCCTCCATGGACTTAAATCTAGGAGCTATTGATAAATCAATATCTTGAAATGTTAAAATGCATGATTGTTTTTTGTGGTTCGCAGATTGTTTGGAGAGAATTCGATTTTAAAAGTAGGAATAATTTGAATTCGCATACAAAAATTTAGAGAAACAATATCGAAATTCAGCGGAATAGTACTATTATTACTGTTGACAGAATTCGAGAAATTACAATAATACAATATTACTCGCTGTCAGTTGAATTGTTCCTTAAACTAGCACAAAGTTCGTTCCGGCTTCCGTTAGAGAGAAAGAGAGAGTGCAAGACTTAGACATTTCGATTCTTGATCTCCTGAATGAATTAATAGTCTAAGCCTAGCTCTTCAGATCAAAGTCCACAGGGAATGTCAAAGCAGGGCTCTTTCTAAAGAGCTAGAGCCAACTCAGCCTCTGCTGGAGTTGATTCATTTTAATATCACACTTTTTAAGGAAAAAAGATCCTAGGCAGTTTAGTTTCTGTGAGTAGTAGCACACAGTACAGAGATGCCAATGATAGCTTCTCAACTTAAGAAAGAAGTGAAGAATTAAGTTCTCATCAGTCACAACAGCAAGAAAAAAGCGAAAAAGAATGCCATCAACTCTCATCTTTGTTAAATCAGCCATCCACTTTATTTCTCAAATCAGCTGGGAACAGTAATATTCTAGGAAATCCACCCTGGAGCTAGGCTACCAGTACATTCAATTCAAATAGATAATTTACATCCTCTTCGTTGAACAGCAGCAGAGATGCAGGATAACCTCACTTTGAGCTGAAAAGCAAATATTAAGAATAGCAGAAATAGTAGCTGTTGTAGCAATCTAGTCGATTTGCTTCGGGATAACCGCCTTATAAATCGAATGATGATATGTTTGGACCATCTGATAGGCCTCCATTTGGTTCTCTCACTGATAATTCTAATAATACTTCTACCAAAATGAAACTAAACAACTTTGAACCTTTGAAGAATCCAACATTTACGCCCTTGTTCTCTTCATCTTTTTAAGGTAAAGAAAATGATGCATTTAATCAACCTAACCCCTACAACTAAGTGCCATCAGCTGTAAATAAACTCTTCGATTTCAATCCTATCAATCATTCAAATGATAATTCTATTACTGGCTCAAATTCTATGATAAATGCTTCTTATCTTGAATCAAATATTCACCCATTTAATAATAAAAATAGCAACTACAACAATAATCCCATTTCTTCGCATGATTCCAGCAGAAATATCTAGTGGAGAAGAATGATATCTGGAGCTAATGATATTTCTAACAATCCA
>Ga0302271_10002777_pt1 | contig 15431 bp, 8 predicted proteins | sample III_Bog_N1_1_FD_198767 | JGI IMG/M metagenome (GOLD analysis project Ga0302271, IMG submission 198767) | Peat permafrost microbial communities from Stordalen Mire near Abisko, Sweden - III_Bog_N1_1 | ecosystem: Environmental > Terrestrial > Soil > Wetlands > Peat | place: Sweden: Abisko... | reverse complement strand
GATAGGAATATGCTAGAGAAAAATAAGACTGCTAGAGTATTCGATACGCCACTACGCTGATTTGTAGATTTTGATATTGAGAAATCTAGTGAAAAAAAAAGTAATCTGAAGAGGTTTAAAGTTTGATTTGCTCAATTATTGTCTTATGCAACAGCTCTCTTTCTCTTTCTCCCCAACGGAATGAAACACTCAATAATACAAAGAGAACTGTATTTGATTATTATTGTATTTTCATTACAAAATCAAATGGGAATAACAACAAATAACAGCTAACATCATCACCAACACAGCTGCTGAGATATGAAAATAAAATACACGCAAAATAACTAAATGAAAGAGTTAATTGCTTAATAACTCTGTGTTTGTAAATCGCAGACTGGATTGTTCTTTCCCAGGCTTAAATCATGGCCTTGAGATCTAGAGAGTTTTCCCAAATTAATTAATTAAGTTGTCTATCGAATATTGGATATTCACTCTCTCACTCTCTCTTTCTCATGTCGGTTTTCCCCTCCTCCCAAGAAGAGAATTTGATATATTTCTTTGATATCTCCCAGTCCCTACGCTTCTCTTTTAATATACTGTCCTTGCTCTATTTATCATCAATCTTATAAAATTGATTGATTTATTGCAACAGTCCTGTATGATTTAAGACTTGAAACCCTACAAAACAGCAAATATTACATTTAAAAACACCAATTAATCACACAACTTACCCATTCAAGAAAGGGACATTTATCTAAATAATTGCTTAACTCTTAACTTCTCCTTATTGATGCGTCAAGACTCTCGTCCATACAGCGCGTTCAATGTGCGAAGCCTTAAGCCTTCTAAATCAGGGTCAATATCAACTCTCGCCAGGCCAATTACTGCAGCTTCAATAGGCAACAGTAGCAAGAATGCTTCCAATCAAGGAGAGTTTAGGTTAGAAAAAGAAGAAGAAAATACACACATACATATCATTCTTGTTTCCTTATTGTGAATTCTCAATTAATTGATCACACAGTGTCAATAAAGATTGTTGTTTATCATTTATTCTCTCTTTTTTTGTTGCAGTATTCCAGATAAGATGGCATAGAATTGGACTTCAGTCAAAGCTGCCAAGGATAAAGTAAGATAAACATACAAAAATTGTCACTGAGTTTCAATATTGTGTTGCTCTTTTTCCAGGAAGGACTCTTTGAAGAGCAAGTACAACTATAGAATGAGTTATCCAAGCTAAAAGAGGAGAATTCCTTCCTACGAGATCGCTAGAAAGCCATCGAAGAAGAAGCACAGAAAGTCATTGACTATATCTTAAAAATTGAAGCATTTGTTGTTAAGCGCAAGGGTCCTAAGATGTAAGATCATCAGCAGAGTTGGTTGGTAGTGAATCTCAAGAAGAAACTGACTGAACAGCGTGAAGCAATTGACAAGAAACAAGCTGAAGTTGACACGAATAAAAAGGATGCAAAATATCTAAAGCGATAAGAGTTTGATATTGCTGTGAAGATATATAAAGAAAGCTTAGAAGATATCAAAAATGCATAAGGCAAATTAATGCTGTCTGCTGAACAATATTCACAGCAACGATATTCCACGAATAATAACAATAATAATAACAACAATCATGGGTATTTGAATAGCAACACTGCTATGAAACAGCCAGGCGATGATGAAGAAGAAGAAATGGGTTTGGAAGAATTTGAAAGACTTAGTCCAAGGAGTATGCGTAAAAATGTCATGTAACTAAGAACGAATCTGATGCTGCTCAGTGAAGAAAATGATAGGTTATCAGTGCAGCGTGATGGACTAAGTAAAGATGGAGAGATCAAATATCGAAAGCTAATTGAGCTTTAAGCGCAAGAAGACGCTGATATGACGGAATATACAGCATTGAATTCGTAATTGTAGTAATATAATTATTTACAAGATCACAGTAATTCCACGATCAATGAGGATTAGCAGGGGTAGTTCTAATAGGATGATCATTTTAGTAATTAATCCTATGGGAAATCTACTAAAGTTGTCAGGATAGCAGCAGCGGCAGAGAATTCGAAGAGTTATTCAGAGTAGATTAAAGAATACTAAACGAATGAGAGAAATCAAATTTATTTGTAGCATTAGAAGGAGTAAATTGAGTTACAAGCAGGGTAGATTGCTTAGCTTAGCTAGTTGCTTTAGGTAAGAGATAATAGGGGGATAATGGAAATGTAACTGAGATTTTGTGTGTGTTTGTTGTTAATAGGATCTACGCTAGAAGGATGCGGATGATAAATTAAAGGTCGCAGAGGAGACGAAGAAAATGGAGAATGAATTAAGAGCACTAAGAGAGAGAAATGAGTAGTCGTTGAAAGAGGAAGGGGAGTTAGCAGCATAGCTATTAAGTTTATAAGTCCCTCAGTTCCCTTCTGGCATGAAGGAGCATTTCACAATAACCAATAATATTCTGTAGAAACATGAACCAGTGAAAGTAGCGAAAGTGCCGAAGATTGAGTCCGTCGAAGTCGCAAGGATAGCGAAGGAGATTAACTTTAGATTAAGGCTGAAGAGAATACCTATGGATTATGCTGTCGGGAAGTTAATTATTCCATAAGTGAAAAGAATGGGATTTGTTTCGCTGGAGTATCTCATCAAGAAACTTAGATTGTAAGATAGATAGACTTCAAGATGATTTATGAGATGATTAAGGTAATTTTGTTGTGTTTATATTAGAGATCCGTTTAATGTGCCGAAGAAAGAAGAAGCCTTGGCGTTAGGGCGATTTATTGTGGAAGATAATTCAGAGAATATGGTGGAAGTTAGTTTAGCGAAGAGATGCCATTATAAAGTTGCGAGAAGCGTGTTTAAATCTTTAGTTGGAAGAGTTAAGATATATTCGACGGATGAAGAAGAAAAGATTATTTGGCAGAAGTGCAATGATGTAAATAAAATAAGAGAGAGAAGTAGAGAAAATATTAGGGAAGGGGGGTTAATTAATGTATTTATGTGATTGTTCTCTTGTGTTGCTGCTGTTTGTTAGGAACTTGAGAAGAACATAGGTGGTTTGAAGTAATATGGCGAGGCTTGCTTTTGGAGGAAGAACATTGAAACAAGTTATGTTGTGAATTATGAGTAACTAAGAGAGAGTTTGCTGTATGTTTCTAGCGATTTCGACACTGAAAAGCTAGAGTACATAACAGTTCGACTCTTCGAGTAAACTAATGATGTTTAGAAGCTGCAATTCTTGAAAATATTTGAGATATTCAAAAACGATACTTGGAAGGATTTTCATATGAGAACATCTAATTCCTTGATTTTCAAGCCGGGTTAGGTTAGTTATATCTTGGATTAATAGTAATTTGAACTCACCGAATCAGATGAAGAATAGTAGCCAATACATAATTAACATCATGAAGGATAAACAGGGAATTCAAATGGGTAGCAGTAGTATTCGAATCCTCCATCGAATAATCATTCGAAAACTTAGTTTCCAACGGTTAATTCAGCTTCACCAGCGCATGTAAGATAGGAGAACAGAAACAACACGGTTTTGAGTAATAAGATAGTGTTACCGTAATAATAATAATAACCAAGGAAAAATACAATTAAATTTAATCTCTCACCTTCACAGCAAGCATCATAGTAATTCAAATGAAAAACAAAAACAATGATTGGAGAATCCCATAGGGCACAAGTGATTAATGTTTTGGGAGGCCATCTATTAGGATCTAATTTCAACATATTTATTTTGATAACATTCTGTTATTATTTATCACAAACACCAAAATAAAACACAAACACACTGAATCAATATAGTTCTCCTTTCAATCAAAATACAAATCATACTTAACATATTATGGGTTGTTTATCATAATCGCCGCTACGGTCTTCTCAAACACAAGAATTGTGAGAATGGAAGTATCTTTATGTTTTATGTAATTTTTAAGGCATGAAAAATTCTTTGTCTATTTCAGATCGACCTAAAGCTCTAGTTTATTGTAGAATACTGATAGCAAAACCTTTTCCATTTCAATATCTGTCACATTAAAAACCTAATGAAGAAAAGTTGAAGGTTACCAATATTGGAAACTCAAATGGTAGGATTTAAATGCACTCATTCGGGATAAAATATCCTTGAAGAATATTTCCTTCGGTTTGTTGAGAATCTCGATGGTTAGAGAATCTAAGAAGCGCTTCTGAGATGGCTGAGGGTCAGCATAAGGGGGGAGTAGTTATCGTGGTTCATCGAACAAATTTGAGATTTTAGAATTAAAACCAAGTTCAACTGTTCGTACATTTGGTAATCTCAACAAAAGTCCAAAGATCGTACTGGTATCTAAGGTGTTGAGTTACTTTAAGACAACTCTCCTCAGGAGGGATTGGTTGAGCTTTTGTATATGGGTTTCTTTAATAACTCCAAAGATATTGGAGCTTGTGATTGTATCTTTTTCATCTTTTTTGAGAAATTCATAAGAAGTTATGAATAGATCCTCTAAGTTCGGTAAAGCAGCAAGCATTACTAAGGATTCTAAGCAAATATCAGAGTAGCAAGCGTTCTCAATAGCAAAAGAGATCTTCCAGAGGCTCTTTTAGCTCTAAAGGTTCTTTAAGAATTCTTAGAATTCCTATCGATAAATACCAAGTTTACGGAAACTAAACAAGATGTCGAGGGATTACAGATTCTGAAATGACAACACAGTTTGCGTGTATGTAGGGAAGAACAGTGGATTTTAGTCTGTGTACTTGTTCACCATTTTAAGGGTCAAATTTGTGATAGTCTGGAATTGAAGAATAGATTTAGTGATTTCTAGGAAGTCTCCATAAGCAAAAGGGGAGGATTCAAGACAAATTGCTAGATATGTTATGTTCTTGTTGTTATCTAGCAACGAAAGTAATATATCATGGAGTGGTTCTATTTCGACCGTTTCAGGGCTTGACACGATGACTCTGTGGAGATGCTTTCCTAAAGAAGCGATTCTTTGAAGGACTTCAATGAGGCCAAGAGATTCAGGGGATTATTAGGATGGATTTTATCCATCGAAGATTGATACTTTCAGCGTTTTTTGAAGAGACTTTTAAGACTCCAAACTGATAAATAAAAATGCATCATCTCTTGCTGATTTTAATGCATTCTGAATGCTGTTCTTAGTACCATTGATCTACAAAACAGCTTAAGAAGAGTCTTGTTGTTGCTATTTTTCATTTTTGTTTCCCATATTGCTTTGAAGAATCCACTAGTTGATTGTCCTTGCGCGAAAGTACAATAAGAATAAAATATGCAAATTACGGTTCTTACAATTGAAAGGAAGATCTCTGATGTCTCCTCTTTGTGAGAATTATCTAAATATATTATTGAAACGCATAATAATTTTCTTCTTAATAACAGATTGTTCTACAATCTCAGATTGAGAGATCTGGAAAGTTTGAAGGCAACAACAAACATACACATCAAATCAACTTGAAGACAATCCATTATTCTATCTCTCTCAAGGGCAATTAATTGTATTATTAACGAATACAATAAAATTGAAAACATACATTAAATGTATTTGTTGTCAATTTGAAATATTTTTTAAAAAGTAGTTTTAAAATTTACTGCTCTTACCCACAAATCCAAACACTCCTATTACTGCTACTTCTTATTCTCAAAGATCATTGAATTTTAAAGAATTTGCGCTTTGTTTAGCACTGCATAGTTACTCAGTTTGTTGTAGCTTAAACATTCTGAACATTCTAATTGGGTTTTTATTGAAATGGTTCGCGAACTAATTAGATTGCATTCTGCTAGGAAATATGTTCTATTCAATAGAAATAACACCTTGTATCATCTTTGATAATTTTATAGAAAACGCTATGCAATTCAATATCTCAAAATCCTGATCAATTACCAATCATTTCCATTGCTAAATAAGCAATATCTCATAGTTGTTTGCCATTCCGAAGCAACTTCAAACTTTTACAAATATTTATGTTTTTCCTTATTTTCCTATGGAGATAAGATGAATAAATATTTCTGGAAATAAAGCTTCCCCCAGATACTGGCATTAATATTTGTTTAACTTGATTGTTCCGTTTGAAGAACGATCAAAAAGGTGGGAAAACAAATCCATTTCCAAAAAAATATTGACTTTATTTGATCCAATTTGCACCATTTGAAATTATTAAAAACTCATTACAATCAGAAATATTCCACTCTATTCTTTGGATTAACCTGTCCATCAACTAAATATCTACATTCTCCACAACACCATTCTGATGTCCTACTAACAAAGCAAGGAGATCCACAGGGAATTCAAAGTCGGTTATGCTTTGACTAGTTATTAGGTTTGTCCAATTTGCAAGACTCATGTGTAGAAATCAGACATAACCTTAATCAGCGAGAGAATCATTAAATATCCAGTTGTAAATCAAATCACCAAGAAATACTACCATCGTGGTTGTTTTCGTGAGAATCAACTCTACAAAACATCCAATAGGATTGCTCCCGTGGAATATGCCAACGGCTATGAGTTGCTAAGTGAGCAAGACAAGTAAATATTTAGAGAATATATTCGCTCACTGTAGCTTAGAATTATTAAATAGTTCCCAAATCTTGAGGAAGCATATAAATCACAGCAATCATAAGTCAATAGTAATAACAATAATGGTGGCAATCATCAAAGATCGAATGTGGATGTATCCTCCTCCTCTGCTAGGTAACCTTAAGCATTACTGAATTCAAATAAGATTAATAGTGCTGCGAGTAAGATATAAAGAAATCATAGTAAAAGCACTTGGAATGATCTGCGCCATTCGTCAGAGGAAAAAAAGAATCACCAATAGACTTTGCTTTCGTTTAGTGGCAATAGGAATTCTTAAGAAAACAAAGGAATCACTCAATTTAAGAGTAATTATCCAAAGAAACTTGATTATTCTTAGAATTCTGAGAAGAAGCAACAACAAAAAGATCAGTCTGTCTCTTATGATAAAAGAAGAAGAACTAGCACTAGAGACTAAGATAACAATAAAGTTGATAACTAGCAGGGAAGTGATGTTCATGATAAGAAAAATAGATTTGTGAGTACTTCCGAGAAACTAGAGCAACTTTAGCGATAGTAATAATCAAGGCATAACATAGAGAATTAGTAATGCTAAGAAGGAAGGATAGTTAAGAAAGCAAGGCTTGAGAATGGTGCAGTAGTTATTGAAAATAGCTAGGGATAATAGGAACAGCTAAGGAGGAATGCAGTTCAAAGGGGAGACACATAGAAAGGAGAAAAGATACTGAATGGTAATAATAAAAAGACTATTGATGCTGTAAATAATAACTAATAGTCCTCCAAACTGAATCTAATCCACAAAGCACCTAAGCTCAGCAATGCTGGTATATCTTACAACTCAATATCTTCCAATCCTCTTCCTCTTCCTTCGAAGCGTCCTCTTGTGTCTTTTGAAATCAACTCTTCTCAATCTAAAGAACGGCTCTTATCTGAAACGGATAGATAACTAAAGCAAATTGATGTTTCGTAAAAATATTTCTTAGTTTAGCTCCTCGAAAACAACGGATATCTCAACGTGCGTAATCTGAGTTCTTAATGGCTAGTCTGTCTTGCTAAGGATGGTGTAATCAATGGTGCTCTCCCGCATTGTCCAATCTGCAACGATGGATAACTTATCCATAACAAGATTAAAGATGAATATTTCTGCACTGGATCGTCAGAGAAAAGTGGATGCAAAAGAGCATTTAGTTCGTAGGAGATACATAGAAAGAAATGGAATTAGCTATGTATATGAAGTATGAGAGGGAGTTAGTTATTAAGGAATTAATTAAACAAAAAGGGTGAGTAAGTTAATAGGAATTTTAGAATGTGTTTTGATTTGAAAAAGGGGAGATATTAATAATTGAAAGTTTTAGTATTACATACTCAAGTTGAGTGGGGATTAAAGGCTAGAAGAAATATTTAAGAGAGAAGGATGTTTGCTTGTTAGATTGGGAGATAGAAAAAAAAAGAAATTAATTATTTTAGAAAGAGAGAGAAGTGGGTTATTGTTTTTGGGGGGAGAGAGGGGGGTGGTTAATGTGTAAATTGACATTCCAGCATTAAAGAGAAACTCTTTTACTGAAAAAAAGAGAGAGAACAAATATTACTAACAACAAGATCAAGCAATACATACTATGAGGTAGCATTATTATAATATTATAAATTGCTACCATTGCTAAATTGCTAACATTACGATTGTGTGTTTGTGATGCTCAAGAAAATCAAAGAAACAATCCTCTGATACTTCAGCTGGAGCACATAAGTAAATCGGTTCGAGATCGAAAGACAGCGATCAACAGAAACAACAAAGCTACGATAATGCTGATAAACTAGCTGATTCTACGAAATCAACTTAATAACTTTAGAAAATGATCATCGCAGGAATCAGTGAATAATAATAGTAATAAAACAGAAATAAGGAGAATTATAAATAATAGTAGAATGTTATTTGCTTTTGTTGCATCACTTTTTTATGATTGTTGATCTTATGATTCTTTTCTGGTTGTAAATAACTCAGAGGACAAATCGTTTAACAGCAGTAACCGGCAGTGAAGAACACAAAAGAAGGGGGAAATGCCCGCAAAAAGAGATCGACTATCATTGAATTCCTTTGCAGTTGTTTCCTAGACTCAATGAGGTAAAACAGGATAAATGCAAATAAAAATAATTTATTTCTACCATTCATTTCCAGTGTGTTCTTCACCTTTTAACTTCCAAATTGTTTATCATTTTTAGCAGTAATTTGCCTACTTAAGACGATAAATCAATATCGTAATCATAAGAGGTAGAACCTGAAGCGAAATAATTAGCACCTTAAGATTATCAATGGAGAGGTAAAAAGACTCTCATACTTGATCTTGATGAGACTTTAGTTCATAGCTCATTTCAGCCTATGTCCAATTCAGACTATACCTTGTCAGTAATAATGCTTTTACAGAGGGAGAATCAAAATAATTATCTTTGATTCATTCTCAAGCTCTTGTTTGTCTGTTTTCATTTCCTTTTAGATAAAAGTCTAGAACATCCCCTTCACGATTCATGTTAAGAAACGGCCAGGAGTTGAATTCTTCTTAGAACAAGTTAGTTAGTATTTCGAAGTTGTTATCTACACTGCTAGTCTTGCTGAAGTAATTGCTTTTTTCTAAACTCTTTGACATGTTTTCTTGGTTGATTGTGGTGATTATCTTAAAACTCATTTTATTTTTTGAAGTATGCTGATCCTGTATGTGATCTAATCGATCCGAAGAAATTCGTCGCTGCTAGACTGTTCAGAGAGAATTGCACGAATTACCAAGGACTCTTCGTTAAAGATCTTAGTAAAATCGGTAGAGATCTCAAGGATTTGCTCATCGTGGATGTAGGGGATATTTTCTTCATTTTAAAATTGATGCTCATTTTTTTATTTTTTTTATGTGTTTTACAATCCAACACATCACAGAACTCTGAGACTTCCTTTCTATTCCAGCCAGAGAATGCGATATAAATCTCAAATTACTTCTAAAACGATGCTGACAGGGAGCTCTATCGACTACTTCCATTCCTACAATTCCTCTCAAATGTAACCAACAGAAAAAATAAAATTAATTATGCTGTGTGAATGTCATCCAGAAACATCTCTTACCCCCTTCATCTATCTCTCCTAGGTAAAAGACGTACGTACAACTAAAGGATGGATGGAGAAATACCTTACCCAAGATATCATCGAGTACATGAGTATCACAGGCAAAATGCAACAATTTAATAAGAAATTACAACTCCGAAAACAAAGAAATCTCATGAAACAACAACAATAGCAAGAAGGATCAGGATCGTAAATACCTTTATTGAATAAAGCTAATAGCTCCAAGGAAGATATTAGCAATAAGGAGAGCAGTAGCACAACGCATCTTGTGAATAATAACAGTTCTCGGTTTAAAGATGGAGGCATATCACCAGACTCATAGATTCTATCATTAAATATACAAATAAATAAGCAAAGTGACGAAACAGATGAAAAGACTAGCAACAACAATCGTAGTAAAGAAGATAGTCTAACAGGGAAAGTATCAAATGCCAGCACAACTGATGCAACAACAAGTACAGCTACAACAGCGAATACTGCTAAGATCACAGAGAAGTAGAAGTAATTGCAATAATAACAATAACAGTAGCAGTAAATACCATAATAACCTCATTAGTAGAAGTTTAAAAAGGATTTAGTGATCTAAGTACCTTCGGAAAAAGACAAAAACGAAGAAGAAATCATGGAATTATCATAAGTTTAATTAATCGAGGAGTTTAATGCATTAAGTAGCTCTAAGATTATGAAACCATCGATGAGCAATCTTAATTCAGTCCGAACTGCTAAACTAGAATCGACTCGAAAGCTCATTGAAAGGAGTATCCCTATGGGGAATTACCAAGAAGATTACTTTATCCATAAGACATGCCCTGATGAGGAGAAATCAAATTAAAACAATAATTAATTCCCTTAGAATTATATTTTCTCCTCGAACAACAACAACAAGAATACAAATATCTTTGACAATAACATTAATCTTTCTGCTAATCCTTAGCGCTTAAACAGATCATTCGAGAATATCCGCTATGACATCGGTGCGTTGAATCTCAATTCACCTGTTGCGTAGTAAGATTTCATAAACTTCTTGAAGGAACCGATTTCAACCTCGCCGAAGTTGCATTAAATTAGTAATTATTTCGCTTCGAATGGGTAGAATTAGAAGATCAGTAACATACCACAATCGAATAAATTCTGTGATCAACTGAAATTAAAGTAATTAATGTAACAGACGCAACTTCTCGAGGAGGAAGTAGCGTTCTAAGAATAAGCAGATTGCAATCCATTACCGCCCGATTAGATTATTTTAGATCGAAATCATACCAAAAGTGCATTGGATAATTAAATTAATTAGCAACATGGGTAACCTTTAAGGATAAGAATCACAGATGAAGAAGACGAAGACGAAGATGATGATGAGGAGAATACAGATCAATAAGATAAATAGATTTAATAATAGTAATTATGCTTGTCGGCATCGAGTCTATCAAATTAATAGTAATAATAGTTGCTGTAATCCTAGTAAATGTGATGAAGCTTCTCAACAAAAAACAACTACTCATTAACTATTGCGCTTTGAATCAAATGCACAGATGAGTACTCCATTTTTTGTGCCTTTTGACAGCAACCTAATGATTTTTATAATAATAACTAAAGAAATATTCCTAACTTCCTGATGGTCATAGGCATATCTAATCCTTAAACTAACCCAAAAACATTTACAAAACCAAAAAAGAATTAGATTCCCTCCTCAGCTCATTTTACACAAAACATTTCCGACATATTTATATTTATTAAATAATAATCTTCTTTGTTGTTGTTGACGTTTGTGTTTTTTCAGTTCCCCCCTAGTTCTCTAGTTGATATTCCGTTTTCATTCTATTTTTGTGATGCGTAACCATCTTTAAGCTATTGTAACTTGAAATAATCCATTGGATTGTATTGCATTCTCTCTATATCTCATTCATCATTATCTGAAAAATTCGATGGCAACATGACTAGCGACGTTGCTTAGTAATGCAGCTAATACATTTGTTCTGACACTTTATTAAGTTTGAATGTCGTTTCTTTATTCTTTTATCTATTCGGAAATATTTCCTTGAGAAACTCTTCGACAGCTGCAATATGCTATTTCGGTGTATTCCTTCTCTTTAATACTTCGCCTAATCCTCTGATCTGAAAATCAAACTGACTCTTCGTGATATTAAACACTGTGAACGCAGCAAACGAATCATTCGCTGAGAAGGAATCGATTTCAGGTCTAGAAAATTCCAAGATTATCTCCAGCAATTACGTATCCTCTAAATCTTTCAATAGGATCTCCTTCGGGAGAGGTTCCTCAGTGATACAATTCTTCACCCAGTCACTTAAATCCTAGAGAATCATTTCTAATCTCTCAGGTAATATCTCCGTCGGGTAGAGCTTATAGCCTAAGATATATCGTAGCACATTAAATTTATGCACAAAATCTTCTTTATCTTCTGGCTCAAACAAGCAATAAATCTCAAAGGCTTGTGTTGCTACTAACTCTAATGAATCGATGGTGTCACTCAGAACCTCAGGGATAATCAGCTAATTCAATGTATTTAAGAATTCAAATGCTTAGCATTGAATCGTTAAATATCGAATTGTCGATCGAGTTATCTCAGATAATTTAGATAAATATGAAGATGAAGAGGATACAACTGAAGATGCTATTACTCCTACTCCACCCTGTTGAGTTGACCCAATCTACTACATCTACAAAAGTTACTTCGCTTTCATATAATTCACTGGGATGTAATTCTTCAGTGACACAAGAATATGCGCTTATAGATCATTAGGTTTTCTTACAAATATAAGATCACTGCATATCAATCTTCTTAGCGCATTCACGCGCTAAATCAATCGTAGAATCTACGGCTTACCAATCACCGAATGACGTGCAGTTAAATAAGTAAATAAATGCTTCTTCAATACAAAGAAATCAATTGAGCTTAGTTATATCCCTAGCTAAGTGATCTTACTTGCTATTACAGTTGAGCACTATATATGCTCATCTTCTTTTAAATACTCGCAGACAAGTTAAATGAACTATTTCTACTCAACACTGCCATCTCGAACTCTGCTGAGAATTTCTTCATATTGCTCTTCATATTTGTCTCTTAAGAACTCCTTGCTTTCTATCAATTCCGTTAGAAACTTACTGAAGACCTTTTCAACGAACACGCAGCCACCCACTTCATCTAAGAGGTTCTCTGGCAGCAATCGAGATTTATTGGTTTGGAAGATTTTCATTTTCTCATCGATCTTAGTGACTTTCACGAGAGTAAAGCACTCACGGAGAAGAGTCTCGATACGGTTGACTCCATGTCCAGGGAGCTTGATGCTTTAGGTTAGAATATCCTATGTCAAAGGAGAAGAAGAAGTAGAAGATGTAGCTGTAGGGATTGAATTCATTCTCACGAAACTATCTTTATCAGTTGGTTTACCATTATTGACATCGCTACGGTGAATGTGATAAATAGAATTTAAGAACAACCCGAAGAGAAAGCAGAATTGCTAAATCTCCACGAAACAGAAATTCTTAATGAATTCTTGCATGCTGTTGTCTTTTTGAATAAGGATAGCTAGCTATCTGACGGATTCAATCAGTTCTTAGGAAAATTGGACTTAAGATTAGATGATATCTGGTGAAGGTTATTATTTAATCGGTGTTGCAGTATCTCCTTATTGTTCGTGCTATTCTCTAATAATACCTTCCTATTCGATTTTGGCAGTTGAATCTACTTTAATAGCAGCAACAGCAGCATCCTCCTCCTTCTCCTCCTTTTGTTCATGCTTCTCTTCTTCTGCATGATTCCTTTCTTTATCTTTTTCAGCATGTTTCTTAGCAATTATTTTTTAAATAATCTCCTAAGAAAAATGAGAAGATCCTAAAAATGGCGTGAATCCAGTTTTCCCTTATTAGTTACTCTCTACAACCATCTAAGCTACACCAGCTACTCCCATTAGATTACCATTGAAATTGCCATTTCCAGTTGACTAAGAATTATTCTAAAATGTAACTTTCTTCTTATTTGGACTGAACACTCGACTGATCGGTGGGAGCTCAGTATTACCTTGTTCTACTATCTATTCATTACCACTTCCTTTATGTTTCCCTTCTGTAAACCATTCAATAGGGAAAGATTCCTTCTTCAATGGAGGTAGTTAAAATCTCCCTCGAACTGGTGATTCTTATTATCCAATGACGATGCTGCTATTTTTACTTATTTATTCCTCTGAACCTTACTACTGCATACCTGGTATCTACGTGGATGACTTAATTCCTGACTAATGACTCTAAACTATGTCATTTTCGATTGTCTCGATTGTTCCAAATGTATGCATACTTTTAGCAGGTTATTCTCTTCTTCTGAGTTAACTGTGCTACGGTTTTTACGTCTAAGCTATTATAAACTTATTGAATGAGATTATATCGTCTTAGTTATTACTTTGAGTGCTCCTAGGCACAGAGTGTCCTTTTAATAGTCTATCAACACCTTAAGATGGAAACTATGAATAACTTGGAGGTTTATTTTTATTCGGTGATTTATGAGATATTAGTATTCCAGTAATGAGTTTGGATGAATCCTAAGGGGATATTTAGAATTATTATGTGTCTTGCTATGATGATGATGAATCATATTGCAACTTTAAAAGCGATGATAATGATTAAGATGGTTATGGTTGTGGTAATTTTTCCCTCTATCCCCTTGAACTTGCTTATTGTAATAATCTTGATTTCATTTACTCTTTTGGTAAGGTTAACAAAGGCTAAATTAATTAGAATTATGTGTCATTGAAGGATTTCTATGACTAAGGTCCAAATCCACTTCTAGAAGTCTGTCTCAATGTAGCTTGTGTATTGCTACTATAATTGTTCTCTTCGGATTCTTTTTCTTTTGGCAACACTTGATTATTTACATTTTAATTGTTGTTTCCCGTTGAGATTTGCTCAGATGTTGGCAGAATTTGCATTGAAGACGAATGTGGCATAAGTTAGTATTGTATATCCTTTGATTTAGTTTGAACATTGCTGAAGATAACCTTTTAATGTGGTAAAGCAAGCTCCCGTAGAGAGGAAGGTTGTTGTTTCTTGAGATTTTTATCAGGTGAATAATCTGGAATCCTAGAGGTTGATCGTATTTTGAGAGGTGACTACGATAACGATGCTGCATATGCTAGTGGTTAGTTGCCAACAACTTAGAGCTTAGCATGCTACGTTTTACTTTCTAAGCCATCCTCATCTTACTCGTTAATGTGTTCTATCCATCCAAGAAGATGCTGCTCCCTTCGTTAGCTCAATTTCTATTTGATGTAGTGCTCAAAGTTATTTTCTTTGCTACAATAGAAATTCTACTAGTTTGTATCGAGTCTCTGCTGCAAGGACATTAGAATCTCTCACTTTCACACTCTCTTTCTCTCGTGTTTCTTCTTGTTCTTCTTCTTTTTTGGTGTTTGCGGGAGAGAATGATTGGTTATTTGTTTAATGATTTAATGCTTGAATGAATAAAGCGCATTTACTTTCTAAAACAACGAGCATATTCACCACATATTCAAGAGAGATAATTATTAAATTAGCCTCAGGAATATAACTGCATGAATGAACATATAACTTCCGATTATGGCTCTAATATATTTATATTGACTTACAAAGCTAGTGTTGATATTCACTTTTAGAGCTGGAAAATCAAAGAAATTACTAAATAACACATGTTATTTATTAAATCCTTCCCTTACAAATCGGACAAAAACTTTCTGCTGAATAATCCGAAATCATACCAGCAAAAAATAATTACAATAATCAATGATCAAAAAATATTTAAACTTTTTTTAAATCAATTTCTAATACTTTTTATTATTTTTAGTGG
>Ga0302271_10002775_pt1 | contig 15433 bp, 13 predicted proteins | sample III_Bog_N1_1_FD_198767 | JGI IMG/M metagenome (GOLD analysis project Ga0302271, IMG submission 198767) | Peat permafrost microbial communities from Stordalen Mire near Abisko, Sweden - III_Bog_N1_1 | ecosystem: Environmental > Terrestrial > Soil > Wetlands > Peat | place: Sweden: Abisko... | reverse complement strand
AAATTTGTCCTCTTTGTATTTGTTTCGTCATTCCATTCCTCGCAATGACTTAAGGCGAAGCCGTTCAACCGTTCACCTGTTCAACTAATTCACCCTCCGAAAGCCCCTTTGACTTTGTCAATAAGACTTTCTTGGTGCTTTTTGTGGGTGTTTATTTCATATAATTTTCTATAAAGCTGTTTTTCCTCTTCTGTCATTTGAGTCGGAGTTTTAATGCTGACTACTATTATATGGTCTCCTCTGTGAGAAGGTCTGGAAAGGTTTGGAACTCCCGCTGATTTTATTTTAACCGTATTTCCGCTTTGAATCCCAGCGGGGATTGAAACTTCTTTTTCTCCGTCAAGGGTCTTTATGGTGATTTCATCGCCTAAAACGGCTTGGGCAGGAGAAATTTCGAGCTTGGTGTAAACATCATCTCCTTCTCTTTTAAAATAATCTGAAGGTTTAACGTGTAAAACAACGTATAAATCGCCTGGAGGCCCGCCGTTTTTACCAGCGTCTCCTTCGCTGGAAAGTCGCATTTTGGAAGAATTATCCACTCCTGCAGGGATTTTAAGTTCGATTGTTTTTTCTTTTTCAACTCTTCCATATCCTTTGCACTCTTTGCAAGGGTTTTGGATTCTTTTGCCAGCCCCGTGGCAATCAGGGCATGTGCTCACTTGAGTGAAGTGTCCTAAAATGGTTTGGGTTGTTTGTTGAATTTTACCTGAGCCTCCGCAAGTTTTGCAGGTAACAGGCTGACTTCCTGGTTCCGAACCTGTGCCTTTGCAAGCTTCACAATTTTCAAGGTGGTCTATTTTAACCTCTTTTTTTACCCCGAAAACAGCTTCTTCAAACTCAATTTCAATATCAACTCTTAAATCATCTCCTCGTTGTGGAGCGTTAGGGTCAGAACGCTGTTGAGAAAACCCGCCAAATCCACCGAAAAACGAATTGAATATATCGTTTAAATCCCCAAATCCACCGTCAAATGGTCCGCTTGAATTAAATCCTGCGTTTCTTAGACCGTCTTCGCCATATCTGTCGTATAATGAACGTTTGTCATCGTCCATAAGGGTTTCATAGGCCTTGCCCAACTCTTTAAATTTTTCTTCTGCGTCGGGTGCATTATTTACATCCGGATGACACTGCCTAGCTTTTTTTCTAAAAGCTCCTTTTATTTCATCTTTTTCAGCTGTTTTGGGTACTCCCAATATTTCATAAAAATCTGTCATTATTCTATTCTAATTCCTCTTTATTGGTGCGTATGACGCACCCTACATTTAGTTTTTCATTCCCCTGTGGCCACGTTCACCAACGCCGGCCTTAAAACTTTATCTCCCAATTTGTAACCTTTTTGTAACTCCATTATAACGGAATTTTCAGGATGTTCGTTCGTTGGAGTTTGCATAACAGCTTCGTGAAAATTCGGATCGAATTCTTGACCTTTGGTGTCAATAATTTCTAGCCCTAATTTTGAAAGGTTGTCAAACAGTTGGTTGTATAACATATCAAAACTGTCTTTGACTTGCTTAACATCTTCAACATTTTCTATCGCCTGTTTTGCACGATCAAAATTGTCCAAAACTTCTATAAGTTTTTTCAAAGACTCTTCAGCACCGTATTTTAATAAGCTTTCACGTTCTTGAGCTTGTCGTTTTCTGAAATTGTCAAAATCCGCAGCCAATCTCAAATACTGGTTGTTTAAGGTATCAAAATCCTGTTGGACTTTATTTTCAGCCTCTTGAACCGATTCTTCAGGCTGAACTTGTTCTTCTTTAATCCCTTCTTTAATTTCTTCTCTTTTAAATGGATTATTAGAATGTTCTTTTTTATCTTTATGTTTCATGAATTCACCTATGTTTTCTACCATAATAACGTGGCTACGCCATTGTAACTCGCTCGCTCGGAAACAAAAATTCATTTTTGTTTCTCTCACTCACTCATTATAACATTATAGTTTAACAAGGCACATAAACAAGCTTTATTTATTTTTTTTTAATATTTATACCAATTTGCAGTAAAAAGTATTAATTTAAAGCGGGTCGGATAAGTATGCCCAATCCTCTTTTTAAATTTTTGCGGTAGCTTTATGACGGTGGGATAATAATCCCACCCTACTTTTAGACTTGTAGTAGGTCGGGATTACTATCCCGACAATGTGAGTATTATATTAGCTATAATAGGCGTCCATTTTTTTATCAATGGTTTCAAAGATGTTTTTAGCTATATATTTTGCGTCACTATTAGATTTGACGATGTCTATTTCAATTCCCCTGTCTTCCATTTCTTCACCAGACATAGTGGACAATTCCTCTAGCTGTCCTCTTTGAAGAAACCCACTGGAGATGTTGTTAAGTGATTTACTGCTTAGATAATCTTCGGGGAAAGGAATGTCTTCTTTTGTTTTGGACATTTTCGCCATCAACTGAGCCAACTTTGAGAAGACAGGAATGCTTTTCTCGTCAGCTTCTATCGGAATGCAGTTTAAAGTAAGCATGGATTCGCCTGTATCCTGTTTAGTGGTTAGGACAACATTAAGAGTATTTGTGGTTTTTATTCTAGGGTCTCTTTCCAAGAAAGGTTCATCCTTTGGAATTCCAGAGAAGTCGTAGTTTGGAAATTGTTCAAATACAGCCTTGTCTTCATCGTTTAATTCCAAAGACAAACTGTTAATTTTTTGTTCTGGAGTGGTAAAAGAAACTCCGCCGACACTTTTTACCCCTGAAAAAATTGCTTTGGTGTCTGACATACAGTAATCATTAAGTGTTTTGACAAGGTTTTTTGAATTTTTACCGGCACCGACTTTAACATTTTGTGGGTCATGCATGTCATTAAGAGCTTCTAATCGCATTTGAGGTGATGTAAGGGCGTATATGTCATTGAAAAATCTATTAAAGCTTGTCTTTTTTATATATTTTTCAGCAACAGGAATTTTTTCTTCTCCTTTAGAAATTCTTTTGAGTAAGTTATTTATTTTCGCAAAAACAGGTAAATTTTCGTCATTTAATTCTAATTTCCTTTTATTTATATAAACATCCCCAGTTGGTAGGTTTGGATTGTCCTTGTTTGAGAAATATTTGAATTGAATATCTAAAAAGCTGGAGTCCATAGAATCTGGGTTCTTTTTTAACACTTGTTTAAAATCGTCTAAATCTTTTTGCCCTTTATTATTTAATTGTATGGTAATTCTATCCACGTGGTCATAAGGTTCTCCTTTGTATGGATCAACGGGACGAGAGAAAAAACCTACATTTTGCATTCCTGTGAAACTTACGTTCATTTATGTTATTCCTTTCTTAAGTTAATTTTATTTTTTAATATTTAGCTATAATAGGTGTCCATTTTTTTATCAATGGTTTCAAAGATGTTTTTAGCGATATATTTTGCGTCACTGTTAGATTTGACGATGTCTATTTCAATGCCCCTGTTTTCCTTTTCTTCACCAGACATCGTGGATATATCCTCCAACTGTCCTCTTTGAAGAAACCCACTGGATATTTTGTCAAGAGATTCACTGCCGAGATAATCTTTTGGGAACGGAATGTCTTCTTTTGTTTTGGACATTTTCGCCATCAACTGAGCCAACTTTGAGAAGACAGGAATGGTTTTCTCATTGACTTCGATTTTTTTGTCATTCAAATAGATATCTGTTTCACCATTTGCTTCGTTTTTGGCCATGATAACATTAAGGTCATTGGTTGTTTGGCTTGGTTCAATCTTTCCATCTATTTCATCAAGCACTCTTTGTTCGTCGTGCATTTTAAGTATGGGATCATCACCTTTATAAGTCAGTTCTACTAATGGCTCTAGGTAGTGTTTAAAAACGGCCTTATCTTCATCGTTTAATTCTAAAGACAAACTGTTAATTTTCTTTTCTGGAGTGGTAAAAGAAACTCCGCCGACACTTTTTACGCCCGAAAAAATGTCTTTTGGCTTAGACATACAGTAATCGTTAAGGGTTTTGACAAGTTTTTTTGAAACGTCACCGGCTATTTCTTGAGATTCTTGAGGGTCAAGAGATTTGTCAAAATTAGACGGGTTTACATCATTTTTAGAGATTTTTTTGAGTAAATTGTTTATTTTTGAAAAAATAGGTAAATTTTCGTCATTTAACTCCAGTTTTTTTGAATTAACATAGACATCATTATATAGATTGCCCGGGTTTCTATTGGTGGCTGATTTTAATTCAAGATCTAAATAGCCCTCATTGTAAAAATCGGGATATTTTTTTAGAACTTGTTTAAAGTCGTCTAAATCCTTTTCTCCATCATTGTTTAATTGGAGAGTAATTTTATCTTTGTTTTCAATAGAATTAGTACTGAAATTCTGTATTGTTGTAAAAATTTTCATTCCTGTGAAACTTACATTCATTTTTCGTGCTCCTTATTTTCTTGGTTATGTTACAATTTAAAAAAGAACAATTAAAAAATTGTTAATTTTTAATCGGTTTTTAAAAAATTGTTATATAAATTTACATGTAAGAGTATTAGAAATAAAGAAGGAGAACATCATGGCAATTAAACCTTTAGGCGACAAAATTGTAATTAAAGTAATTGAAGATACTGAACAAACTTCAGGTGGAATATTTATTCCTGACAGTGCAAAAGAAAAATCTCAAAAGGGTGAAGTTGTTGCAATCGGAGAAGGAAAAGTCCTTGACAGCGGCGAAAGAGAACCTGTTGACGTAAAAGTAGGAGATATCGTTTTGTACGGAAAATACGCAGGAACCGACGTAAAAATAGGCAAGGAAACTTTGAAAATTGTTTCTATCAAAGACGTTTTAGGAATAATAGAATAAGCAAAGAGCAAAAAGCGAAAGGTTTACTTTTTACCTTTTGCCCTTTATCCTTCACTAAATCAAAAATTAAAGTATAAATACAATAAGGAGAACAAATAAAATGGCAAAGAAAATAGTATTTCAAGAAGACGCACGAACCAGTCTTTTAAATGGAATTGACGCAGTAGCAAACGCAGTGAAAGTAACACTTGGACCAAAAGGTCGTAATGTAATATTAGAAAAAAAATTCGGTGCTCCTCTAATCGTTAACGATGGAGTTACCATTGCAAAAGAAATCGAGCTTAAAGACGGTTTGGAAAACGCCGGTGCTCAATTGTTAAAAGAAGTTTCATCAAAAACAAATGATGTTGCCGGAGACGGAACAACAACAGCAGCAGTTTTGGCACAAGCCATCGTAAGAGAAGGTTTGAAAAATCTTACAGCTGGTGCAAATCCTATTTCCATGAAACGCGGTATAGACAAAGCAGTTGAATTTTCTATTGAAAAAATCAAATCAATGTCAAAAGCAGTTAATACAAAAGAAGAAACTGCTCAAGTTGCTACAATTTCAGCCGGAAATAACAAAGAAATCGGTGAATTAATCGCCGAAGCAATGGAAAAAGTCGGGCATGACGGGGTTATAACAGTTGAAGAGTCAAAATCTTTCGGAACCAATTTAAAAGTTGTTGAAGGAATGCAGTTTGACAAAGGCTATATTTCACCTTACTTTGTAACTGACGCAGAAAGAATGGAAGCGGTATTGGAAGACGCTTATGTACTTTGTGTTAACAAAAAAATCAACTTGATAGCAGATTTAGTTCCTGTTTTAGAACAAGTTGCCCGCGATGGCCGTTCATTGTTGCTTATCGCAGAAGACGTTGAAGGTGAAGCACTCGCAACTCTTGTTGTAAACACAATGAGAAAAGTGTTGAGAGCGGTTGCGGTTAAAGCTCCTGGTTTCGGCGACAGAAGAAAATCTATGCTTGAAGATTTGGCTATCTTAACAGGTGGTGAAATGTTCACGGAAGAACTTGGTATAAAGCTTGAAAATGTAACAACTCAAATGATGGGTCATGCTAAACGAGTTACCGTAACTAAAGACGAAACAACAATTGTTGTTGGTGATGATACAAAAAAAGAAGTTCAAGAGAGAATCAGATTAATCAAAAAACAAATAGAAGCGTCTGATTCAGACTATGATAAAGAAAAACTTGCAGAAAGAACTGCAAAATTATCAGGTGGGGTTGCCGTTATAGAAGTTGGTGCGGCTTCTGAAGTTGAATTAAAAGAAAGAAAACTTAGAATAGAAGATGCTCTTAACGCAACTCGTGCAGCAAACGAAGAAGGTATTGTTCCAGGTGGCGGTGTTGCACTTTTGAGAGTTCAACAAGAACTTGAAACAAAAATTTCATCAATTGAATTTCAAACCGACGACGAAAAAATCGGTTTCAAAATTCTAACTTCTGCACTTGACGTTCCTTTGAGATTAATTGCTCACAACGCAGGGGCAAAAAGCGATGTTATTGTAGAAAACATCAGAAAAGAAAAAGATGCTTTCGGCTATGACGCATTATTAAACAAATATACCGATATGATAAAATCAGGGATTGTAGATCCTGCTAAAGTTACACGTTCAGCACTTGAAAATGCTGCATCTGTGGCCTCTATGTTGTTAACAACGGAAGCAGCTGTTGTTGAGATTCCTGAGGAAAAATCAGCAATGCCTGATATGTCTGCAATGGCAGGCATGGGTGGTATGGGCGGAATGATGTAATTCTGATATAACCTGAATATTTTTTTTAAGAGCGGACCTGCAAAGCAGGTCCGCTCTTAATCTTCTTAATATTAATTCTTGTAACATTTTATCTGACCAAAAAGGCAATTATTAAACCTTAAATGTTTTTAAATATATATATAGAATATATTGAGAGGATACAAATGAAAGAACAAGAATTAAATACGATTATGTCAGTAGTTTCAGACCCGATTCGCAATGTCTATGCGATTAATTCCAGAAAAGATATCGAAGAAATCCAACGTATGGTAAGAATTTTTGACATCGCGGAAAGCCAAAAAAACAAACACCGCATGTTTTCTATCAAAAACATGGCAACATTCAAATTGGTTTTGAGTAATAATTAATTTTAAATAAATAAGTTTTAAAAAGTCTCTGGCAAAAATTCTTCAGAGACTTTTGTTTTATTTTGTAATGTCTTAGATTATTGGTGGTTCACAACCTATCGTTTTGTTTCGTGTTTGCTTGCAAACACTCCACTCCACTAGGTTGTTCACTGGGACGAGTTTTACTCTTACCAAAATCCGCTTTTTTGTTATAATATTTTTATGATTATAACTTCAGGAATTTACAAGGGGCGTAAAGTACAGGCCCCTGATGAAAAAATAGTTCGGCCGACTTTGTCTAAAATCAGAGAAAGCATTTTTAGTACCCTTTTTTCAATAATAAATTTTGAGGGTAAAAGTTTCTTGGATGTTTTTGCGGGATCCGGAATTATGGGGCTTGAGGCACTTTCTAGAGGGTTTCTGACGGTAGTTGCAATGGAGAAAAATCCGAAAGTCGCAAGAATATTAAAAGAAAATTATATAAACTTGGATATTACTCCTAATTTAATCTTTGGAGATAGTTTAAAAATTTTACCTAGAATAACTCGAAAGTTTGATGTGATTTACATGGATCCACCTTACTTAAGCGGAATTTACGAAGAATGTTTAAAAGAGATAAAAGAAAATTCTCTGTTAAATGAGAATGGAATCTTAATATTAGAGCATTCTCAAGAAGTTAATTGGCAAGATTGTGGATTTGAGTTGATTAAGCAGAAAAAATATGCGGATAAATTTATTACTTTTTTAAAATAACGATTTCTACAACAAGGGGCTTAAGTCCCTTGTTATTATAATAACGCAAAAAAAAGGATGCCTTTCAGCATCCTTTAAAAAACTTTTAGTTAAAAGTTATTTAACAAGTTCTTTGAATTTTTTACCAGCTGAAAAAGCAGGAACTGTTTTTGCAGCGATTTTTAATTCAGCACCAGTTTGAGGGTTACGACCCAATCTAGCAGCTCTTTTGCGTGGTTCGAATGTACCAAAACCAACTAAAGTAACCTTTTTGCCTTTAGAAACTGTTTTTTCGATTGTTTCTAATGCTGCTGCAATGATGTCAGCTGCTGCTTTTTGAGAAACTTTTGCTTTTTTTGAAACTTCTTTTACTAATTCTTCTTTGTTCATAATGAACCTCCTTCTTTTGCGTCATTGACGCTTTTCTCAACAAAAACACTTCGTAATGTCTAAGAAAAATACCATTGGTTGCCATCTTGGTATTCACCGACCGTAGAGAACGACTCTGCTACTGGTCAATGTCTGGCCTTGTACCACCATGCTCCACTCTAACGGGAACAACATACTCATTATACCCATTTAAGCAGATTTGGCAAGGGTTTTTTCAAAAATACTTTAAAAATTGTTAAGAAGTTTAATAATAATAAGGAATCTGAGGACTTTTTAAAAAAGCCAAAAGCTGTAAAGTACTGCAAGGCAAGGGTTTCCGTTATTTGTAGTAATTTGGGTTGATTTTTGCAAATTGTACGCCTTTATAAAAATATTGCAGAATCTGATACGCATTATAGCCATTTTTTGCCAAATTATTAGCACCATGCTGTGACATGCCAACGCCATGCCCATTTTTTTTGAAATTATCATCATAAGAAGGAACAGATTGTAAATATGGCAAATTTTTAGTCCAAACTGCTGAAGAACTGCAAGTTTGTCCTCCTGCTGAGGCTGAATAATAGGCAGGAATTATTTTTAAGTCATATATTAAAACAATCCCTTTAGTTTCCTCAACGGCACTGTTAGTTTGGGAGGCCTCGGCTGAAGCTCCACCATAGGCCTGATCCTCAGGGGTATCTTTTAGGTCAAAGCCTCGACTTGCCCTTTTCCCAAGGTTTGCAAGTGCATAGCTTCTTGCCGCAATTGCTTGTGCTTTGTGGGCCTCATAAGCCCACTTGGACGGCATTTCAGATGGTACCACCCCTTTTATGTAATCTTCAATGTTAACGTTGTTTATAACGACTAAATTACCGTTTTTATTGCGTAAAATTAAAAACCCTCGATACCACTTGCCTTTTACGCTGACGTAACCACCAGAGGTTGGTTTTATAACTATATAATCGGTATCTAAATTAAAATATTTCCCTTGGACTTTTATTGATATAGAATTTTTGTAAGCTCTGAATTCATAGCCTTTCATTGCAGCCAATGTGTACAAAAGCTTGTTTGTATTGGCGTTCAAAATTTGGGCCGGAGTCGAAGCTCCCATGTAACTTCGTTCTACACCATTTTGCAATCCAATCTTAATTGCAAAGCATGGGTTTATAAATATGCTTTGCATCAGCAATATAATAATTATAATTATAAATTTTTTCATAAATATTACTGCTAGTCAGTTCCTCACAGTAATATTATAGCCCAAAAAGTCAATTTGGGCATTTTTATCTGTGGGTAGTCTAATGCAGCTTAAATTGGGCATTTAAAATGCCAGCACCCTAAGACAGCGAAAATTAGGCTTTATTTTCTTTTTTATCTTCTTTTCTACCTTCTTTTTTTATTTCGCTAGTCAAGAGATTGCCGAATTTTTCTCCCATAGTGTAGGCCGTACAAGAACCTACAACAAATAAAGCTCCATAAAGTGCTTTAGGAAGTTTTCCTTGAAGTTTGTGTTTTTCAATAAAATCTGCAGCAGTTTTAAATATTTTTTCAAACCCTTTTTTATCTTTTAATGCAGAAATTTTTTCAATTGATTTAGTTATGCCATTTTCAAGATGTTTTTTCATCAAATGTTCTACGGTGAACATTCCTGCCAAAGCAGATGATTGTTGGACAAAAGCGGAAGCCGGCTCATCTGAATTAAGCACTTTAAATCCTGATGAAACACAAATTAACGGGTTTATATTTTCGCCTACAAAGTTTATAGCTTTTCCTGCGTATTTAAGCAAAGCTTCATTTTTAGAGGCCAAATTAAAAGCATCAACAGCTGTTTGTGCTGTTTTTCCAATTGCATTATCAAATGACATAACAGAATTAACGACGTTTCTTGCTTGGCCAATAGCCACAGGAACCCTGCCAACGTCACCATTCTCGACTTTGTCTGTGTTTCTTATGCAAAATAATGTTGATGCAATAACATTTGACATTTAAAATAACTACCTTTTTTAATACACTACCTATATAAATACACTACCTATATTAAGATAAAGGTTTATTTTTATGAAAAATTGCCTAATTTTACAATTTGTTTACAAATTGAGACTGAGGCAAAAGTCAAAAAATATGAAACTTGGCTAATTTTGACTTGTGCTACGTCTCTCACGTCTAGTGTCAAAATGGCAAAAAATGCGATTTCTCGCCATTTCTCACCTTTGTAAGGTCGACCTCTGCCCGTTTAAAAAATGAGCTTTTTAGAGACGTGCAGTGGTCTCAATTGCAAAATTTGCCGTACTCACAACATTTACAACTATCTTTGCTTTTAGAAAAAACAGTTGAATTTATTGCCAAATCAATTTTTTGACAAAGTGATATAATTTTCTCCTCATACTGCTTTTTTAAATCTTCGTTGAGTAAAATAGATTTTTCGACATTGTCTTTTAAACCGAGATAGATGAACTGCAGTGATTTACAAGGGATTTTTTTAGTTTTTAAGAATTTTTCCACCGCAAGTAAGTAGACAATGGTTTGAAAATCTTTCTCTGGATTTGGGGGAATTCTGCCGGTTTTGTAGTCAAGGATGTAATAATCGAGTGAAGAGTGAAGAGTAATGGGCGAAGGGTTTTCCGAGCAAAAGGCAAAAGGCCAAAGGCCAAAAGTAGACTCATCACTTTTTGCTTCTTCCGTTCCCTTTTCCCATGTCACTGTTTCCTCATCGCACATCAAAGCGTCTAAACGCCCACCTATCCAATAGTCACCAATTTTACATGATAAATTGTACTCAGTGTTGATTACAGTGAGTTTAAAATATTTAGACGATTTGAGTGAATCCCAAGTGGTTTTTTCATCCGAGGTCAAAACCCGTTCCATCTTTTGAATATCCGAACCTTTGAGGTAATAATTTGCAAGTGCGTGAACTTTTTTACCTTTTTCAAAAAGTTTTGCCCTTTGAGGGATGGATATTTTTTCCACGTATTTGAAAAAGAATTTCATCTGACATTCGTCAAAAGTTTTTAGCATATTTGGAGAAAAATTATTCATCATCACCCACCTTAATCTTTAGCAGGTCAGAAAATACAATGTTTGGAGCCTGAGGTCTCATTTGTCCGAAAGAATTTGCATTTTTGCTCACGGTTATAAATAATTTCCGTTTGGCCCTTGTTATTGCAACGTAAAAAAGTCTTAAATTTTCCGCAAGTAAAAATTCTTTTAATTCAATATCATTTTTTGGCTTGTATTTTGGATTAAATTCTCGAATATTTTCCATAAATCGGGTGTTCCCCTTCAATTTCAGACTGTCAAAGTTCAAGGTTAAATTGTTTTCGCTAAATTCCGGTAAGAAAACAAAATCAAACTCGTCTCCTTTGGATTTGTGCAAAGTCATTATCTGAATTTTTCCTGCCAAAAATTCTCTGTCTCTGTCATCTTCTTCTCCAAAAAACTTAAATCCGCTTAAATTAGGTTTTTTAGCAAGTTCGGAAAGCCTTTCAATAAGCGATGAGTATTTTTTATTTGAGAGGGTCAATCGTTTTATTAGGGTTGAAATCAAATATACATTGGATTTTTCAATATCGCTGTTGTAATAATATAGTCCGATTTTTGTCGCAAGTTCTTCAATTGGAAGTGCCGAAAAATTCATCCAGTAAACCAAATCCCAATAAAATTGTGCCAAATTAACATCCTCAATTTCATCCAAGTTTGCCTGAAAGAACGAAGTCGGATAATTTTTGATTTTTAAATCTAAATTTGATTTATAAAAGCCTAATTCAGCAAGTGTTTCATAATTTTTGGCAATATTTTCGTTGTTGAAAGGATCTGAAACCATTTTCAAAACAGCAAAAATGGTTCTAAAAATACCTTTTTGTTCCAGGCATTCACTTCTGGTGATGGCCTTCATTCCTGAATTGTTAATAAAAGTCGTCCATCTGCCAACTTGGAAATTGCTTCTGAGTAAAATTCCGAAGGTCGCTTTGGGGTTTTTTGCCATAAGAGTTTTTATCTGTTTGAGTAGGTAATTTTTTTCGGCAAATTCGTTTTCAAAAATCATCGGAACTATCGCACTTTTCTCATTCGGATTTTTATTGTCCACAGGCTTCATAAAAATTTTATAAAATGCGTTTTTGGTTTCGGGCTGAGTTTCAGCGTATGAAACAAGGTTGTTTGCAAGTGACCATACATCTTTTGTGCAACGCTGTGAACAGTCCATGGCTATTTTGTTTTGGCTGGTATTGATAAATTTTCTAAATCCTTCGACGTCGGCATTGGAAAATGTTGTAGTAATTGCCTGATTTATGTCGCCACATCGGATTAAATTGTTGTGTTTGGCACTTAAAAGGTTGATTAATCGCTGTTGAATCGCAGATGAATCTTGAGCTTCATCCTCTATGATGTATTTACAGATTTCTTGATAATAATTTAAAATATCGGGATTTTCTTCCAGTAATTTTACCGAAAAAAGCAGCATGTCATCGTAATCAATCAAATTGTTTGACTTTAAAACTGTTTGATATTCTTCAAAAAATTGGACGAAACCGTCTAGTTTTTTAGTGTTATCAGTGCTTTGTTTTTTTTGGGTGGGTAGAGAATTAATTTTCCAGTTTTGTTCCCTCCCCCCTTGAGGGGGAGGGTTAGGGAGGGGGGCAACTTTACTGTAAATAAGCTCGAGCACCCCCAAAATATTTTCAAAAATTTCAGTATTAAAAATTCTTAAAACAGTATATCCGGATTTTTTTAAAAATTCGTCTCGTATCCTATCGTGTTCAACATTTGCCGTTTCTAAGTGTTGCCCTCCATCCAATTCAATAATAAGTTTTTTTTCAAAACTTACAAAGTCTACAATATAATTACCAATAGGTGATTGTTTTCTAAATTTTACACCCGCTAGTTGCTCTTTTCGAAGATAATACCAAAGTGTACTTTCCGCATCTGTCATGTTTTTTCTTAATTCCTTGGCGTGTTCAAGAGCTTGTTCGCTATAAAGATGAGTTATAGCTTTTTGCCCCCCACCCCAACCCTCCCCCTCAAGGGAGGAGGGCGAAGTTGCCGTTTTTAGTTCATCTAAGCCACCACTTATTTTTAAAACTGAAACTGCACGGTCAAAATCGTCTAGTTCTGTTTTTTTGAGTTTGAATTTGACAGAAATTTCTCTTAAAATTCTTGAACGCTGGGTATCGTCGCAAATTTCAAAATCAGCGTTGAGTCCGAGTCTTTCAAAATTGGAATTTTCTTTCAAAATTTTAAGTGCAAGCCCGTGTATAGTACTTATATTTGGGAGTTGGGAACTTTGTGGGTTGGCATTCTGTATTCTTTCCCTGAAGTTTCTGGCGGCAGATTCCATATAGGTTAGAACGAAAATGTTTTCAGGTTTCACACCGTCGTTTAGAAGTTTTATTATAAGAGCCAAAAGAATGGTGGTTTTACCTGCACCAGGCACTGCGGAAATCGCCATCGTTCCTGATTTGTACTCAAGAACAGCTTTTTGGTCGTCACGAGGAATAATTTGTTTTGTCGGTGTAGAATTTTTTAACTCAATTTCGTGGTTCAAATATTTTTCTATACCACCGAAATTTTCTATACCGCTGCCGTCGAAAAGACTGGCGTAAGCATAAATTTTCTCATTTGAGCAGAGAGTTAATTTTCTCAAAATCCGAGCGGTTTTTTGTCTGCTCAATTCGAGATTATCGTCGAGAGTAAATTCTTCTTTGTCCCATCCGGCTTGAAAAACCCAGGCATTGTAGAGCGGACCGGTGTCGTTTTTTATCCATTCGTCACTTGAAACATCAAGCCAGATTTGATATTTGCATTGCAATTGGCTGTCAATGATTTTTTGGGGAGTTGCCACAATCAAATCGTTTTCCTTGATTTCGAGCGTAGAATAAGGATTTTCTGCGATAATCGAGTTTTCTATTTGTACTATAATTTCATTTTTTTTATTATTAATAACTGCACTTGAAAAAACGGCTTCAAAATCTTCCAACTGTTTTATAAAGAAGTTAAATTTGTTTATTTCGTCGGGCTTGTAATTGGAAATTTCAACAAAATTCTCGAAAATCTCATAAACCTGCTCGGATAATTTTTCAATACTGCCAAGGTTTCCCAGTAATTTGAGGAATTTTTGATATGTTTGGGTGTATTCCTCATGTTTAAATTCAAAATCAATAAATTCTTTATTTTTCTCAAAGTTTTCAAGAATTTCTTTACAGTATTTCAAAGGAATTTGAAGGAAATTTGATAAAATAGTCCTTATTTCAAACTCGGATAAATCTTTTTTTAAATTATCATCGCACAGCTTTAGAATAGTCAAAGAGGCTAACACCAAGGTGTTTTGGACAAGTTTTTCGCTTCCTGAGAGAAATAACAGATTTACAGAACTGTTTTTTAGATTTTCCCTGAGGCAAAATCTTAGCATGTCATCAAAAAGGGGGGTTATAATCGCAATATCAGAAGGATTTGTTCCATTATCAATGAGGGTTTTAATCTTATCAACAGCCAAATCAAGCATTTGAGCTCTTTTTGAAATAGAAAACAGTGAAAAATTCTTTAGTTTGTCATATTTTTGCTCCACTACGTTGTTGAAAATTGTTTGGGCATCATTGGCAAGTGAGCTGTGAGCTGTGAGCTGTGAGCTGTTTTGATTAAATAGTTTTTCGAATTGAGAAATAGCCGATTTGTCCGCACTCAAATACCCTAAACGGCTTGAACCTAATTGGTCGTAGGCGATAAAAACATCTTTTAACTGCGGAGCCAAGAATTTAAGAAAATCAAGGCAAATAGGGGTGATTTCGTCTCCGTCATCAACAAAAACATATTCAATTTTTGAAAAATAATCAGTATTTTTATAAACGTAATTAAAAATTAAACTCTGTCTTAAATAGTCAAGCCCTCTGGAATTAAGAGTTTTTAGCTTAAATTCGTCAAGTGCTTTTTTAGCGTCGGGTGCAAAACCTTCTTTTAAAATTTCAGAACGCCATTTTACATCTTTATCTTCTAAATTGTTTTGAACAATCAGAGAATAGCGGCGAAACAACTGGTGCAGTAAAGATTTTTTGGAATTGTACCCTTCAAATTTTACGCTGGAAAGGATGTCTCTTAAAATGAATTGAGAAACTTCCAGTCCTACCAGATTCGGTAAAATTGAAGTATTGTCATCGTTTGGGATATGATTTTCTATAAACGCCCAATTATCCATAATTGTGTTGTAAACTAGGCCGAAAAACGAGTATACTTGCAGTTTTTCGATAGCTTCAACGGTCAGTTTTTCGAAAACTTCCTGAATAAACTGATTTTTTTTGTTGGAATTTTGCAGAATTACCAAAATTTTGGAACTATCCACGCCAGAATTTAAAAGCTTGGTATAGTTTTCAACCAGCTTAGAAGTTTTTTCGCTTGATATTGCCCCTTGTAATAACATTCATACCCCTTTTTTGGTTGAAAAGTTTATTGAGTAAAATGCAAAAG
>Ga0302271_10002773_pt1 | contig 15437 bp, 12 predicted proteins | sample III_Bog_N1_1_FD_198767 | JGI IMG/M metagenome (GOLD analysis project Ga0302271, IMG submission 198767) | Peat permafrost microbial communities from Stordalen Mire near Abisko, Sweden - III_Bog_N1_1 | ecosystem: Environmental > Terrestrial > Soil > Wetlands > Peat | place: Sweden: Abisko... | reverse complement strand
TGTGTAGTTTGCACCTAGGAGAAATTCATATTGTTTTTTCATTGAATTATTAAACATAAAAGGATTAAAAACATGGATGCATTCAAAAAGAAAACGAGGAATTATTCTCATCATGCAACAAATAAAAGCAAGAAAAGTATTTCTTTTCTTTTTTAGTGATAATTTTAAGCGATAGATCCATTTCATTTTGGATAAATTTTGTTGTCATTTTCTCATCCTCCCTCCCAAGCTTTTCTCTTTCTTGTACTCTGAAACTAGTAAATTGAAAAGATAAGATTATTCAAACTATCTATCTATCTATCAAATTTTTCCAAACTCCAAACCTCAAGTAGAATGAATTACTCATTTCTGCCTGCAAATGCCTAAGCAATTAATCTGGGGAGAATAGGCAAAGCTAACATTTAGTGAAATTGAATCATTTCCAAATATTACCTGAAAAAAGCTGGTTTTGAAAACTGGGAGACAACAGTTCTCCTTTGCTAACTTAAATACTCTTGATTGAAATACAAATACATAAACAACATCAAGAAACGAAGAGAGTCAATATTATTTGAGACTGTGACACTGTGGGAATCTTAAAAGATCTCTCCTATTTTCTTCATTTCAGAATGGTACTTTTTCACTAAAAATAGCTCTATTCGTAGGGTAATAAACGTAAGTTTTCCCATAAGAAGACGAATACGTAGTCTAAGGCACTGAAACCTTAAAAAAAGTTTGAATATGCTTAGATTCAACCATTTTCTTGATATCCTTTAGAGACAAATCTAGACTCAAGTTACTATTGTTATTCTTACTGGTGCTGTACTTAGCACTCTAGCGGTTTCTTAACATTTATGATTATTCTAATATTTTGTTTTACTACTGCTGCTGCTGCTGCTGATAGGTTATTGCTTATTTCGGTTGAGAGCTTGAGATTTGTCTCTAAGCGAAATCACTTTGTCCATTATTCTTGCTGATACTCGAAAGAACTTGTGGTGATTAAAATATTGAATTTCCTTAATTCTTTCCAGGAGGCTGTGCGCTTTTGTTGAAAGATGATGTTCCTCTTGCGATCTCAGCGTTAGTAGAAGATGTAAGAGGCTGATAATTATTGTTAGAACTCTTAATAATGTTGAAGTTTGTAGCATTTGTAGCATAAAAAATAGATTTGTCTTCTTCATTGAATTACTTTCGATCTCTCCTTTGTTTGCCATACGAACTAGACGTTCTGTTATGCGTTGAAGGATTCATGAATAGTTTCTGTGGTGTCGAAAATATAGTAGAATTCTACTATTATTGTTGTTGCTACTTTGGTTGTGGTTAAAGAGAGTTCGATCGTAATGGAGTTTAAGAAATATCGATAGAAGCTTTTTTGATGATCTTGAACTCATTCTGCGTTAATGCGAATGAGTTTGGTTTCTCACTAAGATTTGGGGTGGCTTGTGAACTTGGAGTTTATGCTGTTGCGTACAACACAGACGCAGCTGTCTTCGAGAAATGTGATTAAATTGATTCTTACAGTTGTTGTTTATGATGTGGACTAAATTAATTGGAATAAAGCTACTGCTTCTACTAAGATTATTGTGGAGAGAATTACGAATTTTTTACTTATCCTTTACTTAATGTTATTTTCTGTTCAAAAGCTAGCAATTATTGGATGAATCCAGGATTTGGATTTGTTACTTTTCTCTTAGTTCTGCAATAAATTAGTGCTTTTTGTAATGTCCAATTGTACGTTTTGATTAAGTATGCGATCACAGCAGTAGCGCTTCGAGAAACACCTGCCATGCAATGCACTAGCACATTCGTTTGTTTAAGATTGGATTCTAAAAAATCGAAAACTCTACCGAAACTATTCATTAAGTCAAAACTAGGTACATCGTCCGCTTTGATGATTTCATGTCTGAGCTTATCATTTTTGTCATAATTTATACCTGCTCTTCCAGCAACTGTTAGTACTGCACCAATTTTATATCTCTTTAGCAGTTGTAGATCTTTCGCTGCATCAACACTCCCAAGATATAGCCCACCAGTGCTGTTATTTGAAGGGTCAATTATGCAACTCATAGGGTTTGTTCTTAAATACTGTTTCCAAGCTGCTCGCATCGCGTTTTCGTTTTAAATATTTGAGTCTAAGAGCTGCATCATAGTTGATTTCAGAAGGGAGATAACGAGGATTGAGGAGAAGAACAATAGGTAATTTATTAATTGTTTTCGTTCTCTGCATATTTATTTTTGTTTTGTTATGAGCTTTACTTCATTCCCAAACAATAAAAAAGTTTTCCTTATTTTTGCAAGAAATATCAAAATATTCCAGGGGAGAAAAAAATACTCTTCGAATAATCTCTGAAAATAACACTCTCAATTTGCTTTAAGATGTGCTAGTTATTTTGATTAAGAGCATATCACCTGGCTGATAACGGTGTTCTCAGATTTATTTTATTGTCAACACAATAAATAATTTAAAATTTTAACACACTCTTTCTCTTTTTATTTGGCTTTGCTTTTTTTTTTGTTTCTTAAATTATCGAATCATAAATAAAAAATAAAACTTATAAATGAATCAATCAACCCATTTAGCTTATCCGATTATAAAAATTATCATTTTCATTTGTTTTTATTCTTTGTTTTAAAATTGTTAATAAAAGATTTAATGATTTGAATAATGGATTTGTGAGTTAATATTAGATTTTTATGAGTGAATTGATGGGTGTATTTTAATTGAAAAAGACGATTTATTTATTTATCTTTTGAAAAGTCCTAAGCTAATTCATAATTATTGACATTCTTGAAGGGAAAAATAATATTCAACTTTAGATGACTCATTATTTCAATTCTTGTGGTTTTTAATCTAAATAAAACAATTCAGGATAATGCAGGATCAATAGCAATTCTCTGAAACAGTTCTAGCATCTTTTGAGTTGGTAGATCTTAAGGGAACACCAACTGTGTTATCTCTGGTTTCCATTTAAGGTATCAATTCATTTTTGCGATAAACGCAAGGGGATCTTTCTGTAAACATCCAATGGGACGATTTAATTGGCGCATAGATTGATGGAGGCATCCTTAAAATCACAACTATGCCTATTTTAACACAACGAAGAATGTTCAAAAAAACTACCAATCGAGTTATTCAGCATATGTCCTTCAAGCCTTAGAATTCAAATACAGATATTCCAGCAATACAATTTCAAATTCAGACATTTGCAAGATAAAAAAGCACAGAAGATTATTCATAAAAAATCGCATAAAAACTTCCAGAGAAAATGTTAGTTTTCGTGAATCCGCACAGCGGAAAAGGCTAGGCAATGCAGATATTCTTAAGCGTCAAAGAAGTCTTCGAAAGTGCTGGAATTCAATGTGATGTTGTTAAAACTCTCAATCGTCTACATTGTCATGATTACATACACCAAATAGATGGCTAAGATCTGTTTTCATACAGTGGAATAGTCTCTGTCAGTGGAGATGGCACACCCCATGAAATCATCAATGCCCTCATGAACAGACCTGATTTCGAGCGATGCATGGAGTAACTCACACTCGGTGCGATTTAAGGTGGCAGTGGGAATGCGCTACCAACAACGCTGTGTCATTTATCGAACGAACCAAAGACACCTGAATCCAGTGCATACTTGATTGTAAAGAATTTCCAAAGGAGAATTGATATTATGGAGTTCACGAGAGATAGAAGTGCAAATGAAGTTTAAGATGAGTAGCATAGAATTTTCAATGATCCAAAACTCTATTGTTTCTTGAGTCTCAGCTGGACATATGTTTCTGATATCGATTTAGGTAGTGAGAGCTTAAGATTCTTAGGTGAAATGAGGTTCGAAGTCTATGGACTTTGGAGATTGCTATTCCTAACGAAATACCCAGCTGAGCTTCATTTTTCAAGTGATCTCAAATACTGCCATCATCCTTAAAACTTGAGAAAACATATAGAACAATAATAGGCACCTCCCCTTTGTACTCCTTCCCAAGAACTGGGTCCACTTCCTGAAGAACAAAAATAGTAGTCCGAATAATTAGACTATTCACCATTACCTCCTTTATCGGAAGCTCTACCAGAAACATTCTCGACAACGTCCAGCTAATCTCCGTTTACATTCTTTTATCTCAGTAATCTCTCCTGGGTTTCGGAGAAATACTAATCGTTTCCCCTTACAAAACCAGATGATTAACTCTTTGATTTAGTTTATCTGCAAGAAAACCAAGGAAAATGTTAAATGGTTAAAACAGTGTTGGGACTCGATGAAGGATCTTTCTTTGATAGAAAAACCGAATCTGTGGCAAAAGGGTATAATCTAAATTATTCGAAGGTCTCTGCGGTAAGATTAGTACCACATAATCCAAAAAAAAGTGGGTATTTCTCAATCGATGGAGAACGATACAAAGCAGAGCCCCTTCAAGGAATTGTAATCTCCTCTGCATTCAAAGTTTTCTCCAAATGAAAGAAAATATTAATATAATATTTTGGTTGTAAAACAATTTGTGTTTGCGTATGCTTTCTGCAATTTCTTGAATACAAATTGGTATTTTTAAGATTAGTCCTATTTGAGCCACAGATACAAGTTACCTGTAAATTATTTAAGATTAAAGCCACGAAAATAAACGGAGATAAAGACTAAAATCAGAAATAATCTCAATTAGAAATCTGCTTTTTTTCTTCTTATCTTAACTTAAGCTTGAATGATAATAAAACATCCCTCCCCCCCCCACTTTGAAATCTAAAATGTACTACTACTGTATTACAGTAGATTAATCTAATATCTTGTATCTGAAATCACCCCAAACCCCAAGAAACAAAACATAATTGATTTTGTTTTTTTTTAGAATTTTATTAATAATAAAAAACAACTTTTTTTCCAAGGTAACCTCCTATTTTTTTTTAAATAAAGCTTTCTCTTTTCTGCTTTGCTTTCTTTTTGCTCAGAAAGTGTTAGTTTTAAAGCTTTTTTGATCTCCGTTGTGAGTGTTGCCTATTACAGTTATTTAACTTCGATCTAGTTCATCAAAACTTTTTCTTCCAGTTAATATATTTATTCGGTTCTTCCCTAGGAAGTCCAAGTGTTGCTAGTTTCTTGTTTGAGAGTTCCATGTAGCATACTCTTATCGCGTAATCTTCCTTAGACTCACATGAGAAATTCTCCCAAGCTTTGTGAAGTCCTCTTGAATTGCAAGATGGCTCTGTGAAGTAGATGCTCACAGTGAATCCAATTAGAATACAGTAAATCACAGTGTAATCGAGTGAAAACTTCGGGAGTCTCTTTTTTATGAGCTAATAGCGATAGATTGAGTCTATTGCTCTGGTCATCAAGAAAAGTGCCCAAATACTTCTGTTTTGTTTTTCCCTCACCCAAAGACTTATGATCCCTCCAATAAAACCACTCACAAAGCTGATTGTCCCTGAATCGCATTTGAGTATCCTTCTGAGGATGCAAGTCAGTCCGCGCATGAAAAGAGTGTATAGCGCAGGGAATGAAGCGAACCTCACGTTTTTCCTTGAAATCAACGTGTAGAGGATTATAGATGGGTTCTTTTTGATCGCCTTCATTTTTCTCAGCAATAAAACTAAGATATCAATTGCAGCTGTTACAGAATACCCCATGAGAAACGATTTCGCTGAATATCTTAAGATATCCTACACACAGCCTTCTGAATGCTTGCAGAAAGTTGTCTTTCCTGATGTGAAATCCAGTCCGAATCTTTAAAGCATAGATTATACAAACTTATCGAAATTATAAGAAGGCTTCTATTGTCCTTGCAGAGGGCCATCCTGGTGCTAAAGAGATTGTCTATTAGAATGGTTAGCCGCATCTTAGCGACGATGTTCAGGGGTATTTTGATTAAGATGATTATGAGAGTCCATTTGATTTTTGCTAAAGTAGACTTTGATTGTTTTTGCTAAGTTAATGAATTATTATTATTTTTTTGATTTTTCTTCGTGCTTTTGGGAAAAAATCTGTTCATTAATCTTCGTCAAAACTCATTTCACGTTTCAAAAGGCGAAATTTGTTTGATTCCATATGATTTAAATCCTCTCCTCAATCTTGTAAATTTAAATATCATAATTCTTGTATAAAAACATATGCTCATTTAGTGGTAAATCCCATCGACTTTACTTCTGTTGTGCATAAAATAAGTTACGTCACCTCTGGCGTGAGGCAAACGATTTTCTTTGATCAATTTTGCCAATCTCCCGATCACTATTTTTTCTCATTTCTCTTGAATATTTCTGTAAGCAACAAATTTTAAAATAAATTATCATTTATCATCATTTCTCAATTCGCGATTTATATTATGCCATTCATCAGCGTCATCCCAAGCTCATAAAATTATAAAAATTACAAAAAAGTCATTTATTTTTGACATTAAGAAATTTGCAAAAAAGATGTATTCTTTAGAAAAAGAAATCTTTTAAATCATAAAAACCATCCCTTTAAGAAGCTTTAGAATTAGGTGATAGTATTCTATTCTACCATTCTAATGCTAAAATGCTTGGTTTTTTTATAAATTTTGCTTGAAATCAAACAAAAATCATAAATAAGAATAAATTGTATTGAAATTTTTATTTTGTTCGCATCGCTCTGCTTTTTATAATTAATTTTTTTTTCTTTTATTATTTTTCTTGGGTTTTCAATTATTTTCATGAAATGTCATTTGCATCCTCAGAACTGTTGATGGATGATTCCTATTCTGCTGAAACACCATCTATTGTGCTAAAAGGAACCTTCAAAGCTGGATGTATCTTCATAGGTTAGGAGGGTTTAAAAGATTTATTAGATATTTCTATATCTGCAGAAATCAATTTCTTAGAAATTACATCAATACTATAAGAATATTCTGAGACTTCAGAACCCTCACAAAATTATTCATCGATCGAAACTTCAAGGAGATTCTGTTTTAGTTTCTCCTTAAACGATTCATCATCTAAATTCACAGTATTATTCGTGTTGGAGTTTAGACTGTCTAGGGGAATACCAATTTCTTTATCTCTATAATTCAATACATTCTAATTTGATGAACTACCACCAATCTTATTGTGTAAATGCATTTTATTATCTGATCTAAAGATGTAATAAGCTGCATCGAATCCATAGCAGACCATAATAGCAAATGCAAAACCTAAGTAGGAATTTAGGTTCCCGAAAAGTACACTGAAATCTCCAGCTGAGTCGAGAGTGTTTATGCTGCATAGGATGTATATAGAAAATATGTACACTCCAATGCTTCCGAAGATGAAGAAATAAGTAAACGGATAGTGCGTATGATGCAATTGCATCACCTTCAAATTACACACTATCACGCAGCTTGTGAAAGCGTGCAGACCTTGTGTGTAGAAATCAATTGGTTTTTGATGAGTATCAGAGCCTGCATTGAAAATGAAGAACCTATTTTTTTTTGGTTTTTGGAGAGAAATAAAATAATTTTAGAATAATTGATGTGTTTGCTTGAAATCTATTGATTAAAATTGCATTCAATTAATATAATAATGATATTAAATTGTTAAAATATCAAATTGAAAAACTTACGCTGCGAATATATTCACCACAGAATGTGCGGATCCATGCGCGAACCACTTCCAGAAATGATAATGATCAAACGAAGGTTTAGCTGCATGTTTCTTGTAAATACTCGGCTAGTACTCTAGAATATTGGAGTGTTTCTTTTCGAATGAGAAATATTCGTTTGTTGGATGCATCTCATCGAAAAGAGCATAGATTATGATGGGGAGGGAAACGTAGAGAAGATTGTAAAACTGAGTCACCATCTAGTCGTAGATGTTTGTGCCACTCTGCCCGCAAGAGAAATTATACCAAATATATGCTAGATTCCAAGCTTAGTTCTTGTAGAAATTGTAGAAGATTGTGTGGCTATTCTTGCGGTATGTCTCCTAGCCGACATACAAGAGCAGACGGTTTAAATGTTTGAACTAGCAAATTGTGAAATCAGCACTTTTAGCAGCCTCACGACCCTGACAAAATGTGATAAATACAATAAATTTACATTATTTGAAAACTACTTAAATTTAATTATTTATTACCTCTTTGCCACGTATTCCAATCCCAACGTGCGCAGCTTATATCATACTGACATCATTTGCGCCATCACCAATCGCTAGAATTGTTTATTTTGGCACAGAAGCTTTAAGAATCAGAAGTAATTGTGCTTTTTAATGAGGTGAAAAGTTATATGCAACAACGGATTATGCACCTTAGAGAGCTTAGGATAACTTATCTACTAACGATTTATTGAGAGCATTGGTTATTCTAGCCAGGGTGATTCCCGATATTGCAAGAGAATATTTCTGATAAGGATCGCTGGCTAATTCTACACATTCCTCAACTGAATTGTTGACTTAATCGAAATTTTCGCTTTTCCAGTCATCAATGTATTTTAAGGCAAAATTCTTCTCGATGATGCTACACTTGAAGGCAATACTTACGCCTGTTTCCCTCTTGTCACCAGTGATCATCCATATTTTTATCCCAGCTTTCTTTAAATTCAAAAGTGTGTTTTCAACTGAATCACTGAATTCGTCATTCACTCCACTCCCGCCGAGTAAAACCTGTTCGTTTTCTATTACTCGGAATAGTTACTGCTATATCTCATGTACATTTATGCATTTAGAGTGTTCAGTTAGCTTCTTCTCCCTTTATAAAAAACCCAAATTAACAAATAATTTTAATAATAGAAGTAATTTCAGAAAAAAGTGTACTTACTCTGCCATGAAATGTGTGATTTCTTCATGCGTAAGAATCCTTTTTGAATAGCACAATGTTCTTAGAATCTCCCTTGCAAAGTGATCAACATGTTTCTCAGTTTTTTCCTAAATTTCTTTTTAGTCTGCTCTTAAACTGTTGAATATTTTATTCGAAGCTCCTTTTGTGTACATTTTGAAGGCATTATCTTGAAGATCTTCTACCAAAATGGACATTTTGCCCAGTTCCGAATTGTATTCTCGAACACTTACCACGCGAAACTTGTAAGTACGATTATTGAGTGTATTTACAACAGTCATGGTTTTATTCTCATCGATTCCTTCATAGAACACTCCGCAACTGACACAGAATTCCATGATGCATTCTTCATCTGCACTTGAGCCAGAATATTGTTTCTTACCATTTTTTTCTTCGATAATTAAGGAGTGGCATAGATTCATGCAGATAAAGGTTTCGAATACAATCTGGAAAAAAAAGAAAAAAAGAAACAAATTTATTAATGAAAAACAGCAGAACAAAAATAAAATTTAAATTACTGGGAAATTCTATGGATCTGCAAGTTATGAAATAAGCTGATCTGATGCTAGGATTCCATTATCGTCGTAACGAGAATGTTCATAAAGATCTTCTCCGACTGTCAGAGCCTTAAATTTCATGGAATTGCAAGTAAGAGTTCCAGTTTTATCAGTTAAGATGTATCGCACAGTACCAAGCTCATCAAGTAGATTGCTGCTAGCTACGCCAATCGGCTCCGATTCATTATTCTAACCCTTGAATGTAGTATCTCTTTGGAGAAATTATCCTTGCAAATACCGAACAATTTCTAACGTGACTAGCAGCGAGATTGGAACAAATGTGTTTAGCAGCAAAAGCCACATCGGAATATGCAGGAAAAAATTTTCAGCGAAAGAATAGTCTCCGATCATCAAATAATAGTTTAATTCGTTTTCGTTGGCGTACCACCAAACTGCATAGTAAATTGCTGTCAAAATGCTAATTATTATTAATATACAAAAGACTTCCAAGACCATAAAGCTCATCTTTTTCTCCACAGAACCAAACTTATACCTTTTTTGTGTTTGGCAATTCAAAAACAATTGTTAATGCAAAAATATCGATTATTAAATAAAAAATTACTTGGGTATTCTTGCATATTTAAGAGATTTGCAGTCATGTCCAGTTTAAATTACAACTCCAGTGACCCAGTGTGTTCGCTTTAGGATGCATCCTCTGAGGCAAATATTCTAAATACTTAGAAGATGCCTGTTAGAAGATGAGGAGTTATTACTCGCCTTATCATCTGTTTTATCAATCAAAACACCGCTGAAACTGTGGATCTCAGAATTTGGATCTTCATATGTGAGAGCAAATCTTCCGCAGTTTTATGCAGTGTTAAAATCACAGTTCTTTTGGAATAACTTAGCGGAACAACTTTGTCTAAACTTAAGGTTAGTTTCTCCGTCAAGATTCTTTGTTTCGATGAAGCAAGTGCCCTAGGTTTTTGATTAACAATTAGCCAACACACAAATACAAAATTAATAATTATATTATTAATCAAAGAATTCATCCAAAAATTAAAAAGCAAATCAAACTTGTAATAATTCCCCAGAGTAAAGTAGGAACAATACAAGACACAAAATCAACCCCCCTTCTTATAAATCCTTTTATTAATCTGAAAATTAACCTACTTTATCAGTAGAAGTCGATAGAACAGCGATGTCCGCAGGGAATTTTTCATCTTCTCTAACTTTAATAATATCGCCAATCCGAATGGTGCGCCAGGGTACTTTGAGAAATTCATTTGATTCTTGTTTTAGCCTCTCTGCAAGAGAGTTGTTTTCAAGGTCATCTTAAGCTTTTCGTTTTCGATCTTCGACAAAATCTTTGATCATGCTCATCACGATTACCAATCCTAAAGGCATGTACACTAGAGGTTTCCCATCTGTGGTAGAGAAAGCAGGAATGATCTAGCATATCCCTACGAAGATAAAGTAGATGTTTGCGAGTTTGCTGAACTAGACAAGTAGATTCTTTGGCAAGAATGTAACTAAATTGTATTTGGATGTTTCGATGCGATTATCAACAACTGCTGGATCCTGAATACCAATGAAGATCTCTCGTTTCCCTTTAATTTTATTAGTTTTCCTTTTCAGACATATCCAAGTTGTCAAATATTCGGCATTTTAATACGCTTTTTAAACTGTTGATCTTTATTCCTTTACCCTAAGCGACATATCTTATGTAATCTGTATCAAAGTCACTCTATTTAATCTTGTGTTTTGTTAACTTTTTTAAATCAAATGATTTTTTTAGTTGCTTTTTTTCTTAATTAGGTTTTTCGAAGCTATTAAATCCATTAGTTCGCTGACTTTTATTATTCTCAACACAGTATCATTCTACTCCGCAGCTCGCGATAGATTTTGATAGATTCCTGTTTTTCCCTGAAACTAAATGAATGGTTACAGATAATATCATCTAACATTTTCAATCATATGAAATAAACTGTATGAACAAAAAATAAATAGATGTTTTACCAATCAGACACGTAGATTTTTGAGGTAATCAATTATTAAAGCAAAATGAGAATCTAAAATGAACTAACAAAAGAGAGGGATAATTCTTTTACATAAAATATTTTTGGATTTTGATTTCAAAAATAAAATTTAAATTCCCTATCATAATACCATGAAAAAATGCTAAAAAGGATTTTTTTTTTATAGCTTTTTGATATATACGAAGATCTTTGAAAGAAATTAAAATAACTCTTTCTTGCTTCCTAAATCATTTGATTGGAATAAAACTCATTTTAGCAATGAAGAGCATCAATCTCAGTTGAGAACAACAAATTTTCAATTGTATTATCTTTTTTATATCATGTTCAAGCTAATTACCATTACTGCTCAAAATGAATCTTTATTTTTATTCTCGTTGAAATCAAAAAACAATAATATCAATAACTATTTGACCCACTGTGGTTACAATTTAAAGAATTTTGGGAGAGATTCAATTGATCTCTTCATTCAAATATTAATTACTTATAAATTTTGAGCAATAAAGATATGTTTTTGCCTTGAGTTTTGATCTGAACTCCAAACAGGCAAAAATTAAATTAAATTAAAAATAACTGTTAAGATAAGAAAATACTGTTATTTCTCATAATTCATCCTAACATAATCATGATATTATTTAAAAATAGACACATATTGGTCTAAATAATTATGATAAAAAAATAGTAAAAAATAACAAGAAATTATGCATATATTCAACACTCTTGGTATTTGTTTTTTCCAGCAATAATGAATTGGTAATCATTTTAGTTTCATTTTTGAACTGTTTTTGTATTGTACTTAGGATATTCATCCCTTTCATTAATCTGAAAATCTCATTTTTAAATGTTTTATTCATTTTTTGCTGTTTGGTTTACTTCAATGCTACTGAAAGGAATTTTTAATGCAGGATTGATAGGCATAGGCTTGTTGCTTGCTAGCATTGCATTATCTGAAATTTAAGAAGAGTGATTGTTTTATTATTCTTATTTTTCGTTGTTATTAGAGTTTAGTTATTTCAAAAAACATGCATTGATTTCAAATTCTTCTTGTTTTCCTTATTATTTTTGCTTCTTTGAAAGGAGGCTTTGTTTAATCGTAGCAGCAGAAATAGCACTAACACTAGGTGATTATTCTTACATTTAGATTGATAATGATAATTCGTTTTCTGTCTGTGCAATTACTTCATTTTTCGGAGGTTTATGAATATTTTAGTCTTATTCAATACAATGTACATTGTATCGATCTTTGAAGATAAGATAAGCTGAATCAATTCCATATGTCAAAAAAATGACAAATGCAAAACCTAAATAAGAATTGAGTGTTCCAAAGATTGGCTTAAAGACTCCTGCAGCGTTAAGACCGTTGAATTAGCTAAGAATCGCCATTGAGATGACGTAAAAGATGATACTTCCGAAGATGCTAAGAAGTGAAAAGGGATAATGTGTCCGATGTAATTACATCACTTTTAAATTACACACGATTACACAGCTTGTAAAGGCATGCATTCCTTAAGAAAATATGTCAATAGGTCTCTGTTGTTGATCTGAATTAGCACCGAAAATGAAGAATCTAAATGGGAGAGGATATTAGCAAAAAGAGAAAATCAAAACACAAATTCAAGAATGTTCAAATAAATGTTTTTATTTTATGTTACGCTGCATAAACGTTGACAAGAGAATGCGCTGATCCGTGTCCAAACCATTTCCAGAAATTCACGTGATTGAAATATGGCTGAGCAGCATGATCTTTGTATCTTAGAGGCATTTTTTCAAGCTAATTCCCGAGATTTTTTTTGATAGAAAAGATATTCTAAGTAGGGAAAATCTCATCGAACAGGGCATAAATGATAATTGGCAGAGCTACATAGAACAGATTATACAATTGAGCTATCCACTAATCGTAAATGAAAGCCCCACTCTGCCCGCATGAAAAATTATACCAAAAATACGCTAGATTCCAAGCTTGATTCTTGTAGAAATTAAAGAATATTGTATGGGAGTTCTTCCGATATGATTCCTATCCAACATACAAGAGCAATCGGTTCAAGTGCTTAAATTCACTGATTGTAAAGTCCGCGCTCTTTGCTGCCTCTCGACCCTGAAATTTAAGAGGAAAAAAATATTATGTTAATTCCGTTGATTTTTTGTAAAAATCTATCAATATGAAAAGAAGTAAAGAATCCTCCTTACCTCTTTACCTCGAATGCCTACACCAACACTAGCTGCCTATATCATGCTGACATCATTTGCTCCATCTCCAATAGCTAAAATAGTTTCCTTTTTGGCAAGCTTTTTAAGAAGTTAAAGTAATTGTGCTTTCTGCATTGGTGTAAAATGATATGCTACAACACTCTCAGCTGATTTCATAGCTTTGGCTAAATTATCCAGCAAAATCGTGTCTGGAAGTTTACTGATTCTAGCTAAGGATACCCCTGATATAGCTAGACTAAATTTGATTGATTTCTCAGCGAAGGAATTACATTCCTGGACTGCATCAGTCAAGAATTGAATATCCTTATTTTTCCAATCATCGAGGATTTGCAAGGCGGAATTCTATTCAATGATGTTGCATTTAGATGCCACACTCAAGCCCGTTTCTCTTTTATCACCTGTGATCATCCATATTCGGATACCAGCTGCTTTTAAGTTTTTCAATGTGCTATCAACTTCATCGCTAAATTCGTCATTTACACCACTGCCGCCTAATAATATCTGCTGATCTTCGATAGGAGTAAATAATTGCTATTGAATGGCCTCCACATTTATTATTGTCTGAGATTGTCCTGTTAGCTGTTTTTCTCTGAAACAATTCAAATAATAAGGTTAACCAAACTATTTGAGATTTTAAACAACATTGAATAATTTTTCTTTTTTACGTTTGTATGAAAGTTGCCACTTCTTATGCAGTTAATTATCTGTACGAATAGCACAGAGTTCTAAGAATGTTAGCAGCAAAATGGTCAACATGTGTTTCCGTCTTTATTTGTATCTCTTCTTAATCAGCACGCAAATAAGCAAATATTTTACTTGCTGCACCTTTCGTGTAGATTTTGAATGTTTTATCTTGCAGATCCTCAACGAGAATCGACATTTTCCCAAGATCAGAGCTGTATTCTCTGATTCCTACAACTCTGAAAGCATATCTTGTATTGGTAGCCATGCTGAAAACACTCATGATTTTATTTTCATTGATGCCTTCATAAAAAATACCCTATGCGACACAAAATTCCATGATGCACTCTTCATCTGAACTTGTCCCTGAATAAGTTTTCTTGCCATTGTGTTCTTCGACAATCAAGGAGTGACACAGGTTCATGCAGATGAATAATTCAAATACCATCTTGAGAAAATAACAACAAAATGATAAAATCAAAACACATCATTTTTGTTTTTTTGAAAAAATAAATTTGATATTTTTTGGTGATAATATTTACAATTATGCATAGATTCTTACTTGATTGTTAGCAGGATCTGTGATTTTCGCAATAAGTTCATCTGAAACTAATATCCCATTATCGTCATATTACGAATGCTCGTAGACTTCGCCTTGCAAAGAGAGTGCTTTAAATTTCATGGAATTCGATGTAAGCGTTCCAGTTTTATCCGTCAAAATGTATCTCACAGTGCCCAGCTCATCGAGAAGATTGCTGCTGCTAACTCCAACAGGATCGAATTCCTTCTTGAAATTCTGAAACGTTTGATCTCTTTGAATCGTTTATCCTTGTAGATATTTAACGATTTCAAGTGTGACTAAGAGAGAAATCGGTACAAAGGTATTCAGCAGTAACAACCAAACAGGGATGTACAATAGTAAATTTTCAATTACAGAATGATACGTTAGCTGCAAGTAGTTTAATTCCGAATAATGGCTGTTAAACCAAATGGCATAGTATGTCGCACTGAAAGCATTTATGCAAAGTAAAATACAAAATACTTCCACAACCATGCTGTTCATTTTCTTCTCAGCTGTACCAAATTTATACCTATTTCATGGCAAAGATAAATAAAAATAGATCATTTAGATTTACAGCTTGGGAAAAAGGGAATAGATTTATTTGAGTTTCTTATGTAAATTTACTTAGGAATGCTAGTATATTTCAGAGATTTGCAATCATGTCCAGTATAAATTACAACTCCAGTTACCCATGGTGTACGTTTCAAAAGACAGCCACGTAGACATATATTTT
>Ga0302271_10002772_pt1 | contig 15439 bp, 11 predicted proteins | sample III_Bog_N1_1_FD_198767 | JGI IMG/M metagenome (GOLD analysis project Ga0302271, IMG submission 198767) | Peat permafrost microbial communities from Stordalen Mire near Abisko, Sweden - III_Bog_N1_1 | ecosystem: Environmental > Terrestrial > Soil > Wetlands > Peat | place: Sweden: Abisko... | reverse complement strand
AAAATTCAGTCTTTATTTTCATTTGGATGCAAGTTAAAAGAGTTGCAAGTTATTAAGGGAAGGAACAAACTAAATTATTTAGCTTTTTGTATCACAATATTGCAATGTGCCTTCTTGGAATATTTATCTCTTAAATGATTGATCAGTTTTTACAATAAGCTAGCTGTCTTATTTCTTTTCAAATCAATATTCTTTTCTCCCCCCACACACAGAAATCAAATTACATAAGTGAACAGTTCCTTTTCCTATAAGAAGGAAATTAATTAAGAAAACGAGAGATCAGCTCTGTTTGATTTTAATACAGTTGAAGAATAACAAAACTCCGTTGGAAATTGAATTCAAAATTATCTTAACAGAATACTAATGATTTCTAAATAGAAAGGGATACATATTTCATCTTTTATTTGAAGATTTGATATGGTATGTGTCATTTAAGTTATTGATTTGTTTTTTCTATGCTTGGGGAAAAATTATGACAAAGTACTGTCTGATTGCAGGAAAAATAGGCAGAAGTTTTCAAGAAGAATGCGCATGTATGTAAAGTATACATGGGGGAAAATAGTGCAATCTTTTTGTATGTGTGTGGGTGATGATGTGTGGGTGTGTGTAAATTTATTGATAAACATATATTGACAACATGCAGATGCAGATAGCAGAAATACAGCTAAATTTGCAACAAAAACTATTAGATTTAGGGACCTTGGGAATTACAGGCAAAAAGGAGATGGATATGGCCAGCATATTAGATGAAGCAGCGTAAAGTGAAGTTAGGTATTGCTTCGAGAAAATAATCTAATATATCAAGGTAGCAGAGCTAAGCGTATCGTGTTAAGATGGGCTTGTTGATTGCTCTTGCTAGATTGAATGATTATTTCTTCAGTTGCTGCTTCTGAATAGCTGATTTTTTTTGGCAAAAAAAAAATACACACCATGAAAGGGTGCTAACAAACTAAGTTTTTTCTTGTCCTTATTCCCAAGTAATTATTTTTATGTTTTTTTCTTTCTAATAATAAACATAATTAATTGAATTGATTTATTTGCTTTTGGTCTAGGAATAATTCTGGGGGCTCTAATGTTTCTTTTCAAAGTTGCAGGATCAATTTAGGGATTCTTGAAATTTGGTAGTTAGATATATTTCAAATGCTTGATGGAGGTATGTATTATTTGTTTAATTGTACTGATTGTTCTGCCAACTCACAAGAACACATTTTAATTGTATTATTTTGTTATTTAATGGAGCGTTTGCAATTGTTCTTGGTTTGTATGCAAAAAGTAGTGCATTTTGAAACCCTACTGGGTAATGAAGAAGTAATAATGCATAGCAAATTGAAGACAAATTGAATTAATATTAGAAATAATTCTAAATTTAAGTAGGTTTGTTTAGTCTACATACTCAATTAAAGCCTTCCCACACCGAATCATTCAAATAGCGTAAAATAAAGAAAATAAACAGAAAGAAAACATTAGATTTTATTGGGATATTCCACTGATATCTTTATGAACAACCCTTCTCCTTTGCTGGGGCTAACAGCCGAGCAGAAACACGCCTGTCTAGCGACTCCTCCAAGTTCTGTTACCTTCACTAAAATAGGTTAGCCTATCCATTCTTCATCTCGTATAAGAATTATTCCATAAGTAAACACAACAATAAAAAGAGTATGGATATTCGCTGGATGAGTGGATGTATGTTCATGCATTTTCTCATGTGCTCAGTTCAGCCGAAATGCACATGATATAAGAAAAAATCAGCTAGTTTTAATTGAATTTTCATGATATTCTTTTTATAAATCTTAGTAATCTGGATTAGCTGTCTGTGCAAGCCCTTAGCGAACTATTAATATTGCTGATCCTTGCTCCTTTCTGGGAGGAGATTAAACAAATAATAAACCTAGTTCATTACGCCAAGTTGCTTGTCGCGAAGCTCCTTTGTCAGTTAATAAATAATCTACAGGGGTTTAACAACAGCAAAAAAACTAAACTCAATCAGCTGTAGTTTTGACTTCCGCAGTGGTAAATTATGGAAAATGCTAAACATTCATAGAATACTATGCATTAAACTGAGATAATTATTAAATTCTAAGCTCACATTTGAGATCATTTATCTGTTTATCTTTTTGGAAAGTAGAAAAGCAGCAGCAGTACGACAAATAATCTTCTAGGTTAGAAAAATATAGCAAATAAGCTGCAATCTATTGAAACAGGCCTCTTGAGTCCGTCTGCATCATGTGGGCTTTTATCTATTCTGTCACCTTAAAACAGTAATTTAGAAATGAATTGTCTTTTCAGTTTTAGTTGTAAAATATTTTGAAAAATAAAGTTTTATTATTGTTGATTTGCACTTACTAGAGAAACAGAATAACCTAAGAATCTAACAGTAGTAATAGTAATAACCGTAGCGCATTAGCCTAGCTAACTTAGCAATGCATAGAAACCGAAGTCCTTAGCTAAATTAATAGAAACAAGTGCCTTCTCCATATTAGTTGTAATTAGGATAATGTTCCAAAAACTTCCCTGAATAGAGCGGTGCTGGAGTATCTAGATGTGTGTTAGTCTCTCCAGCTCCAGTTTCAGTGAAGCAATGTTCCTCTCCTATTACTAACTAGTAAACCTTATTTGCGAATAGAAAGATCCTTTATAACTAATAGCCAACTGTGATAAGTTCTTCAAGGGTAATATTGTAGTCTAGGTAAAATATTTAACAACAGCTGAATGTTTCGCCATCAAATGTTATTGCTGCCCCAACGAGTATTAATAGGTAATTCTAATAGATAGCATAGCCAAATGGCTTATTATAACCCGGATAATTGCCTTTAAAACCGTAAGTTATGTAGAAATCAGCATCTTTGCAAACACTTTCTTGTGGAAAATAGTTTATCCTGTAGACTTAAGAAAAGAAAGAAACATAAATCTAAGTTACTGCTCCGCAGTAATACCACTACGAATACGAATAAATACCATAATTGTTAGAAATAATTCCAAATTATCCAAAGAAAGATGCATTTAATGAAGAGGAAGGAGTAAAACAAACAAATAAAAGATCTGATAATCCCCTGAAATTGGAAGATTTGCTTGGGAATCAGAAACCAACTCGTATTGATTAACAATTAGCCTCATCTCCTTAAGTTCTTCCTCATAAACTCGTAACTTAAACTCAATTAATTGATTGTATTCAGTTTAATTGGCTCATAAACAAAAACAAAAAATATTATTTTTATTCAATTCACAAGATAAATCAATCAGGAGAGCTTCTTCATCACTAAGATAACTCTCAGTTTGGAGAGACATCATCAAAACAACATATCTTAAACTTCCCTGATGGCTCATATTACATAGGTGATATTGTTCAAGGGAAAATGGAAGGATTAGGTGAATTATTCAATGTTCATGGGAAAATAATCTACGAAGGAGAATGGCAAGGAGGGTTATATCATGGCCGTGGAGTGTTAACTTCATATGAAGCATTGCAAGGAGCAACAGATACAGAAACAGCTAACATATTGAAAAGCAGTAAAAAAGCTAATTACAAAGATTTCTCTGATTCTGAGTAGCTTCAGACAATCTATGAGGGGTAGTTCTCTTTTGGAAAAAAAGATGGTGCAGGCATATAACACTTCTAAGATGGTTCATAGTTCTTCGGTGGGTTTTCTTAAGGAGTTATTCAAGGTGCTGGGGCATTTACTTCAGCAGATAAAGAGAATAAAAAGAAGATTTCAGGCATCTGGAATCAATGGAAACTTGAAGTTGAGTTTAAATGAACAAATAAAAGAAGATTAAAGCAAATCAGGCTAGATATTTTAATTATGTAGTGTTGTACGTTTTGGTTTAAAAGGAATGTCTAAAATAAAATTCTCCCTTAAAATACCGTTTTAAAATAAAAATGTTCTCATAATTTCTCTTCTGAAAATAACAAAAAACAACTTTGTTTGTAATCTTTAAATTCCTAACTCTTTTGGAACTCAACAAAATGTGAAACACTTGAAACTTTTCTTTCAACTCTATTACATATAATTTTTAATTATTACACATTATTCTTTCTCTTTTTTCAAGAATCATTTGCTTGTTTAAGCCCATTGAGCATGGCTTTAAAGTTAAAATCTATGCCACCTTTAACTAATTCTTCATCACTGCTTGTGTCATCGTCTTCGATCTTTTCATTGAATAATACAAAAACAAACAAGAAATTTCAACCAATGTTGATAAATATTAACAAAAAACAAATCAAAGTGTAAAATATTTTGTTGTTTTTTGTCAAAAGAAGAAAAATATTATGCTAAAAGAAAGTAAGTATTTACTAGCTAGATGAGTGCTGTAAATTCTAAAGGAATTCTTAAGGCTTCTTCTTTGAAGATTTTAAAACGAAATGTCTTCTCCTTCTTGCAATAGACTTAGAAACGACTATTAAGGCTAGAATTATGGCTGCAGATCTTGGAGTTTGTGCTATCAGAGAGGGGATATTTTAAGATTATTTACTGAGAAAACAACTTTGTTTTTTTGTTAGAAATAGCATTCTTATCATGATCATTTATGTAATTATTGCTGTGATCCTCCTTACATCTTTGAGGTAGGTATTACTCACAATTTACGATGCCTTTAGATAAATTTTTAGGTTTAAAAACTCTAGTTTTATCAATTTTCAGTGTACGTTAATGAAAAGCTGATTGCAAATATCTGGTAAGGATTGGCTAGGGGAGTACACCGGATCTTAAACTGTTGAGCTGCTAAGTTTCTTGTTAGCTTAGTAGACAATTTTCAACTTAAGGAATCTTCATTTGTTGGGGGATATACTCTATTTACTTAATTTTTTTTGATGAAATTTATATTTTTGGAGGGATCAATAAACAAAATTTTTTAATTATTTTGAAAAAAATACTCAAAAAATAACTAAAAACATTTCTACTTGCACCACAGAGGAGCACAAAGGTTTTAATGAGTTTCTTTTAGCAGAATTGATCGTAATCTAAAAAAATGATAGGATTCAGGTTAATTTATTATTTGTTGTTGAGTATTTTTCTTAATTTTGTGATCTTAAATTCAAATGGAATTAATCCAAATTTGTTATTACTCGTTTGATTATCTTTTCATAGAATAAAAGATAAATTATTTCAATTGTTTATGTAGTAGCAGCAGAATCAAAGGCTCTTTTATAATACTGTTTTAATTAACTCCAAAATGTTACGACTTCAGAATTGTGAAGTTAAATTTAGAATGACTCTTCCACTCAAGAAAGAAAAAGAGGTGATGATTAATTAAGAGGGCAAATAAGAAGATTGAGAGCAAAAATAGATATAAATCTCTCTCTCTCTCTCTCTTTCTCGGGTAGAATCAAAAGAATAGTTAAGCATACAGCTCCATCTCTCTTTCTCTAGCTAAAATGAAATCCAACGATGATGCTCAAGAAGAGGAAGAAAAAAAGCAGTCAGAAATGATTCCTAAAAACAATCAACAGCCATAACAGAAAGGCTAGATAATCTAATAGCCTTAACAGCCGATTTAAGAAGTGATTCAACTACTTTATTTAGCTTTCTCCTCGTTTTGCATTTGATTTCCATTCTAAAAATAGCTAACTTTGTTTGCATTTCCACTTAGACAATGGAGCAAAAAGAAAAGCGTGAAGCCTTAGAATGGATAAGACAAACTGTCGATGCAGAACTTCGCACAAAATACATCAGCAAATTGGGCATAAAAAAGAAATCATTTTCATTTCTCAGCCCTTCTTTCGAAGAAGACAGCACAGACGCTGCACTATTAGCGTAGCGGGAAACATAATTGAAAGTTGATAATCTCTTCGAATAAGGGGAATATCTCATAACATTTCTATCTCGCTCCGATGAGTAAGTCAGAAACAGTTACATTAAGAAACTGCAATCGCAGAATATTCTCAAAACAAATCAGACTTAGAAACATCAGGCACGTAAGAAGTCTAGCTTTCAAGGCTAGAAAGTTGAAATTTCAGGAGAAAAAACAAATTATTTTTTGGCTATTCAGTGGTGATCTTCGATTGGGATGACACGATTCTCTGCACGAACTATCTGAGTCAGTATAATTTCGTTGATTTTCCTACCGAAGTGCTGCGATAACTCAGTAACCTTGATAATTCAGCTGTAAAACAAAACAAAAAAAGAATTTTAATTAGTTCAAATGGTTAAATTAATGATGCTCTTGTAAGTAAACAAGTAGATAATTAAGGTATTTTGTATTTTATAGAGTAAGTTACTGAGGAAAACAACGCAATATGGAAATACATACATTGTCACGAACGCAGCGAAAGGATGGGTGGAATACAGTAGTAAATTGTAAGACCATAAATGAATTTAAACAAAATACAATTTGGGTTTACTTTATTTTACAATTAGATTCTTTTAATTTCTCAATGAAAAATGAACATTTTCTGCCCAGTTAAGCTCAAAGAATAGGCAGTCTTTTCGCTTTAAATATCATTTTGAATTTTTCATTTCGTTTATAGGTTTCTTCCTCGAGTAAGTGCAGTGATTCAAGAAACAGGAATCATTGTAATATCAGCCAGAACAGAATTTGAAGATGTATTCCCTGGTGACTACTATAAATGGAAGATCGAAGCATTCAAGAATCTCAAGAGAAATTATGATGAAGATGTAATGGAGTTTCTTTTCATTTTTGTTACTAAGAACTAACTGTTATTTTCCTTGATTGTTCCTAATAACCTTTTTACATTTTTATTTTAAAACAAGTTAATAACGAATTTAATATGCTTGGGTGACAGCAACATCGAAATCGAAGCAGCACATGTCTTAGCTAAAGGGTTCAATTAATCGATGATTAAAACGATTAAGTTCAGAGATAATCCAAAACCAGATGAATTAACTAAGCAGCAAGAACTCGTAGCAGATAAATTCGAGTAGATCTATGTCGGAGTTAAGAATCTCACTATCAGGCTAGAAAAGTAAATTTTCAAGATTTAAGTCAAAAATACCTTTTCAAATAGCTAATCGACTAAAACAATCTCTCTTTCATTTACTTTTTATTTGTTTTTCAAGGAAAAATAATTGAAGTTTCATCGAGAGATTAAGCATAAAAAATGGAATAGATTAGCTTATCTGCTACAGTTTCTTTTTCCTTTACTATTAATAGTATCTTCAAAGTGGACTAACCCAAGATTAGCTGGTTTGAATATTTTTCATTGAGGTCATCTTAAGATATTTGGTATCTTCCCTGATGTGTTATTTTCTCCCAAGATTTTCATAAAGATCTCCCTCTCCCAATATTTGTAAACTTATTTCAATGTATTGTTATTATTAATGGCACTAAAACATAGTTTGTGTTATGACAAATCAGATTTAATATGTTTCTTTTGTGTATGTGAAGAAATAGTAGGAAAAAACAAGAATAATTATGTAATTGCTAGTTTTTTTAGTTATTTTTTCGTAGTTTCATGAGTTAAAAAGTAAAACACCAGATAAAGAGCAGCTAATTCAAGATAAATTTGAGGATAATAGAGTTGTTAAAGCTTTGAATTAATCAGCTTGATCTATTTTGGGGGGTTGATTAATAAACAATTCTTTTCTGATTCCTTCATCAGATGGGGGTATTTGTTGGGATGGACAAAAATAATTTGATTGTTTAGAAGTGAGTGGTGAAATAATCAATCAATGTACGAGCACAGCTAAGACTATGTCTTGTTTTCTGTTCTTTTTATTGATAAATTAATAGGAATTTGTGGTGGACTCAGCATATTTTAAGAATATCTCAGTCAGATCGATTCCTTGGTTTCTAATCTACAAAATAACAAAAAACTGAACTCAATCTTTTTGACTTTTTTTGCTCTGCCAAAAAAAAAAGAAATCTCACTGATTTCATTCGTAAAATCAGAGCTATTCCCTCTGAAAGTTGGGATAAAAGTAACGCAAAGAGCGGTAACAAATCAAATATAATTAATAGAAACCTTTTTATGAAAGTAGATATTTAATTGAAGGGATTTCCTCTGTTTTGATACCAAGAGCAGCACAGAGATAATCTAAGCAAGCGAAGAAGAAGATAAAACCATGGCTTACAGTCGGCTTTTAAGTGCCGATAAACTTAACAGCATCAAGAGAACCTACCTGCATGATTGCAGACCAATAATATGCGAGAAAGAGAAAATCATTGAATTCTGGGATTCCCTCTCGCTGTCTTAAAAAGAGCGCATATTCATTGTCTATGATCTCAACATAGTCGATGAGTTTGTGGGGCTCCTTAGTCAAGTTCCGTAGAAAGTAAAGATTTATTTTTATCTCCACAAAATGACAGCAAACTTGATGGTTTTCTCACAGGGCATACATAGCAACATTGGAGGGTATATGTACTGCAGTGCTCTTTGTGGGAGGGATAAAACTAATAAATTAATTATGAGTTTGTCCAGTTTTAATAAAAAGCTTGTTTGTGTTAGTAGGAGTCAAGGCAGAAAGCGACACAGATGATAAAGATGCCTGAGAAGCGTGTGCTTCTGGAGTTTATATATTTTGAAGATTTAGCAGGGTTACTACTGGATAATCATCCTTTGCTGCATAATTTCTTAAGAACGATCTGTCTCATTTCGAATAAAGTTACAAATGATCCGTAGGAGATATCCCTTGAGGATGCAGACATCCCCGACTGCACTGATTCTACGTTATTGCAAGGGAGAAAGAGAGTGTTGAAATTTAAAATAAGAGCGATTATGAATATGTTCGAGATGCTAGAGATGGTAGTGGATTCGTTCTGCAGTGGCGAGAAGGTCTTAATGAGAAAGAGACATTATTCGTCTTTATTCGCACAATTAATAAGTAATACTAACCCAGAAGCAATGTAATCCTCAGATTCTTCTGAAGAAATTCGCGTGAAACTTCGGGGAATTCTAGAATTGTTGAGCATTATGTTTGAAAATAATCTAATCAAGGCGTATTTGAAAGCGAGTAAGCATGCAGCTGCAAGATAAGATGTAAATGAGAGTGAAGTTAAGAGTGCTAAGGAGTTAAGAATTGGTGTTCTTGAAAGAGAAGATTCTTTGAAAATAAGGAAAAATGCAAGTGAAGAGAATAAACTGGAGATAATTAGTAACACAAGGGATTGTGTAGATATAGAGGGAATTAGAGAAGAAAAAGAAGAAAATGAAGTTAAGGACAATGCAGATATTTAAGAGAATTCCGACAAACATGAAGTGGATGATAAATCAAGAATCGAAGTAGCCAGCGAAGATTATCATATCTCCCCGATTGAGAAGGATAGCCAATTTGTTGCTAACGTTTCTGCAGATTCATAAGGATCTTAGCTGCATAACTTGCATCAGTAGGAGTAGTTAGAATAGTCTCTGCCATGCTAATAGCAGTCGAAACCCATCAAAGGAGAGTATTTCGATAATGAAAGTTAAAGTGAGAATTCCAACAATAAGTTATCCGCGAACTTGACAGCGGAAGAGCAGGATTTATTAGAGGAATAACAGAAAAGAGAATGCCTGCAAGAAATCGAGCGGTAGTTTGAATTAGTACAGGAAGCAGCTCGCTATCTCGAAATCAGTGAGAGCAACATTTCCAAAGATGACTAAGCATCCGAAACGAACTGCAATTAGCAACGACAACGACGTAAATGTTTCTCCCAAAGTGATGTAGAAATATTGAGTCGAGCGCTGTGTGCAGTGAATCTCAGCAATTTAGTTTTCAAGATATTACCAGAAGACCAAACGAGTGAAAGTGACGAGGAACTTTATGAAATCGATGAAAGGGAAAACTTCCATTATAATTAAGAACTCAAAGACTATGATATCGCTGATGTTCTTGGAGATGGCTTTAAGTTTGAGCCTTCACTTTGTTTATCAAAGTAGTAGATATAATCTATCCTTTCTGCGTTTTAGCCGTAGTAATTCAGTAAAAATAATAGTAATTTTCATCAAGATCGCAATAAATAGCAGATTTATGGGGAATAATATAATATACATAAGCCCTTAGATTATTAGAAATAAGGAGCGTTTATGAAATATAGAATATCAGATGATTCACCGAATGAGTATGATCATTCAAAACAATATTAGAATCCTGAATCAAGAGATGCACCTCGATCAGCTAAGAATAACACCCACAGGCACAATTCTAGAGGAACTAATAATAATAATAACCCTCCTCCTCCTCCTCCTGGATACTTTAGGCAATAACTTGATCCTCCTCCTGGTGGCATGTAATTTCCATCTTTTAATAATTAAATGCATCCATCGTCGTTTCCTTGGATGAGCAACAACAACTCTTAGATTCTTACAAATAATCTACAAAAGAATCCCACCAAAGGTACCAGAAACAACAACAACAACAATAGTAATTTAAGAGACAATTCACACTTTGATGCATACTCCAACGGCTATCAAATCAATAATTCTTCTGAGAACTACAATAATAATGTTAATAATCCTTATGCTTGGCCTAATGCTTAAGCTTAAAGTAATTAAAGCAATTCAAATCACCATTCTAATAGTAGAAATGATCTAAGTAATAGCAATAGTAACATTAACAATCAAAATACAAGATAAGTTTATTCAAATACTAATTTAACTGGAAGTAATCAGCAATAGCAGTAACCGAATGGCATAGCAAATACATCTTCTTATCACTAGAAACGTAAGAAACATTACAGCAGTAGAGGAATCAATAATTAATCAGATAATAATTAAACAACTAGCGTATACCCTCCAACAACGGATTCTGCAAGCTACTTGCAGAACAAGGGAAACAGCAACGAAAAACCCTAGAGTAACCAAGCATCTTTTTTAAATTTTCTTTAGAACGAAGCTCCAAGTAGCTGTCACAGCAACTAAGCAAAACAGAAAGCTCGCAGTAATAAAAAAATCAACCCAGCAAGTAAACACGTTGAGTTCAACTAATTATCTTCGACACAAATAACTACAACAAGCATGTAACATTCCCTTAATCCTCTTGGAAATATGCTCAAGCGCACCAAAGATATAAATTGAGGGGGGTTGATTTTGGTTTCTCTAAAGCAACAAATTTTATTTTCAGAAAGTTTCATCACCTTTTGTTTTCATTTATGCATCCTCCCCCCCACCCACCCCCCTCCTTATTTCAACACTGATAAATATGAAGGAGATTCACAAGACTAATAAACTACTTCTTCTAATCCACTCTGTTGCTGGTGCCCCTGAAATTCTTTTACTACTCCCCCACAAATACTTTTCTTTCCCCTCAAAAAGATGTACACAATAGCAATAAAAGTATTTTTTTGTTTTTTTCAATATTAGTTCTTTATATTTTCTTGCAAAACTTCCACAAAAGAAGTGTAATTTTGACAGATAAAAAATGCAGCAAATATAATAAAAATATAATGATATTCCTTATCCTCTTCCTTCTCAGGATTTGGATTAGTCTATTGTAACTGCATCGGCAGGAGGAGCAGCAACTTGTTCGTAATGATTTTCTTAGTCATTTTGATTTTCTGGAGCATTGTTGTCAAACTTGTCGATTTTTTTGTCAAATTAATCCCAATCTGGATTAAACTTGTAGAAGCGTTCTTTGTTGTAACGAAGGAAATATATTGCAAATGCTGAGAATAGCACTCCCCAAAATGCACCCCAGTTAGATACTTTGTCCATGATTGTATCGTAAACCACTTCGTTTTGAAGAACATCCTTATTGTAGAGAAAATGGAAAATAAAATTAAATGATTTGTTTAGCTTTTCTTTGGGGAATTGATGCTATGAATTACCTCATCAAGACGTGCCCATACTTGGAAAGCATACTGAGAAGGTAAGTATGTTGTTGTAAGAGGATTCTAAGCAGCATCGTTAGCTGTCACATTTGAGACATAGTTATACTAGTTAATGATAGAAAGTGTTTAGCTTGTCTCATGAGTGAATCGAGTTGCATAATCTGGATAACGATCAACATTTCCAAGTTAATAGACTACTTCAGCTCTGTTGTAGAGTCCAGGTACGACGAAGTAATAAAACGAGTAGAATTAGTTAGCATTCGAATCAACTGTTTTCCCTGACGCATAGTTCGTTGATGCTTGTTTCTGGAAATATGAAAAAAGCCTTCCTCCTGGGAAAAAATTTAAAAAAAAATTATAAAATAAATTTCTTAGAATTTTTTTTCTGACCAGGAAGTTTTAATAATTTTCAATAATTAAGAGTATCTTATGATAATCTACCTGCGTACAGTTTATTTATGTCATCTGTGGATGCACACTTGTATGCTTAATTCACTTTGTTCCTGCAAGTGTAGAGGGTAAAACTAGGATATTAATGGATAGGAGAAGAATAAAGGAGTCCTTGCATCTGAAGTTGATCATCAGGCTCGAAATATGGTGCTTTGATTTCTAACTATTAAGTTATCCTGTTGATTAAAGAAAACATATTTAGAGAGATACCTTGGAGGTTGTTTAGAATAACTTAATGGAAAAAAGTATGGAGTAATTTTTGTTGTCTACCAAGTGGGAGTTGAGTCTTAGAGGTAAAGATCCCTTGTGGCTTCTGAGAAGCCTTACGTATCAATGTCATAATATTTAATCTTTCGTTTTCCAATTATGTCAAAATATGCTGGATTTCGATTATAGCTGGTGTCGTCGAACTCTTTCCCACTTAGAAAACCAATTGCCATGTTAGGAGTATTTACAATGGTACTGTAGTCAAGTGGAGTCGAGTATTGATTGATACGAGGAGGGTTATTTGTGAAAAAATAAACAAGCGAGAAAATTAAATATGATAGGAAGATGACTATCAACGATACTGATCCAATCACAGAGCGTTTCGTGGAGACTTCTTCTGTTTTCGGAACTGGAAGAAATGCGAATATATCGATAGCATGAAGGAAATTGTTTTTCACAGTTTTTTTCTCGTGCTTTGGATGGTTTTATTCGTTGTTGAGAGGTTATTCCATGGAGGATATTTTTTTGTTCTTAAATTTGAGTCACCCACCAGGAGATTTATTAATTTGAGATATTTTAGAATCAAAGGAGCTCTTTGCAGAGATTTATTCATCAAAAAATTGTGTTAGATTATAGTTAAAAGGAAGAGAAATGCACTTAATAAGGAATTATATAAATACCAAAAGAGATTTATTCTGCAAAAAGAAGTCAAGGAATGTCAAAGGGAACTTGGATTCAAATTGATGGGTAATTTAGATCATCAAAAAACATGAGTATATTTTAATAGCTGTAAAATACAATAAATCAAAGGGAAGATTATAATAGCTATGATTTAAGAAATAAAATGGTTAGAAAGACTTAAAAATACAAAAAAGAGAAAACATCCAGAGTGGATAGAGCTAAAAGCGAGACACGCTCACGATGAATGAGAGAAAGCTGGGAAACAGGTGAAAGAGATTGAAAAGTTATGGGAGGATGTGGGTATGTGTGTTTTCTTGATTATCAAAGAAGAGGGAAATAAAAATATAAATTAGAAAAAAAGTTTGTGAAAAACAACAACAAAAAAGAAGGAAAATATAAGAAGAAATGGCAGAGTACAAGCAAATAGATAAGTTCATAGTCTGTCAGAATAAGCTGCTGGGTTAGGGAGCCTTTGGAAAAGTCGTCAAAGGTTTTCTCAAAGACAACCATGCTTAGCAAGTAGCTGTCAAGATTATCTCTCTTGAGAAGGTAGCTTCTGAGAGCAGCTTCATTAAGCTTCTGCGTAGAGAAATTGAGATTCTGTAGAAGATTAACCATCCCAACATTGTCAAGATGCATTATGCAACAAGAACAGCATCAAATCTGTACATGTTCTTGGAGTATTGCGCCGATGGAGATCTCAAGAAATTATTAGAAAAGAGAGGTGGAAAACTGCCAGAAAGTGAAGCTGTGCAGTATTTCAGATAAATTTGTGAAGGTTTCAAGGAACTTCACAAGAATAAAATCATCCACAGAGACATTAAGCCAGCGAATATTCTCCTTCACAAGGGCATAGCTCATATTACTGATTTTGGCTTTGCAAGGACGCTCGATTGTTCTGGAATGAACAGTTAACTGAAACTCACTTATCTAGGTAAAATCTCAAGTTTAGAGGAGTATTTGCCACTCAAATATGTTTTAATTGGAGTTTTTTGCAACTTTAAATTTGAAATAATTGTTTATTTTCTTTGTTTTTATTAATAAATATAAGGTACTCCCCTCTACATGTCTCCTCAGATTCTCGCAGAGGAATATTTCTCCAGTAAATGCGATATCTGGTCATTAGGTATGATGTTTTATGAGCTACTCTACGGCAGAACACCTTGGACTGGTAAGACACCAAATGAACTCCTTGACAACATCCGCAAGAAACCTCTTGAATTCCCTGAGTAGCCACCACGTTCGGAAATCGTTAAAGATATGCTTCGAAGAATGCTTGTGTAGACTGATGAAGATAGAATCAGCTGGGAAGAACTTTTCTAACATAAAATCATCAAATTCGATAATGAAGAAGTCAGAAAGCACCTCGCAGAAATCGAGCTAAACTAAGATGAACTCTTGAAATCAGCTGCTAGAAATGATTATTATGTCAATCAGATTAGAGTCGTGGGAGTTGACAAGAAAATGCAAATCCAAGCATTCAATGAGGATAGCAAGAATATCATGGAACTGACAACTGTTGGGGAAGATGAATCCGCTGATATGCAAGTTTAAGAGGTAAATATTATTTTGAGAAACGTTATGAAGAGTGATCTTAAACTGAAAAAAAAAATTCTATGTATTTCATTTTAATTAGTCAAGCGATAAGATCAACATTGACAAAGTGGCTGAAATCCAGATGCTGCAAAAAAAGAGACGTGATGAAATTATGAAAATCGATTCTTATCTGACTTTCGAAAGAAATCTGGGCATTTTTGTCAACTTCACAACCAACATGATCTTTAAACTCTACAAGGAGCAAGTCCTCCGCATGCCCGAAGATCTATTCTACCGCATAATCTTCATGCTCCAAAAGAACTAACTCATTGGATTCCAATATCTCACTGATTGTATGACAAACAAAGTTCAATAAGAAAAGTTCCCTGCAGACTAATGGAAAATTTACATAGCCTCCAAAGAATACCAGGAAACTTTACAAATGATTCGCTAGGATATTCAATTCGTGAAGCCTTATTTCTAAGAAGTGTTCGCCAGAGCTTAGAATTATCTCTAGAAACTTGATTCCCAACCGAAAATCAAAGAATTCTTCACGATTATCAACTAAGATCTAATCATGGGAGATAAAAATTTCCAAAAAATTTTCCGCTCAAATCTCCAAGAATTTATCGATGAAGCGTTCAAGCTTGTCCCGAATACGGCGACAAAGAAGCGGGAACTTGTACAGTGCATTAAATATTCACTGATCTGCAAAAATCCTCAATCAACATTCCTCTGGAAGGAGGATGATATCTCCTCCTCTGATTTCCACGATTTCTATGATGAATATGATAACAAGAGTGAGCAGCAGTTAATCGAAGAAGTCACCAAAGATCTCAAAGCATAAGAGGAAACTAAATGATAT
>Ga0302271_10002771_pt1 | contig 15449 bp, 9 predicted proteins | sample III_Bog_N1_1_FD_198767 | JGI IMG/M metagenome (GOLD analysis project Ga0302271, IMG submission 198767) | Peat permafrost microbial communities from Stordalen Mire near Abisko, Sweden - III_Bog_N1_1 | ecosystem: Environmental > Terrestrial > Soil > Wetlands > Peat | place: Sweden: Abisko... | reverse complement strand
ACTTGCATTTAAAGACATACCTTATGTCCCATGGCATTTCAAGTTTACCGTGGAGGCAAAAGAAAAACTTCTTGAATATCTCAAAGGGAAAGACATTGAAGACTACCTTCAGAATCACATACTGGAATTGGGTAATGATATTGGATTTTTCGAATATCTCGGGAATAATTTGTACCGGGATGTCTTTGGTGTAGTATGGGACAGGAGCATTGATAAAGATATAGGCAATGTAACAGGTACCATTCTCCCTGAGCCAACACTTAATGGTTATGTCTTTCCGGATCCGCTTGACCAAAGATATTTTGAAGATATACCTGGCAAGATCGAACAGAATGGCGACCGTTTCAGGTTGTTTGCAATTGGTTTTTCATTGTTTGAGAGAGCCTGGACGATGAGAGGGATGGAGAACCTGCTAATGGATTTCTGTGTTAATCCTGAATTTGTCCACGAGCTTATGGGAGCCATCACAGATTATAATATTGCACAGATAGAGAAAGCATTCACTTATGATATTGATGGAATTGAACTGGGAGATGACTGGGGGCAGCAAAGAGGCCTTATTATGGGATATGATTTCTGGAAGGAGTTTATATATCCCTATATTAAAAGGACTTATAAAACTATCAGGGACAAAGGAAAATATGTATTTATCCATTCATGTGGCGATGTCGACGAACTTTTTGACGATCTGGTTGAAATAGGAGTGGATTGTTTCAATCCTTTCCAGCCTGAGGTTATGGATGTTATGCAACTACTTAAACAATATAAAGGGAAACTCTCTTTCTTCGGAGGATTGTCGATACAGAAAACGCTGCCATTCGGTACGGTGAAAGATGTCGTTAATGAGACTCGGGCTCTGATCAAAGCAGGGAAGGAAGGTGGTTATATACTTTCTCCTTCACATTCGGTGGAAGGGGATGCGCCCGTGGAAAATATAGTGGCTTTCATTGAAACAGCAAAACTTCAGTTTGTTCACCAATAAGGAAAAAATCATTTCAAAGTTCCGGAATTTCAATCCAGGTTCGTTTTGCCCAGCTTTCAAGTCCTTTTTCAGCCAGCTGCACCCCTTTAGCACCCTCTTTCAGGTTCCATGGGAACGGATCATTTTTTACAACATGCTTAAGGAAAAGTTCCCATTCAATTTTGAAAGCATTTTCGAATATTTCCTGCTCAGGAACTTTTAGCCATCCATCGTAGAAATCAATTGACTGAGGCACATCGGGATTCCAGACTGGTCGGGGTGTATTTCCGTAATGCTGAGTCCGGCATTCACGTAATCCTGCCACTGCTGAACCTTTTGTTCCATCAACCTGGATAGTTAGCAGGTCGTCACGACGTACACGTGTTGCCCATGAGGAATTGAAATGAGCAATAATACCCCCTTCAAGCTCAAATGTTGCATAGGCTGCATCATCAGCCGTACATTTATAAACTTTCCCCTGTTCATCGACTCTTTCAGGAATATGTGTGGCTCCCATGCAGAAAACTCCCTTTACATTTCCGAACAGGTTGTCGAGAACATAGCGCCAGTGACATAGCATGTCAAGAATTATCCCGCCTTCATCTTCTTTGCGGTAGTTCCAGCTGGGACGTTGTGATGGTACATTAAAGCCTTCAAACACCCAGTAACCGAATTCTCCTCTTACCGACAGGATCTTGCCAAAGAATCCGTTTTCCATAAGCCGTCTGAGCTTAATTATTCCGGGCAGCCATAGTTTGTCCTGAACAACTCCGTGCTTAACGCCGGCTTCTTCACAGAGCCGGTATAATTCCAGAGCATCCTCAGTATTTGATGCAACAGGTTTTTCAGAATAAATATGTTTGCCTGCTTTCACTGCCTTTTTTATGCTATCAACCCTTCTGCCAGTTGTTTGCGCATCAAAATAGATTTGATAATCAGGGTCCTTCAATACTTTGTCAAGGTCAGTTGTCCATTTTTCCACTCCGGATAGAACCGCTAACTTTTTTAGTTTTGTCTCGTCTCTGCCTACAAGTACAGGATCGGGTATGATTGATTCTGTTGAACTGATCTTTACACCACCTTGTTTGATGATCTCAACAATCGATCTCATCAGGTGTTGATTTGTTCCCATCCTGCCGGTAACGCCGTTCATGATGATTCCTACCCGGTGAATAATTTGATTATTACTCATTTATTTATGTTTTAGTCAGATAAGCTTGTTTAATTCTTTCGATATATTTAAATTGATCTTCCGCCCAGTGGATATTTGAAAATATCTCCACTTCGTTATATCCTTTGAAGCCGTCATTTTCGACCCACGACCTGATTTCAGGAATATTGATACATCCTTCTCCCATTAATCCTCTGTCATTAAGAAAATCAAGGGTTGGAACCTTCCAGTCGCATACATGAAACGCAAATAGATGATCATTTATGGCACACCTCTTGATCTCATCTTTTAAGTCCGGATCCCACCAGAGATGATAAACATCAACGGCAACACCAACATATGAGGAATTTATATGATCAGCCATGTCATTTGCCTGTTTAATGGTATTTAAGGCAGAACGGTCAGCTGCATACATTGGATGAAGAGGTTCAATTGCAAGTCTTATTCCAGCGTTTTCAGCAACCGGTAGTATACGAAATATACTTTCCAGAATCTGATCCCGCGATTTTTCCAAAGATTGTTCCCTGTCTGATCCGCAAACCAATACAATTAATGGTGCTCCGATTGCCACGGCCTGTTCAATGGCAAGAAGATTATCATCAAGTGCTGATTGCCTTTTTACAGCACTTACCGAAGGGAAAAATCCACCCCTGCAAAGTGAGACAACATTCATAGCGAAATCATCAAGAAGCTCTTTTACTGTTTTAAGGTTTTTATTTTCCAGAACATTTCGCCAGATAGTGATTCCGTGAATGCCTGCCCCGGAATAATTCATTATGCATTCCTCAATTGTCCAGGGGCGTGTAGTCATCGTATGAATGCATAGCTTTGACAGATCTTTTATTACTGAAGCCATGATGATTATATTAGTCCGTTAAAAAAGGTATAGTAATTATCCTTATTAATTATTCTTTGCAGATAAAGCGCCACTTCACGGGCATGATAATCTCCCCACATTGATGATTCACAGCAGGGACTTTTTCTTCCTTCAGGAATATGATCCCATCCGTTTGGACGGTGGTAAACCGAATGCAGGATTAAACCCTGGTGGTCAGGGTTCTGATTCAGATAAGGTTCTTTGAAAAGAGTATCAAGAACTGTCAGGCCTGCCTGCCAGTAAACATCAGCTTCTTTAACTTTCCCTTTCAGTCTCAGATAATTTCCCAGCCGTAACAGACCTTGTGCACCAATCGAAGCAGCTGAACTGTCGACCGGTTCGAAATCGTTATACGGATCTGCTGGACTGTCGAGATAGTCTCCCAGTTTATTTAAAAGAGGGGCACCTGTATCCCAAAAGGGGATGCCGTCGGAAGGTGTGTTTTCTATGTAAAAGTCACTGGTAGCACTTGCAGCTTTCAGCATTATATCTTCCAGTTCACATTTAGCCTTAACATCAATTAATTCCGCGACCATCAAATGGTCAAGCAATTCAAGCTGCTCTGAAAAACCCAGCATGGCCCAGGCTAACCCGCGGGTCCATGTAGTGAAACCTGAATATCCCTGTTGGGAATTCGGACAGCGATAATTTCCGTCCAGTGTATTAAACAAAGATTCATGTGCTGTTCTTCCCCTTACATCATACTGGTCACGTCCTTCACCATAGAAAACTGAATATTTTGCAGTAGCTATAATATGCTCGGAAGCCCTTTTCATAAGATTGACCGTGACATCGTTCTCAGTTTTTAATGCATGCCCCAAAAGATGGCTTACCATGAGTACACGACACGAACGTAATGTATCGACGAACAGCGAATGTGGCCCGTTAAACGAATAAATAAATCCGCCATCTATGATCCTGCTCCAGCGGTTTGCCTGTACAGCTCCTGAAATCTTCAGCGCTAATTCATAATACGATTTCTCCCATTCATTGAAAACAATTTTCCCTTCATTCATTAACCTTAAAAGGTTCCCATATGTGCTCAGATTATTAAAACCATGATCGTGAACTCCAAAATGACTTATATGAGAGGCCATTTTATTAACCGTATCTGCTCTGCCTGACTCAAGGAAATTTGATTCGCCGGTAGCATCGAACTGTAGAATAGATGATCCGAACTGAAAACCCTGCGTCCATTCTGTCCAGCCCCTTGATGTATATTTTCCATTCACGGTAAATACAGGCGATCCTTTTGAAGAATCATAATCGTGCTGGATAAGTCTGATCTTATCTGCAGAGATGCTCCAGAATTTTTCCAGCTTTTTTGCCAGATCATCAGGTTTCAGTTGAGTATTAATCCTGATCATATGTTTTCATTTTATTACCACTATTTCATTTTTTTTCTCAATATCAGCTGATATTGTCCTTTAAGGGATTTATCCTTAACAGTAAAAACCAGGCGTGTCAGGCGGTTGCCCCATACCGGAATAAGCCTGTCATCGGTAACTTCCTTCTCTTCATCTGATACCATAAATTTTACAGGATCATAAATTATTTCATAGACTAATGATTTATTGCGTATATCTGTCAGAAAAATCCATCCTGTTTTGGAAACATCTGCATTAAAAGCTGTTATTATATTGAGCTTCACCGGCTCTTTCCATTCACTTAAAATGTAATCTTCAGAAAGAACCAGATTCTTTGTACGATCCAGTGTAATCCTGCGGTTCCATGATCTTACCTTAGCATTGGCAGGGTAAGCCCCGGCAATGTCAAGTGAGAAGCTGACCTTACTTGCGGTTGAAGAGAACTGCGGGTTTTGAGCATGGTATTCTCTGCCGGCCGCCTGCTGTACTCCATTGATAGTGGGAAGGTTATGGTATTGCGACTGCATTGTCCAGATATCGTATCTATTGGAACTGAAGGTTTTGGCAGTATAGTTTTCCACACCTATATCGATCAGCAAAGGTCTGCCATCGGCATAAACAATGAAGTTTCCGACATCATTATGGTTATGACTTTCAGCATTATGACCCCCTTTTGCTGCAAAGTACAGATCCTTTTCTGAATCAGGGTGAGACCGGGCAGCCATTACCTGCAAACCAGGTAACCACATATCTGCAGTAAACGGTTCTATTGGCTTTTCGTTTTGCAGTTCATTTGTTATCAGCAGATCAGGAATTACACGTATTAGTGATCCATCATCAGGATCCTCACTGCTTCTACCGTTCTTTTGTCTGATTGAAAGAAATGATCCGAAACCTATCATAACAGGATCATTTATTCTTTTCCCAAACCTGTAAACGAGTCCGGCTTCAGGTTGGTTAATTGCGCTGGCATCGGCAAAATTGATGTAATAATCATCATGAATCCAGGCTTTGTAAATAAACTGACCTATCTTCCGGATCAGTAGATCGTTATAGATATTAATTTTACCACCGGTCGAAAGATATAAGAGATCGAGATAGTCAAACAACGAGCCACCGGCTCTTCCCCAGTAACCGGGACCTTCATCACATCCACCATCATCGGGATACCCGTTCAGAAAAACATCTATACTCTGCATACTTTTATAAACAACATCTTCGCGTCTGACTTTATTTTTCTCGAGTATCAGAGCAATATTCAGCACATTTGAGTTGATCCACGGATTCCAGTTGTTTACAGCCCTTTCTCCATTAAAACCCATCCACCAGAAGTCATTCCGTCCCAGGTAAGGGGTGATAATCCTTCTGTCTTCTTCCAACTCTATTCTTTCTTTGATCAGGGGAGAAATCTGATTGAGCTTATCGCCTGTTAGATAATAAGTCCACGCAAGTAATTCTCCAGTTTCTGCTGCAAACAAGTCAATTATAGGTTCTGTGATGTCCGGAAGCCCGCTGCCCTTCTTCTGGGCCCCGATATGAGCCGGTACTCCCCAGAAGCTTTCTTCACAAATTGCCCATACTCCGTTCGCAATATCATCGAGAAATCTTCCTTTATTCTCAAACACTTCCGCCATTACCAGACAAGTCAGTCTCTGACGCCGTCCAAAAAACATATTTTCATACCTGGTCCTGTTGTCATTTCTGACGAAATCGAGAAAAAAAGTTGCCGGTAATATCTCCCATTCTTTTCCAAGATATTGTTCCGCTTTTTTAATATAACCGATTCTTACTGATTCCGGCACTACGTTCCATTTTTCCCTATCGGAAATGGTCGGATACGGATGCCAGTCCGGGGCCTGAATCAGCGCTTCATTTAAGATCTGCCGATTAGTGCTATGCGTTAGTATATTCCTTTGCAGCTGTGCATATGCAGAAGAAATAAGCAACAACAGGAAAATGATGGAAATAAACCGGATTTTAAGTTTCACCTGAATAAAATTAAAGATTAAATTTTTCGAATATCAAAATAAGGAAAACTTCCCGAAGATATAACGCTCTTACCATTCAATAATCCTGGGTTTTGGTTTAATTACCCTGATACTTATTTCGTCGAAAATGTTTTTGGCTGTTGTAATTCCTTCAGGGGATACGATAACTACTCCTTTTACCGGATCAAGCAGACACATTCCATTAATATCGGGTATTACAGTTTTACCTAATGATGCATCAATTTCTGCCCTGTAAAGCAATGCCGGTTGTCCGGTTTTGTATTCATCGGATGTTTTTTTTACCTCATCATATTCCGGAAACTTGTCATTGAAATCACCTGCCAGGTTAACTTCGATCCAGCATATCCATTTACTGCCGGGTTTTACCCTTACCCGGGTGGCGAAATAGCCGGGTTTGGGAGTTGCTCCTGAAATTGCGAGCTGATCATAAATTATATTATCGGGGTTATTTTTATTTTGTCTTTCTTTTTCATTAACCTGAAACCATTTTGGCAATGCTACCGGAACGGAGGATTTTCCTTCCCAGTCGCCACGTCCGGCACGGCTGGTTACAAAAACGGTGTGTGTTGAACCAGTTTGAGGATCTTCGAGCCAGATTGCAAAAGTCGGAGGTTCTCCAAAAGTTGATTCTTTTACCAGCTTTTCATTGATATGTATCCTGAATTCAATATCCGTCTTATGCCATGTTCGTGCAAATGCATAGAAAACCAGGCCTCCTGCAATTATTACGCCTGCCAATACGGTAAAAACGATAATTCTTTTTGATATTTTCATTTGAATTGGAAATATGGTTACACTACATCCGGAATTTCAAATCCTTTTCTGTATGTAAGTTTATCAAGAGCTGTTGCTTTACTGTCATTAAGTATTGTTTCATATTCAGGAGAAAACAGAAGTTGTTTGTTACCTGCACGATAGGAGAGGTTGGCAAGATGGATCATAACAGCGCTGTGATGTCCTTCCACAATGTTACCATTCGGCTGTTTCCGTGTCCGGATGCAATCAATATAATTTAAAATATGAGCCTTTAGAGGAAAGATTCCTTTATCCTGGGCAACAATCTTTTCATCTTTATCAAATACCTGCCAGCCGCCGCCCATTCTGCCTACGTACATCATTCTTTTTGTTCCCAGAATGTCGATTCTTGTTGAATTCTGCATCCATTTGGGGTAAATATCGCCAAAGCGGACATCAGGTCCTTCTTTCTGCATATATGGTGTGCATTCACCTGTTTCAAGGGTAAGAGCAAATTTTCCATAATCGAAGGTCGTCATCTGGTAATCGGGAACATCACGCTTATCGTTGAAGAAATATCGGCCACCGGCGCAATAAGCCGATTTGGGAAAATCAGGATTGCCAAGTATCAATCTGGCCAGGTCAAGCTGATGAATTGATCCCCCTGAAGTTACTGAACCTCCCGAGTAGTCCCAGTAATATACCCATGATTTGTTACGGGAGATATTGTAAGGAACTTTAGGAGCCGGTCCCAGCCACATGTCCCAGTCGATAGTATCAGGAGCTTTTGTATCTTCCTTTTCGTTAAAAGGCACTGGGCCATCGAGAAGTTCCCTGACGTGTACTGCTAGTATATCTCCGAGTTCGCCGCTTTTTATGTAATCTCTTGCTGTTAATGCATAGTCAGCGCTCCGGTTCTGGGTGCCGCATTGAATAATACGCTCATATTTCATAGCAGCTTTGATCATTTGCTGGCCTTCGGAAATGGAATGGGAAATAGTTTTTTCCACATAAACATCTTTTCCTGCCTGGCAGGCCCATATAGCTGCAAGTGCATGCCAGTGTTCAGGTGTCTCAATAAATACTCCGTCGACCTCTTTGTCGTCATATACCTTTCGCATATCCCTGATAGCAATCGGACGAAAACCCTGAAGTTTCTCAAGTTCAGATATAGCACGGCCACCACGTGTATCGTCCACATCGCACACATATTTAATCCTGATATTCTCACCTGATTTAGCGGCTTCCAGGATGAGATTAGTACCCCAGGAACCTGCTCCGATGAGAGCCAGGATTACTTTGTCGTTTGCGGCTTTGTATTTCCCTGTCGAAAACGCTGATTTAATAGAATTCCTGTAGTCAGGAACTACAGATGAGAGGTCTGTTTTGGAATTTTGCACAATTTTATCACTTGTGAGAGATTTACATGAACCGGCCAATGTTAATCCTGCCACACCAGCTGTCGTCAATTGGAAAAATTTTCTACGTTTCATTTCAGGATATTTAAATTGTATTTAAAATAATTGAATCAGAGCTGATTTTATTCAAATATTCCTCGGTATTTCAAAGCCTTTCCGATAGTGTGGCTGAGCTAATACTCTGGCAGTGTTGTCGTTCAGTATTGTTTCTAAATCGGGAGAAAATAGTAATTGTTTATTCCCTGCCCGGTAAGAAAGATTAGCCATATGAATGAGAGAAGCGCTGAAATGGCCTTGCATAATATTCCCGTTGGGCTGTTTTCTTGAACGTATGCAATCAAAATAATTTTTTAAATGAGCCTTAAGCGGATAAATGCCCTTGTCGCTTGCAACGATCTTTTTGTCTTTATCAAAAACCTGCCATCCTCCTCCCATAACACCCAGGAACATCATGCGTTTTGTGCCATAAATCTCAATCTTGGTGGCATTCTGCTGCCAATCAGGGAAAGTATTTCCGAAGCGGACTTCCTGACTTGTTTTTGCCAGATATCGGGTAAACTCACCTGCCTGCAAAGTCATTATATAATTTCCATAATCGTAGACTGCTATCTGGTAATCAGGAGTATCCCTTTTATCATTGAATAAATATCTGCCACCTGTGCAATAAACTGATTTTGGGAAACCCGGATCACCTAATGCCAGACGGAGCATGTCAACCTGGTGAATTACACCCTGGGCAAAGGCCAATCCCCCTGCATAATCCCAGTAATATGGCCATGATTTATTTCGCGATACATTATATGGTACTTTTGGGGCGGGACCTAACCACATATCCCAGTCGATTGTATCCGGAGCATCTGTATTCTCCTTCTCATTGAATGGTACTGGTCCATCAGTCAATTCCATTGCGTTCACGGTAACGATGTCACCAAGCTCTCCACTTTTGATATAATCTCTTGCGGTAAGGCTGTAATCAGCACTTCTGTTCATTGTTCCACACTGTACAACCCTTTCATATTTCATTGACGCCTCTATCATTTTCTGGCCTTCATAAATCGAGTGCGAAATGCATTTTTCTACGTAAACATCTTTCCCAGCCTGGCATGCCCATACAGTCGCAAGACCGTGCCAGTGTTCAGGTGTTGCAATCATTACTCCGTCTACTTCCTTATCATCAAATATTTTTCGCATATCCCGGACAGAAAACGGCTTAAATCCTTGAATTTTTCCAACTTCCTCAATGGCGCGTCCCCCACGGGTATCATCAACATCGCAGATGTACCTGACACTGACATTCTCATTCAGTCCGGCTGCTTCAATTATAAGGTTAGTTCCCCATGAACCAGCCCCGATAAGGGCCAGGATAACTTTATCTCCGGCATTTTTACTTTTGTTGTTTGTAAAAACAGGTTTTATCGATTTCCGGTAATCCGGAGGTTCCTGAGGAATCCCCGTTCCTGATTCCGTTTTAATTGCATCATGTTTGGAGGGTTTACATGAGGTTCCCACCATAAGTGCAGCTGCTCCTGTAGAGGCAAGCCGGAAAAAATTCCTTCGTTTCATTTTTAATCGATTTTATTTTTTACAAAACAATTAAGTTATAAGTCCGATCTTGGAGGCCTGAAGGCACTGATTTCCACGAGTGGATAAAGTTCAAGAGCGGCTTTATTTTGCATAATAGCTTCTTTTGTTTTACCAAGTCCTTCAGAGGCAAGAGACTTACAGAAAATATGCACAGCCTTTTCACGAACATTCGATCCATCGCTCTTTTCCCTATCCAATGCAGACAGCATTCTTGAATATACCTCATTTGCTTTTTCCTTCTCTCCGAGTGCATCATATGCCTGACCACGATAATACTGAAAGGCATTTGCATAATCCACCGAATCAGCAATTACTTTTTTAAAGTAGTCCATAGCTTCTGGTTTCTTTCCTGATTTAAGCAGAGCCAAACCAATCTTGAAATTATTCCTGGCGTGAATTGTATTCGGCTGTTCTGCAACTTCAAGGTTATCAGGATAAGTATCCGCTTGCCTGTAATATTCAAGTGCTTTTTCAAAATGCCCTTTTTCGTACTCAATATCTCCCTGCTTGATATTACTTTGTTCCCAGAACTGGTGGATACCATATTGTCCCTCCCACGAATTGAAATGAATCGATTTCAGCCATTTGAGCGCATCCTGGTATCTTCCGGTAATCACATAGAGTCCGACAAGCTGGGTAGCTGCCTGATTATATTCCGATACCACTTTGTTGTTCTTTTCAAACAGATCGATTTGTTCAGGGTAGGGGATATTCATTTTTTTATTCAACAATCCAAGTTCAACTATCACTTTTCCTGCCGATGGATCAGCCTTTAATGCGGACAAATAGGAATTTTTTGCTTTTACAAGTTCGTCTTTTTCTGTATAGGCAAGACCAAGATTCCTGAATACCACTGCATTAGATGTATTCATTGTATTCAATGTCATTGCTTTCTCCCAATGAGCGATGGCTTCGGTCGACCTTGAACGGCTGTATAGAAAGTTTCCAGCCAGATAATTTGCCTGTGCATCCTTCGGATTATATACCAGTGCTTTTTCGAGTACCTCTATATCTTCCAGCCTGTTTGGAAAACAATACTTCGAATCGGCGAAAGAAGCTTTTTTGTACAAGTCATCAACTCCTTTATTATCTCCGGTTAAGGAATGGAAATAGGCCTGATAGTAATATACCAGCGGTGAAACAGTTGTTCCGGGCGTGCTATTATTTATAAACTCCAGTATCTGCTGAGCCTCCTGATAGCAACCGCTTCGTGCAAACCTGATAGCAAGTTCGATATGATTATCATTATCGGCTCGTGTCAGATCCATTAGTCTCTTATACTGTAAACCTGTCTGTGAATCTTCAGGTTTTATCTTATGATCAGAAAGGTATAGTATAGCCTGAGCAAAATGATCAAGAGGATCTGTGTCGAGGACTGCCCGTGATAATCTGATTGCCTCTTCATACTTATTAAGTTTATATTGAATTAATGCTTTCACATCCATTGCACCTGTGTTGTCGCCATTACTCCGGATACTTCTTCCTATATGATCTAAAGCCTTTTGGAATTGTCCTTTTGAGGCATTAATCTGAGCGAGTTCAAGATGTGACGGAGCATAAAATGTCTGAGAATAGGAGGCCCGGTTCAGACTGTTCTCAGCAGCGGTCAGTTCACCCATATGGCACTGTGTCAAACCCTTGTAGTACAGGGCTTCGTAACTTGTTTCATCGCGTTGAATAGCTTTTTCGAAATATTTTATGGCCTGGATGAACAGGCCATCCTTAAGCGCCATTATTCCAAGTGCAGTATTGCATCGGACATCTCCGGAGTCTCTTCTGATGGCCTCATTATAATATGCTTTTGCCTGTGTAATTTCTTCGTACCTGTTCAGTGCGTCACCTGTGAGGAATAATTCATCCTGCGAGGTCATTTTATCAGGAGGTAATGGAGGTGGTAAGGGTGAGGGAAGGGGCGGATTGACCGGTTTCATATGTCTGTAAGTAAGAAGTGTATCGCCGGATGAAGACAAGACCTCCATTGAAATGTTGTATAAATCGCCTCCGGGAAGAATAGAAGTCTCACCTAAATATGGATGCCCGGGATCAGTATCCGCTGTCTTCCTGAAAAATTCTTTTTCACCCTGCTTAAGTACAATCAAAGCGTTCTTATTTTTACCAGTCGGCGACCAGCCAAAAAGAACTTTTCCCTCTTTTACATCCAGTTTCAATGTTCCTTCGAGGTTCGCATAGTCAAATACCCCAATATCGCGTACAGGGAACCAGAAGTGGGAGAATATTTTTGTTTCTCCAGGTAAAATCCAGAATAAACTTGGCTGGTTATCGGAATAAGCGCCGGCCTGAGGTTCAAAATATGGCAAGTCTCCTTCCGTCAGAAGCTTTTCCCATAAACGCCCTGCAGGTGCAGTTCCCCATGTCCATAACTTTTTTCCACGAACTAACTGATGATCGGCAACATGAACCATTCCGCCCTTATCTTCCGGACTGTATCCTCCGAAAAAATCGGATTTGGAATCAACTGCAAAATAACTTGAGGCAGGAGGTGTATTTTTCCAGTAACTTATATCTACACCTTTGTTCACGGGCCAGTGATAGAATTCGTGCTTTCCATGACCCGTCATTATTTCACCCGGAATCACGGCTTGATAATTATAAGTTGCACGCACAGCGCTGGTAGCCCAGTACTGAAATCGTTGTATAAAAGGTGTACAATTGTACAATCTGACTTTAGTTTCCACCCAGTTCCGACTCGGATGTACAGTAATACCAACGGACCAGCGCATTCCCGTAAGCTTGTCAATTTCACCTACCCATGCACTCTTTGAACTATCGGGGTTTGAGACCAGTTTCCAATCGGTAGCCCTGAAACCTGTTTGTCTGTGCCCTATTGGAAAATTCCATTCAATCCCTCCTGATATCCATGCACCTGTCAAACCAATCAGAGCAGGTTTAATTGTTGTCTGGTTATAAAGGAATTCATACCCGTTTGTTTTGTCCTGTGCCTCATGCAATCTTCCTCCGATTTCGGGCAGAACAACTGCTTTTACATATTCATTTTCAAGGTAAATGGCATTATAGGTTCTGCTGCCTTTAACATTCGTTAACCGGTCGAGCATAGTATATGGATAATGGTATTCACCCCAATCCGGCATGATTTCAGGTTCTCTTACTCCATACGCCGGCAGGGTAAGAGGTTTGTTATAAATCTTAACCTGACTATATAATTTGCTTCCTGAATATAACCCGAAAAAAAGAATGAGTATAATACTCAGATCTCTTCTCAATTTTCTTGTTGTAACCATGTCTTTAATTATTTTCGGTGATTTATCATTTCTTTCTTGGAATGGATTTTCCATATACTTCAATCCAGTCGAGCCTTGAACATGCCAGGCTTTCACCTCCCCTCATTAAATCGGTGAAACCTATTTCATCCACATGGGTAAGATCAGGATGACTTACAGGAGCGCCTTCAATCACAGATTTAATATCCAGCTCATACCAGCCAATATCCGCCAGGTTAAACTCGCGAATTCTCCAGTCGTTTGAATGATCATCGCTCTGATCGCTCACAAGCCATTTTCCGTCAGAGAGTTTAATGATGATATGCAGACATCTCAGGCCGCTCTGTTTTGACCTCCATATAATTTTAGAATATTCACTTAAATCGGCATAATAATTATTGTTTTTCAGGGCCACAGCCCAATTTCCGGTGCAAGTGCCCGACCAGATATAATAAGGATCATCGGAAGGTTTGTCGTGATGACTTTTTTTAATACTGTCACAACCAGGACCATAGAGCTTTAAAGTAAGATTTTTATTTGATACATGCTCCTGAGTGACCGGCGTAGCTGCCGGAATTTCTTTCCAGTCTTCCCTGAAAAAAAGAGCAGGCCGGTACTGAGCCAGACAACTATTCGGATTGAATTGCAGAATAATCAGAATCAAGCCTGACAGGGAAAGACTTTTTTTATAGGTACTAGTCATAATTTATATATTTAGATCATTGTTTCCGTGGTCCGTAATGAGGCATTTCCTGCCCGGATTCATATGCCCCGCAATCAGGCGCAATTCCTGAATAGTTATCATTGATATTAGGTATAAATACTCCGCTATCTATTACTCTGGAACCTTTTTTAGGTCTGAGGTCAGGTACTTCCCGTTCAGGAGCCGGGGGATCAGGAAATTCTATATTATTAAAAGTTTCCTCCATGGTTATTTTTTCGATCCCATGTCCCTCAACTTCAGCAAAGGATTTTTTCCCGATCTTGGCTTTATAAGGAGTTCCATATACACCGACTGCATCGTAGTCAAAACTACTATGTGTGCCCGGATCCTCAATATCAGCAGCATATGGGTTGCCTACTCCGTAATCGCCCCATTTTTTCATGGGAACAGGCCCTCCGATAGCAATATTATTCCTGAAATATGCATAATCCATTGGGTCATTTCCGCCAAGTCCCCTCCCGATCTTGATCATTGTATTGTGCAATATAACATCACCCTGGCTGAATCGCTGTAGTTTCAGTCCGCCATTTATAATATTATACATAACATTTCTGACAAAGTAATTTGGTCCGCCAAGCCCTGGTTGTGAGCTTAATCCCATGTAACAATTGGTTATTCTGTTTCGGAATATCCGGCAGTTTGAAAAGCAGAAATCGGCTTCAATTGCATCATCAACTCCTCTGTATATGTCATTGTTGTATATATCAATACAGGTCTGGTTAACAACGTGTTGATCCTCCATTGTGGATATACAATCCCTGAAACCTGTGACCCTGTTATAACATATAACGTTTCCGGGACCAGTCATTTCAATGCCTTCCCCAATATTATCACCGTTACAGCCCATGGCTTCACTGGTCCAGACACATGTCCCTGTAATAACATTATCGCTGATATAGCAATTTGTAGCCCCGGGGATATATGCGACTATTCCCCACACAGAATTTATTGTACATTTTCTGACAACACAGTTCTCTGCACCATTAAGCTGTATTCCGATGCCCTCCTTATTTTGGTTCTCAACAGATAAACCTTCAATATATACCCATTTCCTGTTATTCAGATCAATGTAAGTGTAAATTGCTTCACCACAGTTGCATTTATAGACTACAGGTTTTTCCGGAGTACCGTTTTTTGTCCGCAACGTATCATATCTGCCTTGTTTGATTTCTATGATTTCTGCATTTTTTCCTGTTTCCGGTACCGGTCTTGTCCGGGATACGATTTTTCTCTCGGAGGACCCGCCATCGGGATCGGTAAGTTTAAGCCAGATTTCATATTCAGTATCAGGCTTTAAGTCAAAGATGCTGCCGGAATGTTTATTGGACCAGCTGAAACCTATGTTCTTTCCTGCCGGTACCCTG
>Ga0302271_10002769_pt1 | contig 15453 bp, 8 predicted proteins | sample III_Bog_N1_1_FD_198767 | JGI IMG/M metagenome (GOLD analysis project Ga0302271, IMG submission 198767) | Peat permafrost microbial communities from Stordalen Mire near Abisko, Sweden - III_Bog_N1_1 | ecosystem: Environmental > Terrestrial > Soil > Wetlands > Peat | place: Sweden: Abisko... | reverse complement strand
AATCATTCAAATACAATAAAATCCGCTCTCCTTTTCATCCATCCAAATTTCAAAATGGTTGCCTACTTGATTCTTTAAGCATCAGGTTATCAATGTTTTAACAGAATTTCTAGTCACCAAGCTGAATATTTAAATAATTTGTATTAAATTTGTTGTTTTTGAAGTTCATCTTATAAAAATAAAAAATATTAGAGTTATTCTCATAATGTGAAAAATAAATGTACAATCTCACTATTTACAAATATGATTTCTCTCTTGCTTTTAGATACATTTGCCATTTTGAATGCTCTTCTTCTTCTTCTTCTTCTTCTGGCAGCCAATTCTGAATTAATTAGCTCAATGTGAATTGTATGGGGAATATTCTGGCAATTTGAAATAAGCAAAGGGACAAAAAAGAAAGAGAGAGAAGGACGCTGATACTTTCTGCTAGAAAAGCATAATAACAAACAGATTCATTCGGGCAGCCCAAATGTCTCGCTAGAGAACATATCCAAGTTCGCTTGTAGAGGAGTATTCACCTTCTCTCCCAAAAGATTTCCCATAAGAACTTGTACCAAGTAAACACACAGACACACACAAGCACAAATAAAATTATCTGTTTGTTTTTTAAGATAATATTAATGTAGAGTTATTCTTAAAAATCAAACCAAAATCTTAATATTTTCATTTAACTTTAACTAAAAAAACAGAGAATCTGTGCGAAATGGAACTTATCCAGTATATTCGATGTGAAAGAATCTTCAATACCAATACGTAATGCAACGAAGATCACCAAGCTTTCCTAAATTGCAAAAAAGAAAGAGTAAATTACTCGATTTTTTATTAATTCGGGAGGGGGGAGTTTCTTTAGCAAAATAGTTGGAGATAAAGGGAGAAACTTATTTCAAAATAATGCCATGAAAAACAAGCTATTATTATCTTAAAATTAGAATCAATACTTCACTTCACATTCTTGATGTTGTCTTTGCTCTTTAATGCTTTTCCTAGGACTTGGAACTATTCAAGATCATCAAAGAATGGGAAATCAAGCATTTTGGATTCTTCAAAGAATCCCAAAGAGCTCTTTATTTCAGAGGATTGACTTTCAAAAAAGACAGATTAAAAGATGAAGTCTAGCGTATTCCATCTAGTTTTAGTTATTAAAATAGATTATGGAGATTCAATGCGGACATTGAGTAGCTAGAATGGAGACTCAACTACTTGAAACCATTTGTCCAATCGAGCAAATAAGCTTGATAGATAATATATTCATGAATGGAAAAAAACAACATGGAGAAATCTCTCTCACTCTCTCTTTCTGCTTATCTGTGCAGATTCAATAGAGTATCAAGCACGAACGAAGAAACAATTAGACTGTGTACAATGTTTTTAGTAAGCGAAGAAAGAAAAAAAAGGGATGTTTTTAAAAATATATTTGTTCAATTTGTGTCCTGTGATAAAAGGGATATTCCTCAAGAATTCTGTTTAGGGTTTTCTTTCTTTGTGCGGAGGGTCTTACGGCTGAAAAAAAATGGGATGGAGTTTGAGTTAAAAATGAAATATTTTTAGTTTTTTTTAAGTAGAATGATGAATGTATTTTGATCAGATGATGAAGATAAACTTACTTCTTAATTTCTTCTCTTTCTTCTCTTTTGAGTTTGAAGACACGCTCATATAACTGTGCTTGATTGACTTCTAGTTGGTCTCTGAAATGCATTTTAACTTTCTCTTCTAAGTCTCCATCATTGCAATCCAAGTTAAAGAACATCTTTGTTGAGTGTGTGCATTTGTTTAAAGTACAAAAGAGTTATTTTTTTTCAAACCAAAGAATATGTATCCATTCTATGATAGAGTTGAGTAGGCAGTTACCTTATATTTTTGAAGGGAAGCAGAAGAGATTCTTGAAAAATCTGGGAGATACTGTTCCTCTAAGCTTTCTTGAGTTGAAGCTGTGGAGTGATTGAGTTTACTCATTACTGATACGTAGTTATTTTTTTAAGTTTGTTCTGCAGCAATATTTTGTTTTGTTAATAATTTCACAGAAAACTCTGCTGAATCTTGGATTTTATTTTCTTTCGTTTTAGTTTTTGTTTGATTCTGTATTTTTTGGCAGAAATCTAATTATTTAATAGAGAGCCTGTCTCACTCTTAAGTGATGATCAATTTGAATTAAGAGATGAAGATAAGCAAAAATTAGAGGGAAAATAAGGAGCATTCATTTTAACTAAAACAAAGTTGAATTCAGATATCTTAAGGAATAACACACGCAGAATCAAATTTGTATGAGAGATGATAAAAACAAAATATGTATTGGAGTTTTGTATAATATTCAAAAAAAAATTGTTTATTATTTCGCAAAATAAATTGCTTTCTTATTTCGTATTTTTATTCATCTGTTTGTTTCTTATTGCTCCTCAGATGGTCATTGCAAAGACACTTACGATGATGACAATATCGTTGATTTCAGTCTGCACATTCAAGAAACCATCAGTTGCTAAATCTTAGAAAGATGATGCTTTTTCAATTAAAAAAATAATACAAATATATTTTCACACTTTTGTTATGTCAATTTCTTGATTCAATTTTCCAAGGATTTGATCATTCAAAACAAAACTGAAATTTACCGCATATTGTCATGGCAGCTCCGTTGTTTTACTAAAGCACAGCAGTTACGCAATATTTGAATGGCTTTTCTAATTTATTCAGTCCTCTAATAGTGTAGTCAATGATCTACTAAGTCCATACATTAACCTTGTCTTTGTTATAAGTCACTGTTACTGCACTAGGCTCTTCTTTAAATCCAAACACTTGACGGATTGACTTGTAAAATAATTCATACATAAAACATTTCATGGAACATTTTTTTCTATGATAAGTTATTATTGTTATGGTTACATCGTCGATGGCTTTTTGAACTTCTTCTGAAATGAATTCTCTCTGTTTTAGAGTACAAAATGTTCAAAAAATAATTAAGTAACTCTCCCTAGAATTGTAAGATATGCTTACATCAGCACCGAAATCGCCCATTGAATTTGTTAGAAGTGTTACTTTTGGAGATTGAAAGATAATTAATTGAATTCAAGAGAACCCTTGTTTTTTCTTATTTGTTATTGTTCTTTTTTTAATCTTCTGATTCCTTTCACAAGATTTTGATTTAATTGAGTTAGGGTGAATGAAATAAAGTGAGTTACAAAAATTGATAAATCTAAGAGCATCTTCAAATCTCCGTATTTCTTTAAAGTGATTGATAGATTAAGGTATTTTCAAAAATTATGTTGGTAATCAAATACTAATTAATCAAAATGTGATGAAGAATTCTGTAGAATATGAAAAGCAACATATAAAAATGTCTTTAGAGTTTAAATATGATTATTATGAAGAAAATATGAAAATATAAACAGTCAAATTAAAGAGATTTTAAAGTAACATTTAAATATTATTTTTAAGTTAGATTTTTAAATAAATCTTTAAGGAGAAGGGATATTCTCCTGAACATTTATTCAAACAATGCCTGTAATCTTCAAAAGCAATCTCGTTAGTAATTCACCAAGACCATATCTAAATCTGAAAACAAAAAAATCTAAGAAAAATCAAAAAGAAAAACAAATAAACAAAAGTAAGAAATAATTAAGAAAGATATTCTCTCAACGAAGAAGAAGAAAAAAGAAAAAGGATATTTCAAGGTAAATAAAGATGCTTGGTGACGGCTAGACTTCTGATTTAGAGAAGTTTATAATTAAATTGCAGCGCAAATACAGGTAGAAAGTAGAGAAGTTTATCATCTACCCGAAGGAACGTTGGGCATGCTTCTTCGCTGTAGTGTTGATTTATTTGATCCGCGTAATTACCTATGGTGGGTTCTACGTGGTTTCCTACGTTTGCTGTCTGTATATACTCCATCTATCAGTGCAGTTCCTCACTCCATAAGGGCTGCCAAACATCGAAGATGAAGAGGATGACGATGTTATGGGTGAATTACCTGTTCATACAACAACTCCCCAAGATGATTCTGCAGATGATGATTGGAAAAATCAATAAGAACAAGGCCCATTAATTCGATCAATGAACGAATTCAAATACTGGCATAAGTGCATGTTATCATCTTCTATTAGCTTAGTCTGCACATCCTCCGAACTGTTTGATCTTCCTGTGTTCTGGCCTTTCCTTCTTTGCTACTTCCTGATGCTCCTAGTGTTCACAGTCCGTAGGCAAGTCAAACACATGCAGAAATACAACTATTCACCACTTGATTTCTTTAGGAAAAGCACCAAATGATCAATACAACAACATACAATAAATAAATAAAAAATAGCGTTTCTTCAAGCTTTGATTCGTGAAGGAGAACAGACATAAGATTAGCTGATAAACTAGAAAAAGAGTACAAAGAGAGATAAAAGCAGACATTTTTTTGTGTTTCATCAGTTAAATCTCTTAAAATAATCAAGCAAACATTTCTGCAATCACACGTGTAATTAGTTATTTATGTTTCAAACAAAAAATTTATTCTTTGTTTGTATTATTAACACACACGCACACGCACATACGCTGTTCTGTTTCTTTTATGTTTCTCTCAGTTGATTTTTTATTTCTTAATTGGATCGTTAAGTAATGTTTTGAAATCGATATCTTTGAGTATTTCCTCAATTGACTGTCTATTCGCAGCTAATTTATCTTTAAACGTGGAATTCTTTTCGATTATGCCAAGCTACTCACATTCCTTTGCGATGTCCTGCTGCTTCTGGCTGATTGTCTTCTCGAATTCTTTGAATTCTACTTCGATTTGCTTAATCGAATCTTGCATTTTATGGATATCGGAAATAGCATTGAATGTTTTTTTCTGTTTTTTCGTTAGGAAAGCGAACTCATCTACCAAGTAATTCAAGCAGATATTCCACCCTGATAGAATTCTTTAGGGGTTCTGGACAATCTCATCGTTTGTTTCATTAATCATAGATTTTGAATCATTTGCAGCATCAATAGACATTCCAGTGATTTTTTATTCAAGTGCCAAACTGTTCTAGTCCTAGAAATCAGCAGCGCTGCTCCATTTACAAAAATACTTGTGCTCTTCAAAAGGATTAAATCGTTCGTTAAGGATATCCTCACTCATACTGACAGTTTCATCGAGGTTACTGCTATGTTTTTTATTGCTAGGATCTGCATTATTGGTGTCGTTGCTTGTAATTTTCATGTATCGAGAACCACAACTTGGATAGTCTTCCAAGCAGACTTTTCTAGCACAATAATCACAACTCAGCATTTTACTACCTGAATCACTGTCTTCTTCATATCGCCAAGCAAATGCGGCCAAGACTTTACGAATCTGGAAGTCAAAATCAAAGAACGGAATTCGATAAAGTGAAGAAGTTCCTGATGGATATATTTAGCTGTTGAGGCTTTAATTACATCTAAGATTTTGACGTGAAGGTACTTCATGTCTTCGGAGAGAAGAAACTAATACTGCTGAGGCTTAGGTAGTTAATCAAAACAAATCAATTCAGAAAAATATCGCATTTACAGTATGAAAAATAAAATCCATTTAGTCCATAGCGTTTTTACAATGATTTTGAGAAAGTTCGTGTCCAGCATAGGATAGCTTGTGCTAGGTAAATCATCATATGAATTGAATGCCAGACTATACAGACTCTGCATGTTCAGCGCTAAGAAACTGCTGTCTAACTAGAAAAATGCGCTATTGCTCTTATCTGATTACTTGTATTCACATTCATCTCTGTGCACTTCTTTCATGCATCCAAAGAAATTCTACAGTAACAGACCTATTTTGGATTTAAAATGAATAATTGTGAGATCTTGAAACGATGCAATTTAATCAACGAAACTACTTGAATTTCCTTACGAGTTGAAATAATCTCATTTTCAGAATCAAATTCGCTAGGGAAAGGTAAATGACTAGCATCAATGCGCTACTCGCACATAGAGCACTCAAAAATATCCTCTTCAATGCAGATGAATCCCCAACTGGCAAGATCATATGGAGTTATCTAGATAAATAAGTTGAATTAGAGAGATAAAATATAAATGGTGTCGGTGTAGAGTTTGCTAGAGTTTACTTGAGGTGAGCGGAGAGTCCACTTGTCGAAGGAATATGTGCGGATTCGGTTGAGAAAATCAGAGAATTCGTTCATAGAATCTGTGTTTTAATAGATTGTCTCTTTGCAGTGATTTGATCTTCCTTTGTTCAGATAGCTTCCAAATATTGATTGTTTAGAGTAGCAAGAGTGATTAAGAAAGAGAGTGAGAGACACTGGATATGCATAAAAGTAAATAAGAGAAAAGATATTAGATATCTTCAAGAATTAACCTTTATTTGAACACATTTCAAGTTGCTCTTGTGAGGATTGATTTTTAATAAGCAGTCCCCCAATAGCTAAACACTCTCTTGGATAGGTGAACATATTATTTGTTAATTTATTCTTTTTAGTAGAAATAAACCGAGGAAAGATTGCAATTTTTGTTAGTTTATCACCTCCTAATTGAAATTTGCAGGTTTGCTGCTTGAAAATGGAAGAAGTTTGTAGTAAAATAACTTAATAATGAGAAGATTCAAACCATAAATTTACTAGGATATTTTTGATTTATTTGTATGGTATGAAAGAGAGAGAGAGTTAGATGTGTAAATCCGCTAGATAACCCAATATTAAAAGGAGAATCACCAAGTCAAAAGAAATAAATGCAGCTTGCTTTAGTTAAAGCGTAAACCATTTTAGTTTGTGGCAATACAACGATTCCTTGACTGGTTATTAGGAACTAAAAAAAATAAATTAGAAAATCCCTGGGAGAAACAAAGAAATAAACAAAAATACGCAGTGCAGCTGACAAGAAAAAGCTGAGATATATCAATAGGAACAATAGATATAGTAGCACTAGCAAACTAGACAGAGCTTTATCTTTCTCTTGAAGCCAAGAAAATAGCATCAAAAAGGTTTGCATTTTTCTTTGTGTTTCTGAATCAATCAGCGCTATTCCCTGTGATAGATAGCTCCATGCAGAAGTAGAGATCCTTACAACTTCTGTTTAAGAACTCTGAAAGCTAATCGCCATACCCTGAGCCATTACCAGCAGCCATTGGGTTTAGTAAAAACAGCAATATTATTCCTCCCGGATCACCCTAAAGTCGAGCCTTTCCAAATTCTGCAAGGAAAATAATTGGTCCTTCACTGAGACAATCCAGAAATCTCAGCTAGCCAAGACTCGCTGCGAGACTTAGCGTCGATCCTTCAGCAAGAATCAGAACAATTGAATCACCTCAAAAAGAATTCCTTAAACAGCATGAGTTATCTTTGTCTGGAGTGCAACCTCCAGGAGTAATACTCTTCCAAGTGAATAATCAAAGCAACTCAACAGACAACAGCTACTCGATTAATAACAATCTCAGCAATAGCAGTCTATTTAATCTTGACAGTAGCCGCAGAAGAGCCTAACAGTTTATTGTCCACGGGAAAGAAGATAAACTCCAAAGTGTTTAGATGACTTCGAAATAGATATTACAATCTCATCTACCTTAGCGAGTCAAGAGTCTGTAGCTTATCAACACTACAGCTTTGCCTGGAATGAATGGCTTACATCAAATGTTACCTCAAACGGATATTTCTACTAGAAACACTAAGAACTCTAGGAGCAACAATGTTTCATTACAATATCTCTCTTCACCTAGAAATAGAATTGCTTAGCCAGCTTAGTAACTTCAGCCGATTAACAGTAATCAGAATGCAATGGAGCTTCCTAGTAGTACAAACAGCCCAAGTTTTCTTCAAAACAACATTAACAGTTCCTTAGTCATGTCAAACAACTCTTCTCTCATCGAGGGCATAGGAGGATTATCAGCAGGGCCAACTCCAAAGAAATCGTTTTATCATCATTCGAACATCTTCAGTGTCAAATAATACAGAAATCTCACGGGCTAGTTTCTTAAAGACGACAATGAGAACGATCCTCCTGACGATGTCAAGGAAAGTCAACGGAAAGCGCTAGTTAGGTAGTTTCGGAGAAAGGTAGATTAGTACATTCACTTCAGCAAGCTGCGAAAAGAGCAAGCCACTAAAGAGTTCTCGCAGTTCTACGATAGAATCAAAGATACGTTGTTCAAGGAGAGTTCGAAGAAAAGCAACAACTCCAGTAGCAATAATTTATCGAGCTTAGCGAACTCAATTATCTCAGCAGAGCCAAATGGTAGATAGATTAGCTACTCGAACAACAACGGGATGTCATTCTTTAGCAATAACAATAATACACATGAAAACAGTCATATGCTGCATGAAGACTCCAATATTTCCTTGAGTGCAATCCACGCAGGTCCAGAAACTAACAAGAGTCTTATGAACATCGAAGCAAGTCGGTTTAACTACTCGAAACAATAAAATGAATTCCCCTCGATTGTAGACAGCATAAATGTGGAAGTCTACATGGAAGACTAGCTTGGGAAATAGGTACGTAGTACGAGGCCAATCGATCATAGGTAATTGTAGGATCTTCTTTTAGATAAACTCAAGCCACTTCTGACTAATGAAGATAGCTACACGAAGAAGATGGATTTGATAACGAAGGAATACGAGAGGGTTCTGCAAAAAATACAAACAAAGTAAGTTATTCGACAGAATTCATAAATGAAAGTCAAGTAGAGAAAAATACCACGATTGTTAAACCAATTATTGTTAATGTTAAATTTAAGAAAAAGGTTTCTTGTGATTTCTTACTTTTGATTTTTCTAGATCGTTTAAGCTGAAGGTGCCATATTACTACGAACCATTAATGCAGCCCTTTAATGACTTCTACTAGATCGATTTAGAGAAAAAAAGGGTTCACGAATTACGAGAAAGTGATCTTGATGGATAATTACTGAAACAAGTCATAGAAGAAGGTGGAGGTACTAGGAGAGTTTCAGAGAATCTACAGCATGAAGAAAATGAAGGGGAATATGATCAAACTGATGAAGAAGATGAAGGAGAAGAAGAGTATGAAATTTACGAAGAAGAAATCATCGAATCAGAAGAAGAAATGAAGAAAAGAATGATGTTAGAAGGAAATAATTCAAAATAAACTGAAATAGTTGAAACAGTGTAAAATTCCACGAGCAATTAAGATGATGAGACTAAGAGAAACTAGCCCAATGGATTACTAGACTCTATGAGAGCTGTCCGCTAAGTTGTAAGGGTAATCAAGAAAAAGAAAAAGGAGAAACATCATCATCGTCACAATAAAGAAGATGATGAAGAAGCTGAAGACGATTATCTCAGTTCGAGGTAAATCAAATTTTTTTTATATTCTTAGTTCTGCCAAGCTGAAACTGAATTTCCTTGTATTTTAGACGACCTCCTCAGGGGGCATCTTCAACCAAAGGGCCTATTTAAAAGAGGCAGAGAGCACCTCGAGAACGCACTGCAATGGAAGAATACATATCCTATCGAGTAACGTTGCAAAAATTAAGTTTTTGAAATTTAAAATAAAATTTTTTGGTTGGTTGTTTGTGTTTAGCCTCCATCAGCAAAACCCAAGAAGAAACAAAATTAAATTAATCTCCCTGTGTATGTGCCTCCTGCAATGGATGAAGAACCTAGAGAAAAGCAGGGAGAATCAGTAAATGAGCAGAATGTTTCATCGGAAAAAGAAGAAGAATAAATCCAGCCTGCAAAGAGAGATTCTACAGATGATTATATCCCAGTGAGATCAAAGTCACCGAGAAAGAAGAGAGATCATAAGAATTAAAATCAAGAATTTGTTCCTTCTGGTAAGAATCAATAAATGTTGCCGTCTGCTGGAAATTCCCCGAAGAAAATGTAAGGAAATTTCTCACCTAGAGAAGTGTTGGTTGAAGATGAGAGTATGCCGAACACTGGAAGAAGGAGAAAATAACAAAATTAAGAAAACAATGATTAAACTGGTGAGAATAAATAAAATGAAAATATCAGCAGTAGCAGAAGTTAGAATACTGGCTAGTAATAGAAATAGGATGGAAACAATGATAGTTAATAGTAGACAGCAGCAGCTCCTGAAGATAAAGACAAAAAACGAAAAAAATCGTCTTCTTCGCAATCTTCATCATCTTCGGAGGAAGAAGAAGAAGAAGTGGTATTTGAATTTGCAGATGAATAACCAAAAAAAGAAATACTTGATGAATCAGCTGACCCAATGCAGAATCAGACAAACAAAACAGGGAATATCATAACTAGCGGCAATGGAATCAAGTTAAATCTATCCAAGAACAATGGGTAGACTGTTCTTCCTTCAACTCCGATGAATGGATAAGATAAAAATGATAAAGCCGTTGACAAAAATTAAAATATTTTTGAGAATATTGGCGATTAAACTAATGAAATAGGATCATTCCATGACCCTCAAATCCCATCTAAAAAACGAATTGGAACTGGACTCATCGATGAGCTTGTCAAATTGCAATATCTTCTAGGTAAACAAAATCGAAAACGACACTGCTTCATTCATAATATTTTTAATTTTCTTTTTAATCTAGATTTCGATGTAGATAGATTCAAAAAGCCCAAGAAAGCACCAGAACTTCCGAAGGATTTAGATTTTGATGAACCAGAAGATAGAAAGTTATTCGATTTGATTTTCTAGTGGCAATATGAAGTTGATGTGGATATTGAAGAGAAGTCTATACTTCTAAATATGGTTAGAGAGAAGAATACAAAGAAGAAGAACAAGAAATAAGATGATTCTGACGACGATGATGATAATCAAGATAGAGAATAGTAACATATGGGAGCGAGTAATGCTGATAATAACAGTATACACTCAAGCTCAATTACTGATTTTGGACCTGCTGCACCGCTTAGAGAATCGCTGAATGATGTGGAATCAGACGACTTCAGTGATCTAGAATGAAAGAACAAAGCACACGAAGTATTTGAGGGTTATGAAAAGAAGAAAAAGGAAAAATATTTTTCTTTTGAATAATTGCTACAAATCAAATACTAATGTGATGGATTGAGAATAAAAACCAAAAAATAGCATTATTCTGTTAATTCTATTGTCTTTTTTTTTGTAATTTAGGTATTTGCTAGTGTTAAATCGTTATGCTTGCATGCATATTAGATTAAAATGGTAGAAAGAGGTTGTATGAAATCGAATTAGGAAACTGCATTTACTATCAAATTATATTAGAATCACAATTTGCGTCGTCTCATGAACAAATTACACCACTAAAAGAAAAAAAGAAGATTGAAAAAAGTATTGGTATTGGGAAGAATAATTAAGAAAATAAAAAAGTTATTTTAACGAGAATCTGCTTAAATTATTGCGGAATTATTTAGCAAAGCACAACTTACGCAATAATCAAAAAATAATAATAATTGTATTCGATTGGCTAATTTCAAGCAATTTAGTAAATAAAAAAAATAGAAACAGTAGCAGAAAGAAGAAGAAGAACTTGGAGAAGTATGGGTTCGTGCATGTCCAATGAAAGGAGGCTGGAGGATAAAGATGAGCTCACAACTTAGGTTGATAGATGTAAAATGAGTGGGCTTATGATTAAGTAGTACTGTTGATGTTCTGTGTTGTTGCAGAGATTTTGAAAACAATCAGGTTTATTTAACAAAATAAAACTCCATTTTAAAAATGTAATTTTTTTTGTTTGGTTGAAAAAAACAAGAAAGCAAAGTCGAGCAAGCCTTGATTAAGAGAGTACAGCAGATGAATGAGTCTGAGAAATTATCTTTTGTGAGTTCTGAGGAGCTGGTAGAGTACATGCGGTTGTGTGGAAGTGAGAATCGAAATGTTGAAAGTGATTTGTTAAATGAACTGAAGCCAACTAGCATTCCTTCTTTGATATCTTCTCTTCAATCGATACTTGCTTAGATCTAAGTTCAAAAAGACAAGATACCATCTGAAACAAATCTAAACAAGGCTAGCTTTGTTCAAATCATTTAGTCTTTTTCATCTAAACTAGAGTCTCCTCTTTCAGCTTTTCTAAATAATAGGCAGAATCAATCTTAACTTGATGTTCCTTCTTTACAGTAGGTTTTTTAGATTTCCTCGAAGACCCTCCTATCACTGTAAACTCTTTTAGCGTATGACTTGAAAGCTACTGAAAAATGGTGGGATATAAAATAGCTAAACTAGGAGATGGAACAAGCAAGTGCTCTCCTTCTAAAGTCTAATTCACAAAAAGGAAAAAATAGCGTCAATAATAATGAAGATTATTTATCTGATTTATATGTATCTCTCAACGCTAATTCTACCAAGGGAGAGACAGCAGCTGCAGCTCAAGCTCTCCGTAATTATTTCCCATCTCTTTACAAAGAAATAGTCGATCAAGCAATCATCAAAAAATGAATGAACAGACACATTTTAACAGCATAACATAACAAAATAAATGTCTTTTTTTCCAACTTTTTTCTTTCTTTTTCTTCTCTGCGATTTGTAAGCTTAATTATTGTTATTCTTCATAAGTAGGGTTATCTTATTTCCATGACTCTTTATCTTTTGTATTGTTTGCCTGACCATAGTCAATAAAACTTAGAAATTATACTTTTTTAGTTCACAAAAATATTATGACTTGAAATATTTGGTTAAAATTAATTGCACAGAGACTAAATTTTAAAATATAAAAATAGCATTCTGTAATTGAAAAAAAGAAGATGATGAGTTAAATGAGAAATCTCAGACATTATGTGTGTTATTTAGAGTCTTGTACGCTACTTTGTTGCTAGTTATGGTCCTTATTATTTTCGCGGAAGATAGAACCTAAGACAAAAGCTAAACTGGATAGAAATGTAATTTTAAGTATTTAGTGGTAAAGGGAGTCTCTTAGATTGTTGATTGGTGAGAAAAGAAGAAAAAGACTGTAATTGGAGTTTGTTTAATTATTTTGAGATGAATTTCTAAGAAAGAATCAGTATGTTAGTTAACTCAAGGCAGAAGGAAGGAATACTTAACAATTCAGTAGAATAAAGGGTGGGTTAAGAATTCTTAAAGTGTACATTTTTCCTCTGTCCTTTCGGTGAATTAAATGAAAGACTAAAGAAGTTCCTCACATTAAGGGTAAATGCCTGACTCTTTAATAACAGATATGGCTGAGATAATTTGTTAGCAGAATTTCTTAGAGGTTTCCATTTGCATGAATTTAGATGCTTTAGTACTTTAGCTCTTATTAATACCCTTGAAGACTTCAAATCCCAGCTTTAATTAACCGCTTCTACTCCAGCAGAAATTCTTTGCTGAAAATAGACAAATTAAAAATACAATTCAACTCAAACTAGTTAGTATCAAAAAAGAAGTTGAATTTGAACAAAATTGTCTATTTTAAGGATTTACCCGAAAGTTCTAGAGAAATTATTTTATTTTCAAGTGACAACAGAAGAAAATTGCAAATACGCCTAAGGCTCTCAGGGATATTGCAAGGGAAAGGTGGATATTCAGTGAATTCGTAGAATTACTCAGTCTGATCAAATGGTAATTAATTTAGTTTGATTAATGCTATTTTTATTAATTTTGCTTACGATCACAAACAAGGAAGAATCTTCCTCCCAGCTGGCATAGAAGGAAATCACAGATTGGTTCTATTGTGCTTACTAGTTCTGGATTAATTTGTTCACAACTCCAATGTTTTCTAAATTATGAGATTTTTCAAATAGATTAAAATAAGAAAAGAATAGTGTTAAATTGTGCTAAAATATTCAATTAGTTAATTAGTTTGATGCCAATTCTCAGAATAATTGGTTAGAATTACGATTGCCTAAATCCACCCCTTTGTTAATTGTAATTTGGTATTGGCTATAAAATACTACATAATTATTTTTAGACAAAATTAGTATTTTGAGCTGCTGGCAAAACCACAGGCGAGAATGAAGCTTTAATTAGGATAGAAGAAGTATAAAATTAAAGAAAAGAGCCATAAAAATCAGCAAAAATTTATCAAAATATGCATCCTCTATTTTCCAAGAAACGAAACTATTTTAATAATCCCTTGACAATCTTTGTACGATCAGAGTAAAAGCCTTTAAACAATTCATGTGCGTGAAGACCCATTGATTACTCAAAATAATAATTTTTATCTTCTATTTTTCAGTATTGAAAAAGTCTACTAACTTTATAATAGAAATAAACATATTACCTGAAGAATTTTGAAGGAGAAGTATATCGCAAAGCTCATTGTTTTCCTTTTTACTGCATCGCAGCTTCATAACTCTAGAATTATTGCCATAATTCTGGTGAAAAAAGTAGTAATCCTAAGAAAACTTAGAGCAAAAAGTTGATATGAGCTACAGGTTATAATCACATAGGGATTGCTCATCTTCAGGGGTTACACAATTTTACTACTACTTGTACTGATCCCTATCAGTAGAGTCAGGGTATTTCTTAGATTTTTCTTATTCTTTGTCATTGAAACTAAGATCTGGCTCACATTAGATGCTGTCAATCAATATTGTACTTTATTCAGCTAAATCCTCGCTGTCATCTTCAGTTTCAGATTATTTCAACAACCAATTCCTATTACATTCAGCGATTTCCTGAGCTTCTCTCTCTTATCTTCTTTCCTCTTCACTCTCCTCCTCTTCCTCACTCACGCCAGAACATCTCTCTGAAATCGATGAATCTGTTTCCTCCCATAGTTATCTCTCTTCTTCAATCATCACTTCCAGTAAATCCTCTTCTTTTTAGAGAGTGTCCTTGAATGAAATTGTCTTGAGTCGCTTGCACTGATTCAAAATAACCAAGTTTTGTTAGGTTTATTCTTTCTGAAACACAGTTATTGAATGACTTTTCCAAAAAAATAAATGAATCCTATTGCACTTACAATTCTTTTCACAACCAAATTCACATTTTGTACTTCTGCTTCTTCGCTAGAAGTCAAATAGCCCGAATTGATCGTTTCTTCCCATAGCAGCACGTGCGACATGGAGCGCGCACGAGGCTTCGAAGGCATCGAGCGGCTGCTAGATTTTAAACTGAATTAGAGAAGATTACCCTCTTCTGTGGAGCTTTAATTTTTTTTTGCTGGATATTTTTTGTTTTACAAATCGAGACTTTTTGTTTTCAAGCAAAGGAAGTGCTTCTTCTACTCCATTCGTTCGACAATTCCGTTCCTAAAATGTTAGTACACATTCTTTATTTCAGGATAGTCTGTGAAATGAATGGTTTATTTCAATCGAAAAGGAAACAAAAATCCTTTCTAAACTCCTTACAACAGTTCGATCTAACCACGCGCACAAAAATAATCTATTGCTGGAGAATTTTATCAAAATCTAAGGTTGAAAACGGAATAATTATTTTAGCAGATAGATAATCTTTGTTAATAGGACTTATTTATTATTCCTCTTGCTTATCGAGATAATCAAAAGGAATATATTAAGATTAAAGAAACCATGAAAAAACAGTTTATTCAGACATAATTGTACAAATATTATCTTCTAAAGTCTAATAATATTACTATTTAAAGTCTGTGTGCGTGCTTCACTGGGTAAAACACAAAAGTTAATTTCTGGCTGGTAGAGTTTT